>JGI24159J19872_10009391_pt1 | contig 12817 bp, 4 predicted proteins | sample Ectturendosymbi4_FD_19872 | JGI IMG/M metagenome (IMG submission 19872)
TGTCTGTTTTTATCAACCTGCGTTCTGCAGAGTGTGTGTGTTCATACTATGGACTTCGTGTCTGCTATAAACAAATAAATTAAATTATATTTTCAAGTTAAACTGATATTCGCAACTGTTCCAAATTTCCGTTTTTGCTGCCACACTAAGAGTTTTCGCATCACCGCATGGCGGTTAGAAAACGCAGAAATGTTGTAAAGCCTATAGCAGTACGTCAAAGCAACTGATCAGCCATGACGCATTATTTGCTCTTTCTGTAAAACTCTTATGAGCAAAACTTTTTCTCAAGAGAGTTCTGAGGCATTTTTGAACTTAGAAAAAGTCTGCATTGCGCAGAACAAAAATAAAACTTCACCAGGGTGTTTTAACAGAGTGCTTTGAAAAGCATTTCGAAAAAAGGACATCGTTTCATTTGGCTTCTCAAAAAATAAACTTTTTGGCACTCTCCCACCTCTTCTCAATAAGCCTACGGGTTTCATAACTAAACTCCTGGAAAAGCAGTTCAAAGATAGTCCTAAGCAAAGTACTCCCAACGTCTCGCTGCAGAGATCATGCGCTGCGGTTTCATTGGAACATAGACTACACATTTTTACTGAATTCAGTATCAATTTTGAACAGGGCAGGTCTAGAAGGCAAATTTTTTTCTCCATCTCGCAAATAACATAACAACAATGAAAGCTAGCCACTGACCTCTGTGAACGGCTGAATTTTAAACAATCATTTTTTAAAACCGTTTTTTAACTCCTTGCAAAACTTCATAAAAAATAACTTATGCAAAGTCTCTAGACGAAGAGCACGAGACCGAGACCGAAATCCTTCGAGACCGAGACAAGACCTTCGAGACCGAGACTCCAAAAAACGGGTCTCGAGACGCGTCTCGGGACCGAGACCAAGTCTGGAGACTCCATCACTGATCCATACTTCCAGCTATCTCCAAAATTTTGAAACATTAATTTACAGCAGATTGCGGTTTCCCGCGAACTTGGGCTTGTTTTTTTGTGGATTTACCTATTTTTCAAGACTTGCGGTTGCTTGTTTTTGGGTTGTTTTGATTAAGATTTGCTCCTTTTTTGGGCTTGTTTTTGCAGATGTCTGTTTTTTGGATTGCTTTTTTCAGATTTTATGGTTCTTTTGCTGTTTCAATTTACTGCAAAACGAAATTTGTGCGTGTTTTTGTGTAAATTGCACATTTTTGGCTTGTTTTTTTCGGATTTGCTTCCCTGCTTTTATTTTTTTATTTACTTGCTTGTTTGATGTTTTTTTAAGTTTTCTACCAATCGCAACTTTGGCTTGTTTTTTTTCCGTTAAATTTCCTATCTTAAGCTTGTTTTTAAAATTTGCTTCCTTGTTTTTACAAAATAAAGTGGCATCACTGTGAGACTAACTAAACACAAATTTGCTGACTAATTGCGGTCATCAGTTCGTGACCTTACCTCTGTTGTTGAGCTAACCAGTGTTGGGCCGCATGAATTGTGGAATGTCGCTGGCGGGCGGCAAAATTAATGAATTTTTGTGCTACCTTCTTTTCACGTACTCATCTACAGTACTACTCTACTACTGTAATGTCTACGACCAATCGTCATGTTCAACATGATGATGTTGGCGTGTCATCGTCATGGAATTTCGTTTTGACCACGGGATGTTGTGTTCTACTGTAATTGGGCAACGAAAAATCTGATGCGGGCAATACGAACTGTTAACGCGGGCCGCATTTAGCCCATAGGCCGCAGGTTCTCCACCCCTGAGTTAAATAAAGCTTGGCCAAAACCAGACAAGATCCCCAGCAGGTAGGTACGCATAGCAGCCGCCAAGGTCTTAAGGTGTAGGCTACCTAAGGGGAGGGGTTAAAAACCCCCACTTGAGCTTGATATTTTACAAAAACTTTAGTAACTGCGCAAATGAGATGTATTGTTTTCGCATACTTTTTGCTTCTTAATTTGTCGACTTAATGCAAATACCACGGAATAAATTTGCATGCAAGTTTCAAGGAAAATTGTAAATGGGTTAAAATGTAATAATTAGGTTTTGGTGGGAATCTGGGTTATCCTCTGCATCCAGAAACCATTTCACCACTTTTTGCAAACCTTTCGTACACTACGCATGTTTAAGAGTGTGTTCCATGAGATGATAGTTCACTTTATCCGAAACAATTATCTTTGTTTTGTCAGTTAAAGGCTGAGCGCAGTGGCTACATTACCAATTTCAGTAGCATAACAGAACTGTTGCACAATCTCAAAAACGGCAGTTTTTAACACAATGATGCAGGCATTTGATAATGCCTCATTTCAGCAGGAAAAAAGGAAAACTAAAAGCGTGTTGTTCTATGCAGAAAAAAATAGAAAGTTTTCTTGCGTACTTGATGCGCATTCTCAATTCTTATGTAGTTTAGCAAGATTCAATCTTGCAAACCAGGGTGTGCGCCATCCATTCTAGCCACACACTTTTTATGCTCAACTGCTCGTATTCGACAAGACATTAGCGCATCCTCATTTTGCTGTTGTAAATTACTCTGACGCAGTGATGAGTGTGTTTTACTTCTTCTGTTTTAATGCGCAGCCTGATATTTTTACAGTTATTAACTGCTTTGTCTTAGCGTTGAGTTTATTTTTCCTTCGATATGGATCCTAACTTAGAGTGCTGATAGTTTATAAAATAAGGGAAGTGCGTGTAGAAGAATATGCGCATTATGTCAACAAGCTTCGCCAAAACGTTTGGTTCGGAAACATGAATATGGCGTCAAATTGTGACGTCACAAACAGTGCACACCACTGTTTGTGATGGGCACACTTTTAATGCTTGGCACAAACCATTTCGTGAGTAGCTAGAATACGTCAAGTCGCTAAACCTGAAGTTTTTGATCTTTTTGAATTCTCATAAACACGCAAATAATAATTCCTTATTACGTCCAAGCAATTCCTCCGGCCGAGTTACGCACATTACTCACGCGTTGATTAGTGCAGCGCCTGCGAGCCGAAGAAAACTGTTGGTAACAGATTGCCGTGTGGTCAATGCTTTTGAAATGTGATGCGCGTTGTCATGCAGTTGAATTTCTTTTCGCTTGTAAAATTCCATTGTTTCTGATCGAATTTGTGTTCGCCAGGAATTTATTCGTAACTGCTTGGTCCTGGTACAGACATTTTTCTGAAAGCCTGTTTTCCTTGAGTTTGTGACTGGTTGTATATCGACTGGCCGTGCTTTATCGGCATTTATCTACGATCGTATCGCTGCAAGCGAATACAACATCTTTCTTGGACTAGTTTCGAGTTTTCGGAGGCAGGACTTTTTGAGTACCAGGCTTATATCGAACTTTATCGTAGTAGAAACCAGAATCTCCTCCTGGGTGCTACATTCCTGCTCTTTGTTTAATGCTGTTCTTTTCCTCATGTTGCATTTGTGTGGTTTCGTGATTTCAGTTACAAAAATGCATGGTTAAATCATACCATATGGCATTCTAGACCACTTACTTTGGCCTCAATTCTTTTCTAGCCTCGCCTAAACATGGAATCATGGGTGAGTGCCACGAAACACAAAACAAAGTTGCTGGTATACTGTACTAACTTTTCACACCCACTTTTCCTCTGGGGAGTGTTGTAGGGTCAGCAACCATACAAGGTCCTGAAATACCTTGTGGTTTTCACTCCAAGATGGGGCCAAGCCAGGTCGGAGATATATATGTTTGTGGTTGACCCTGGCTGTTTTGCCATGTGTGGAGCCACCAAGACTTGCCTTGCTGTATCTTTCCTGAGGCATTCTATGCAGCTATACCTACTGTATATTCAATTGCAGTTTCAGTGTAATTACTTTGATTGTCATCAATACTTCCATATTAAATTGCAGCTTCAGTGTAGTGGCATTGATTGTCATCAACACTTCCATATTAAATTGCAGCTTCAGTGTAGTGGCATTGATTGTCATCAACACTTCCACTTTTGTGCTGGATTATTATACTTATATTAATAATACATTCTGTATAGTAAATGCAATCAAAGTGGAGCTGCTATTGAACATCATAAACATACTGTAACATTTGTTAGCCTGGGCTGATTTTGCAATTGGGCAAAAGCCTAATGGCCAAAGGCCTAGAGTAGACCAACTGCATAACATTGCATTACTCTGACCAATATTGTTGTTTTTTAGAAAAGTACAATAAGGTTGCATTCATGGTTAGCCTATAACAGAAAGACTGTTTATTTTTTTCAATATTATGTTTGTTTTAATAACATAAATAATTTTGACAGTGGCTACAGAACCACCTGTGGATCTTTAAATTTTAAACCTTATTTGACCACCTTTTGGAACGTGACACTAACGCATGACGAGTATGCAGCAGGCTTGGTAGACACATAGTAAATGAAAAAGATAAACCTAACCGTAGCCCTAACACTAACCAGATGCTATCCGAACTTTAACTTAACGCTAATGACCTAACATTAACCCCTAAACTGAAACTTTAGAAAGTTTTGAAAAAAGTAAAGAAAAAGGCCATGGCTATAGAACCGCCCATGGAATCATGGATCTTTGAATTTGAAACCTTATTCAACCACCTCTTGTAACGTGATGGTAACACACAATGAGAATGCAGTAGGCTTGATAGTAACATAGTACCTAAAACCTAACCCCAAACTTAATGCTAACCATAGCCCTAATGCTAACTCAGGGTTAATAAAAATCATGATTTTTTAAAGAATCAAAAATTTGGATTTTTTAAATTTAAATCTGATTTTTTAATTTAAATTAGATTTTTATGATTTAATGTGTACAGGGTGACCACCTAACACGTAGTAATTTTTAATTTTAAAGAGTTTGTTTTAATATCTTTTTTGTGCTGGTTGTTTTAGTACAGCAACTACAATTTAGCTGAACTTTCATTCAAACTTACTTCACAATTATGCATCACGCTTAATGCAAATCAGTTCATAAAACCAGTACTGGTGTAATACACGAAATATTTATTAGAATGACAATACTCAAACCATCAGTTCATCAGCTACATTAACACTTATGACATGTTAAAATATTTATTAAATGAAGCATTTCTTTAGGCATTAATTACATGGTGTTTTAAGAAATTAGCATTAATATAATAACTCTCAAAAAGTGCTCAGCACTTACTCAGCTTGTTGTCACAAGGTGAACCCTTTGTAATAAAATGTTAAGCCCTTAGTAATTTAGTCCTACCTTCTACTGAACTACCTCCTAATACTATCCACTCTATCAGATGTATTGCAAATACCACATGATGTAACATGTGGATATAAAACACAGATATCCATCTGGGTAGATCTCACAACCGTTGCCTGAGTAGATCTCAGAACTGTTGCCAGAAAGTTTTCAATAGGGGGGCTTTGCGTTTCTGTGGGGGGCTTTGGGTTTATCCAAGGGGGCTTGGCATCAAAAAATTGACAAATATTCAACTGATTATAGTGTTTCATGTTTCACTTTGGGAGGTCTTGGGAGCTTTGTCTGGGGGGGCTAAGCCCCCTGTGGTGACAGGACTGGTAGATCTTGAAAATAGATTTACGATGATGTTACCACGTAAAAAATCAATGAAGAAGCCTAAAAATACCATGGTAAAATAAATTCCTATGGGAGATTAATGTTACCTCCACACAAGCATGTAATTCTAAAAAGTTAAGATGCTTTTAATTCCTAACTTTCACAATGGCTTTAGCCATTCCGTGAAGGTTTCAACCATTGTGAAATTCACCTTGTCAAAAATTGTCCAACTCAAAAACAAACATGTTTTGCAATATATCTCTTTCTGCAAACGCAATACCATTATTTGTGCCATCATTATGGTGTGACTGCTTTCAGTAAAATATCTGTTTTTGCAACACCAGGTTTGTCATTATACATCCATTAACAAGATCTAATAGATATTCATCTTTTACAAGGCACTTAACTTGCATATTGCATTATATGTATTTCCTAGAACAGCAGATCCCAAACTTTTTTGAGCGTGACCCAAATCTGAGTGTGGTGAACACCACAAACAGCGTATGAAAAAAATAATGACTGTGTGGATGGATTTTGGCAGTATGTTGCTAAGTTCATTTTCAATGTCACGAATCTACTCACTTCTCAAATACCTATGCTACAGACAGACACACACAAGCAGTAGCAAAGCTGAAAATATACAACCCAGGTTTGGATCGTCTTGGTGTGACCCATTTTTTGATATATCACGACCCATGCATTGGGAATCATTGTCCTAAAATGTTTTAGCTGGAATTCAGACAAAGATGTTATTGTTGGTGGTCTTATGTAATGTTAAATTTTGTTATGTGATTTAATTTTTTATGTTTTGTCATTGCAGTAGTGTTTTGATAAGCACCATGTTTCGAATTATGATTAAATCTGAAAAATCCATTCGTAGAATTAAACGTTTAAGTGGTATATTGGATGAAGAAAACAGGCAACTCTTTTTAGCACGAAGAAAGCATGGTAATTTCAGAATTAGATAAAATTTTTTTTTGCTCAAATTGCAATGTTGCATCAACTAATTTCAGTGTACTATCAGGGTTTTTTTAAGGAAAATATTAGGTACCTGGTATGGACCAGCAGCGACCTGATTTCTCTGATTCTAGGGACTCGATGATAATTTTCGCTGATTCCAGGGACCTAAATCAGGTCCCTAACACACTATAAAAAAACCCTGGTACTATGTATGTAGTCATTTGGACTGTTAAGGCAGTGAGTGAAGAATGCTTAGTACTTGATGTATAGCACGTATTTTTGTACAGTGATTAATTGTGTTTATAGTTTAAAATTGTGTTTGGAAAAGGCAATTATTTCAGCTTCGATGTGATTAGAAACAAGGTAGTATACAAAGTTAAGTGCCATTAGCAACAAGATAGTATAAGTTGTAGTTACATAATGTTATTCTTTAAACTGATACCTTACAAATTTTATCTACAAAAACAAATCAAAACTAAATTGCTAACGGGGCCATGCTGAAATAGAACTTCTGTATTTTACGCAGTATTATTTTTTTTGGTTATAGACCAAATTTTTTTGAAATTTCCCAAAAGAATTAAGTCAATTCGGTCATAATCTCCAAAAAGGTAGGATAGTATATACTGTTACGGTGAGTTTTAATACTAAATGAGACAAATGACTGAAATGTCTCAGTGAAAAAAAACACCTTAATCCATTTGTAAATATAGCTGAAGTACAAAAATTGCTGACAGATTTTGATGATATCACAAGTGCCATAGCTATCTGTTTTACCATATGGTGTTTGTGTGCACAGCTAAACTGTTTATGTTGGCATTAAGATTTGACTTGCATTTACATGATAATTTTTGATGATATCTATTGTTAGCTATGATTAAACTACCTTATTAGTTAAGAAAAGATGTGCCCACCTCATTGAAAATTTGCAAACCTTAGTAAGTACCAATATACCTAAATAGCAATCTAGTCAAAATAATTTGGTGTATGAAATCTGATGTGAAAAATATTTGCAGGTGGTTCTTGTTATACAGAATATATCATTAGCAATTTATAAAACGTGTTGGTTTTTGTTCAAGTTCCAATGTGAATCTATCAATTTATTGTTATACAGTATGAGTTTTGTTTTTCAGTGTAAGGAACAAGATAATTTTATATGTGATGTTAAGAACTGACCAGTGGTGTACTGAGGTCAAGTTACATCAAGATAATAATACTTTCACAACCATTACATTCAAACTTTATGAAAAAGTTTTGCAAAACTTTCTAAATTTATTCCTAAAAGAATGAAGAGCAAACAAATGGCATCCACTTTTTCTGGGCCACAATGTTATGCTAAAAATTAAAATCTGAACTTTGTGTGCATTTTAACTTTTGGTGCGAATAACATGTCAGTTGATGCATTACAATCTCTTTATCCTTTTGGTATGCCCCTGGAACGAACAATAGCCTTACGTTAGTGACAGGGTTGCCAGGTTGGTCTCTTTTTAGGCCAAATTTTAGAAATCTGGTCTTGTCCCAAGTTGGTTGGCCTTAAAAAATTTATTTGGCTTTTTATCCCTTTTATGCTAAAAAATTTTCCTTGGTAAAAATATTTACTTTTCCATTTTTTAGGCAGCACTTTTGAAAAATTTTTGTGATAAATGCTATCTTGACCAACACCTGCCTTCTGAAATTAGTAAGATTTTAGAGAATTAAGATTTGAAATAATTCTTTTATGAAATTACTGAAAATGCATACGCTGTGTGGTGTGTTATAAGTACTGATAAAGGCTCAAAGGCTAGCAGACAGGTCTGCAATAGAAATGCGACAATGACATCACGCAAGTGGAAAAGCTTTTATGATTCTGGTTGTAAGTATAGGAGTGAATGGGAGAAGACTTTTGTAGGGTGCAGAAAGCTGCAGATGGATCATTTTGCAAATTGTGGCATTACCATACCCAAAGTGTGCAATCTCACAAACCATGAAAAGTTAGAGAAACATCAATAATGAGCTCCAGTAAAACACTAAGCAAGACTTAATGTCAATCTGAAGAAAATTTCTAGTGATATTCTTATGATTCAAGTGTTTTTTATGACAAAAGAGTAGCAATACCACGAACAAAGTTTGGATTTTTTCTGGCCTAAAATTGGTTTGCTTTTTTTCTGGCCTTTTTTTGAACTGTTTGGCCTTTCATTGAAATTTTCATCTGGCAACCCTGTTTAGTGACAAGAAAATAGTTAAGTAGTATAAAAAATTGCTACAGGAATTTCAAAGTTATTTAAGGGCTACATCACTTAGGTATCTTGTAATCTATGAAACCAAACAGAATTGTTATTTATAAGAAGGCATAGTCTATTTTAGTTCATGACACAAAAGCACTGCTGGAGCTATTTTGCTGTTAGTCAGACATGATTGGCTTAAGTGGTCACATGACAAGTTCGAAACACATGACTAGCTCATTTTGACCATGATTTCTATAATTGTTCCATCCGATGGATTAGTTTTGTCATGGTTTTAGTGCTACCAAGCTGTTAGCAGCTTCTGTGTTGTGTCAACTGTAGGCTAAATCCTAACTGTAAATCGTATCCCTAAACCCTAGCCCTAATCCTAAACCCTAATCCATTGTATCTTTGCCTCATGAGGCAAAATAGACACTACCTTTCAAGAAAGAAACAATGACATAAACTGAACATTCAAAATTTTATTTTTATTGCCATAAAAATTCATGGAATGAAGCACATTTAAAAGCATGCATGTGGTGCATATGTACCAAAAAGGGTGCAAAAATAACAGCACTTGATTTATTAGAATGAGCAGTGAATTAGCTGGAGTCTACTATATGTGAATAATACATCATACAAAGTGGTAGTGTGGAACTGGAGTCAACATTTAATGAGGTTACTGTATTTTTCAGACCATAAGACGCACTTAAAATCCCTTAATTTTTTCAAAACTGGAAAGTGCGCCTTAATGCACTGCGCATAATGTGCGAATCTTGTTTCTCACCTAGGACCAGTTTATGTGGTAAATGGCGCCATCTATTCAATTGCAAATTTTGATTTTTTTGTAAACACACCATTGTGTTATGTAACAAACCAACAACAATTGCAATGAGCAGCATATGTGGTTCTGCGAGTAGCTAGCACATACCTTAATGTTGAAACACAGATTGTATTACACTGTGAGGCTACTGTGCACAGACCCACGTGTATTACTTCACGAGACTCCTGACTACATTGGTGCACATCAAATCAAACATGCACACAGCTTTTAGTTTATTCTCTTCATGTCTAGCAGATTTAGGCATGTGTGGCAGATTAAACGCCCTTGTATGTAATCTTCCATCTTGCACTCTATAATCGGGTACGCCTTATGCATGAAGAAAGAACAGCTAACATTAAAAAATTGCAAGTGCGCCTAATGGCCCATAAAATACAGTAGTTTTTCTGGATTAACAGCTTTTACGTCATAGGCGTTTATGTTGTTGTTCCTTGCTCTGATTTTGCATAGCTTTTGAGTTTGCAATTATTCTGTATTATTACTTGGAAAAAATAATTTCAAGCTTGAAGCAATATTTCTTGCTGTGTAACTTAAGCCAGGTTGTTCAGGTTGATTGATAATTAAAATGTACTGTTAAAATGTATGGAAGGCTTTGGAGCATAATTAATCAGTGAAAATATTTTTCAGATGGTGTTATTTCAGTTGGAGGCTTACAAGTACACATTAAAATCCCCAAAAATCCAGAGTATGTACCATATGCTTTTGGTGAGTTGTTGTTCACAAAATTTTAAGATTGTACAATGTTAAGTCAGGTCTGAGACAGCATTGTTCAAACTCAACTTGTTTAAAATATGCATTTTTTGCTGACATTTAATTTGTTGATGAAATTATGCCAAGCAACCTGATCAATCATGACTTTACAGCAGTGGTTCTTAATCTTTCTACCACGCCTCATTTAAGTATATGTCCTTTGTTTCAAGACCCCTGACTTGAGATATGCTGTAAAACTAAATTCTATTTATTGGTAAATAATTATTGATTAAATTTTCCATGTTGTAGGGCGCACAAAGGCTTGTTCCTCCGGAAAATTTCTTGATGCCCGCCTGTGGTGGTGCACCCTCCAGTTAAGAGCCACTGATTTGCAGTTTTACAGTTTGAACTATAGTCTTCATTGATTCTCATTGTATCACAACAGAAACTGTCCTATATTGGTGTGGAGACTGCAGATGTTTTCAAGGTAAAGTCTGGTCATATCAAATTTTAAAATTATATTTTATTTATGTACTGAAGTGCCTGAAAATGGAGAGTTACCCCAGTCAGTGATCAGGCATTTGCGGTGGATGGCTCAAAAAGATTTGCTTGGTCAGGACATATTTCTGATTGGACCACCAGGACCTTTAAAAAGGCTCATTGCCATGCAGTACTTGGTGAGAGTATATTAAAAGTCATTTGATAAACTGTGCTTAAATTATTAAATAGTTGTTGTGGTTGAATGAAGTAATGATTGCATGATTAGTTGGTATAGTATTTTACAAATAACTCATGCTTTTTTGTACCTTATTGATACAAGCTGACTCAGTATCAAATAATTTTGAATTATAACAATGTATGCAAAGTGAATGAACCATGATCGTTTGGAAATTCGCATCAGTTTTTATTTGTAAAAAAGCACTGTGTAGAGAAATATTTGTGTTTATTCATAAGATATGTCATATTTGTTTTTGAAATTATTAGAAATGTCTGAAGTTGTATGTATTATTATTGAAGGCTTTAAGTCTTCAGGTGAAGGTAAAAATGATAAAATCTGCAGGAAATCAAAAAACTATTGTACAAACACTTTTTCAATAGTATTGGTGTCCCATGTGTACCAACAATTGTTTCAATACACTGAAACGAAAGGTTTTACTTTATCTTATTGGGTTGGAGAAGGAAGNACTCCTTGCAAACACATATCTCAATGTTGCAAATTAAAGTATAGATCACTATGACACGCACAAAACATTAACCAAGAACTATAGATCACTGGAATAAAATGCAAAGTTTTCAGTGCAAATTACATGAGCAACATGTTAGTTAAGATCTATGTGTTCCAGTTGTATTAATTTTCAGGTCCTTGAAAACTGGCATCGTATTTTTTCTTTCCAATTATGGCGTTTTTCAAAGCCTACTTTGGGTAAAGCTTGCACGTTTTTGCAGGAACTAACAAGACGAGAAGTAGAGTACATTGCCTTGTCACGTGACACAACTGAGAGTGACTTGAAGCAACGCCGGGAAATAAAAGGTGGAACATCTTTTTATATTGACCAGGTATGCCTTTTTCTCAATTGACACAATAGGTCATTGTTATTATCTAAAAAGATGTCAGAGTTAATTTGTTTTTTTTAAACGTGCTTGATTGTGGAGACGTTTTTCATTGCACAGCCGGATGTTCATTTCGTTGATGGCAGGAGTCTGCTAGTATTATGTTTTCATGATATGTAGTAGCACTCATCTCAAGATTTTTGTAAGGAATCCGATATACATTGGTGATTTTTTGTGTAGCAGTACATTTTCGTGTTTTTTCAATGTTTTACTGACTTTTTCATCATTTTTATCTGAAGTAGACAGAAATAGTTATTCCGAAATTCAAAGTCATAGAATCAAAGCCCACTTACTGAAATTTACCATCTTAATGTTTTTACTTGTGATTTGTGATACTTTTTACCGCAGCACTTTTTTCCCGATGAAGAAACGTCATGGTAATTAGGACAGTTTTTTTTAAGGTGTTTTAGGGACCCGATTCGGGTCCCTAGAATCAGAAAATTGTCATCGGGCCCCTAGAATCAAAGAAAATCGGGTCCCTAGAATCAGAGAAATCGGGTCCCTACAAGTCCATACCGGGTACCTAACAGTTTTCTTAAAAAAAAACTGTTAAGGATGTAGTGTTTAGGTAAACCGCAGCCTATTTTTTGCAGTTCTAAATTGTCTGAAAAACTAATCGTATCTCAACACTGCATGGGCGAATTCTACAAACTTGCGCAGGTGTATGATACGGGTGTCACACTCATGGGGAAAACATTTTTGCACAGCAAGCCCTGAAAGTCTTCTCGCATTTTAGCCGTGACCTGTATGTATACTGAAGCACATGTTGCACTGTCTTCGTCAAATGGCTTCTTCAGTATTTCTTGACACAAGGCCGACACAGTGCTTTATGCAAGTGACTCTGAAATGATTACCTTGAAGTCATTCACTGAGTTGCCTTCTTGAAAAACTGGTTGTGTTTGCCACATGTTTGAGCATTAGCTGCTGTTGATCGATTCGTCTGAGTTGCCAGTTGCCTAAGAGCGCTTTTTTAAATTACAAACAGCAAATTACTGAAAACTTGGTTGGGACTGATTTTTCT
>JGI24159J19872_10009394_pt1 | contig 12817 bp, 9 predicted proteins | sample Ectturendosymbi4_FD_19872 | JGI IMG/M metagenome (IMG submission 19872)
GTGTTTTCATTTGCTCTAATTTTCGCTAATGGTTGGTTTACTGCATGCGATGGCTTTTATGGTGCTTCTGCTTATTGGCTGGGCCATATGAAACAATAAACCATTACCATTAAAACGCAGTGACTGACGGGGGCAGAGGGGCGAATCGTCCTGCCTGGCAAGCTAAATGTAAAAACCGGGACCCTACTCAGTTCATATTTCGGTTTTAGTATTCTTTGGTTTTCATTATTTTCCGGTGATTTAGGATATTAGTAGAGCCATCCACAACTGGATTGGGCCACCTTCTAGTTACGTCACTGCTAAAATGGCTTAGCTGTTGCTGAACTGCTCAGACGTATTTGCACCTGTTGACCACGATTCGATTTAATGGACTGAGCTTCTAGCTCCAAAATCGTGGTCATGATGACCATCAACAATTGTGACTCACGAAGCTCTCTTCACTGGCAGGAAATCTATTCGCCTCAATGGCTTATTTTAGGTGCGATGACGCATGTAATTTATACTATTGCGTTTGCAGCAACAGACGTGATGTTTCTGAAACCATATTACTGGAAATATCAAGTAACGGAAAAATTACGTGATCAAGTAATAATTACAGGTTCTCAAGTAAGTAATGCTTCAGTCCAGCGCTATTTAAATGCGAAGGGAATTGACAAGAGCTTCACAGCACCGTGATTTTTTCTCTGTATTTTTGCGCGAAAATTCATTGCAGCTTTTGTCAAGAAATCGGTGATATTCACAAACAGGTAAATGTATGAAGTCGCAAAAAAAGGGATTTACTACGAAGTTCCATGTGCAGCTTCGACACGCTTTATTTCCATCGTGATTTGACTCAAATCTTGAATGAAGACCTGGATCTGTCAAACAAAGTTCGACTTTATAAACACCGAGAAGCAAAGATCTGAAACTGTCAACGATAACAGACCACAAGTCAAATTGGAAAGTTGTTTAGTCAAAGCGGCGAATGGTCTCAAAAATTAGATTTAAAATAAAACCTGGTAATATACGTTCTACGATTATTCTATAAATTGCTCACATCAAAACACAATCAATCAAGGGCAATGGCTAGCGCAGCATCCAGTCACGATAAACAAAAAACCTGAGCTGTCGTACTAACGCAAAAAAACTAATGAAAATCGGTTCGCCTGACCAGATACCACTCTCACGTGAGAAAAAGTAGGGATGTTTTCTGTTACTGACGAAATACTGGCCACTGGCGGCAGACACGGACAGATACTGGGGCCAGGATCGCTATCAGTCAGCCGTTGGACACTTTCATTTATTTACTGTGACGCTTGACACGAATATTTATTCTTCTGCCAGCTGGCCCGCAACCAGGGGGGTAACCGGACAGTTGCCCCTCCCGAAATTTTCAAAAACATGCTTGGTTGTCAGGTACAATACCGAGTTGCGATCATTTTACCCCCTCATTTGAAACAATTTTGCGCTACAGGTTTCAACAGCGGCAACTACCACATGTTTGTCTCAGTGAAAATTTAATTGCACGGTCGCAAGGCTTCATTTTAAGTTTCACTTCACAAACGGTGCGGCGGTATGGTGGATAGATTAATATAATCATATTTTTACATTTCCGTTGCTAAAGCAAAAAGGCTGTTCTAATAAAAACGTTTTGTTGATAAAATCATTTCAAATAACTCTTAACTGCGGTCTTTTACTAGACGTAGAGAAAGCGACCGCGACGACCAAGACTATTTGGGCAAACAGTTCACGTGTTTAACACGCTTTCAAGTAGATGTCTGTTTTTGAGCGAACGTGGCCCAACTTCGCGAACTTCCAGTATTTTTGACAGAACACATAAAAGTTGTTGCACACGCACGCGCACAAACTGCAGATGCCAGCATAATTTTAGACAATTAGCTTTCAGTGTCAGTCACGATTTAACTATTCAAGGACGTAACATTAGTGCAGCAGATGGTTTACAGTAGTTGTGAAATTAAAAAGCGACGTTTAATTGGTTAATTTAAATGCTGTAAACTCACACAGGAATTAAAAGTACCCCATCTAGTGAAAAAGTCTGCACGTTGTAATTTTCAATTCGTAAAAGCTATATCTCAAATTGTCAATTGCTGGGTGGGAGAAATAAGTGCAAAACAAGCCTTCACTTTTAACGAATCTTTTGTCGCTTTTTTTCGAATAAGCTTTTGCACTGTAAGACTGGACCTTTCAAGGCAAGAAGACGATTATTTGCTTGGAAAAATTGCCTATGAACTGCTCTGATACGCGACATTTTTGGAACTTCCTTGTACATGACATTTTGAACTGCATCTTCGTCACAGCTGATAACCTTTAAAATGAAAACAAAAGTAACAACGTTTGGCGCAATTCATCGAAAACCTTTTGCAGGTAATGAATATATTCAATCGTCAACTGAAGTGAAGAAAACTACGGTGTTGGTGCTAAGTCCCCGGCTGGAAATGGCTGAAAACATTTTTTACGTTTTTCGCTGACAGGGACTCTTCATCGACAAAAACCTGGTGACACTTCTGTTCGGAGTTGCCATTATTTCTGTTCAAGCGCGAGATGTTGAGCAATTTCGGCTTTTGAACTTTCAAACAACGCAATTTAGGATTTTACACTTTTAAATAATGCAATTTAGTTTTTTAAACTTTTCAATAACGCAATTTAGGACTTTAAATTTACAAATAATGCAATTTGAAATAATGCAAGTTAGTTGTTCAAACTTTCAAGTAACGATCAGGGTGTGTCTCAAATAAAGGAAAGAGTAAAAAATTTTCATCACTTTCGTTTTTTGTTTCAACAGAAAAGAAAATTTTAACGGTTTGCATGCGTCGAAGCCAATACATTTCCCCCCACCAGTGGCTGGTCAGGTTTCCCGGAACAAGCATTTAACAAAGGGGAAATAGATTTTAAGCAAACATAAATCAACATTACGTAAAGGTTAAGTAAATATAAGTAGACGTGTGATTTTGAGTCATTGACCGTGGCTGCCCCTGTCAAGACGACACGTCTATTTATGTTTACTTAACTTTGAAATAAGTGACCAAGGCACAGCGGTGCTGTAAGCTTTTTGATACTTGAATGAATAATTGCAAGTGAACAGCAACTGAGACCCCTGTTCAAAAGTGCTGACGTCGCTGTTGGCCGTGCGTAAGTTTGCTGGTTGTCTCTCTCCAATTGATACCGTGCTACAGGACCGTAGTCAGGTTTTGAGGTTTGGAATGAAAAATAAATATTTAGGGGGAAAGATCTTCTTTACTATATGTTTGAAACAAATTTTTCTGGACACAACAAAATTTTTGAGGGCCCCTGAATGTCCCCCGGGGCTACGGGCCTGTCATGCTACATTCGGATGTGCAAGTAAACAACACATCGCAAACAACGTCTTGTTGACCGAAAACAATCTATTTATCAAAAAAGCAAATTTTCAACAAACAAGAGCAGGTTTTGCTGATAGGGATAAAAAACTCTGGCGCAAACTTTTACTGCAAATCTTCGGTAGCAGTAAATGCCAGCAAAAGAGACATAACCAAGCGGAGTTAATGCGCAATATCTGCTTCACGAACATCTTTGTGAACTTGATGAAAGCTAAAATCTCAATTGTCCTGCCTAGTGAAACGGTTGCTTTCTGGAAACTACTGTTGACGGTCATGTTCACACGTACGCATACCTTGTCCAGCTGAACGGCAGTGTTTTCAAGAGGAACAGTGGCCTGCTGTTTGAGATGTTTGTTGACCAGTTGAAACAGGTTGTGCGTCGCGATTTTGATGCGACCGAGCAGAAGCGTTTTCTTTGCGGCAGTGTTCTGAAGACGTAAACAGTGTGCGTTTTGTTTTTCGTGGACGCAAACATCATTCTGCGCTTTTTTTCTACATGTACCCGACAGTATTTAAACAGCTCGCTGCTTAGTCTGTTTTTAATGGAGCGCGACGCGTTTGTACATTCCAAGGTTCACTTTTGAGCGATGCCGGAGAAACGGCATGGCAGGGTGCAGGGTTGCGGGGTCAGAGTTTTTAGGTAGAGTCGGATTCCTAAGAACAATGGGAGNCGAAGTCGGATTTTTTATCCGACTCCGGAAGTCCAAACGAATCATTTTTTACATCGCAATCCTAAGTTGTGAATTCTTACTAGTGCGTGTTGAAATGGTGCTATTTATTTTGAAACTTTTATTGAAACCGTGAATTCTTGCTGTGCACCACGATTTCCATTGATTGCTAGTTGCTACAAAATTGTAGACGGTCAAACTTCATTCACATTATGCTGAGGATGCAGAGGCGCAAATTTTGGATAGGTCGAGTTGTAGTCGGACATTTTACCTCCGACTCTGCAACCCTGGTAGGAGGGGGCTGTAAGTGTTGAGGGCACTGGTGACTTATAAAAAACAAAAAAGGAATCGTTACCAATATTCTTGTTTCTGTTCAGCAACAATGTTGACCTCAAAAATAACATTCATTGTAGAAATCCATCCTGAATTTTCTGGGTGCGAATAGCTGCAATAAACTTGTTTGAATTCGATCTTGATAAATCACGAATTTACCGATGATACTGCTACGAAAATCCACCTCCGCCCCCGTTGCCCCCCTTTTGAAAGGTCAGGGGGCAATGCCCCTACCGCACTCCGGCGTCCATAGTAGTGCTTATGCAACTATACACAAAACTGACCGCTTAGCCCTTTTCCTTGATCATTCTCGTTAATGACACTTGGCATTGCCAATAACAACTCAAACCCGTCGCGTCGGTGGATCGCAAGAGAACTTAACGCAAACCCCTTAGTTTTACCCCCTCGAATACACAACAATCCCTCACATCAGGTTAACAAGGTCTATAAAATTTCAATCCCACTCTTGCAAACATACATCAATCTCTGCCCTTCGCTTTAAAGCAACTTTAACACACCTGAACTGGATAAAGGTCTAAAACGAAACACAACACAAATGAATAAAAGCATGTACTGAAAACCGGGTCTGTTGTTTGTCGTTCGTACCAACGGCAAGCGGTGCGATTCGTTTGGTGTTCCTAGAATGATTTTTGTCGTACCGCTTCTACGTAACATCTGATTAATGAACGAAACCACACCGTTGGCTTGCCTGGGTCTGACCAGTACCTGAATGTGCATCCACTTGCTTTCCCATTTCACGGCTTTGCTCTGGGCTTGGTCGAGTCGTGTCTGCAGCTGAGCCAGTTGGTTGTTGAAGTAAAGGATGTCGTTGTTCTTTTCTTCGGTGAACTTAACCAAGCGCCCTTTTTCTTTTTCGATCGCGTCCTGGTTTTTCTGGTCGCGTTCAAGAAGGTCCTGATTGAAAGAAAAAGCTGAAGACTTGTAGAAGTGCGGGATGCAGGCAGGCCCGCTGAGAAAAATTTTACCAGTGGGTACGAAGACCGATACCGGGCCTCCAAGCTTCTATTGCCCTTGTCCAAACTTGTCTTGCTTGTTTGTGTAGTTACCATAATATAGATAAAATAGCTACCGCACTATGCTGAGAGTTACAAACAATAGATTAATTGTTATTGTTACACTGGCAACTGGCTCATACTTATAATTGTCATTACCTACCGGGCCCGGGTACGATGTACCTCTTGTGACCCCATCTCATAGGCCCTGGGTGCAGGGAGTGAAGTTTTGGGCCAAAATTTAAGCGAATATTCGGAGTGATACGAGGTTTGACCAAAGTTTCTTTTCATTATCGCCATGTATGCCGACAAATGACGTCTACTGCACAAAACACGCAGAATTTCACTTCACGCAACGCATTGTTTAGTTTCCAGCAGTTATAAGGTCTTCGATGTGCAAGGTATGGTGACAAAGGTCTACGACTGACGTGCTGCCTGATCTTGGACCATCCTGGGATCACGTCTGGGCCAACGTTTACCGCAAGTCATTGAGTTTACCAACTGAATTAGTGAACACACTTATCAAAACACTTAAAACAAGAAGTGTCTTATCTATGATAAGCGGAAACTAACTTTTAACTGAATCTACGACGTATTATGCGTGTCTATGACGTACCAGGTGTGTGGCAACCAGCGTGTCGTATCTTCCTATGATCTCGCGAATCTCCCCGAACTCGTCCGTAGATTCTTGAACGCGCTCCATGTATTTTTGAAATATGGATGGAGTTCTTTTCCAGCTTCTTCTGATAGCGATCTCGTTCTTTTGACAGCTCTTCGATTTCATCTTTTAACCTGGAAACAGCATAAAGCATCGAACCCGGGTGAGATCCGCACTTTTGCGGAAGTAATTGCATGCGTAGAGCAAGACCAACAAAAATACTCATCCAAAAATGTTGCTTTGGGAGTATTGACGGTCGCAAAAATAGGTTTCACAATTAACAGACTCAAATCAATGCGAGGCATGCAGCTTTGAAAACGATTTCATGATTAATAGACGCAATCTAATGGAAGACAAGAAATTTTAGATTTTTGAAACGAGTGAGATTGCTTCTTTATCCGTGCATGGCTCGCTGCATGCATTTTTCTTTCCTCGGATTAGCCAACGTTGATGCAAAATGCAAAAGCAACATAACTGCCAACTACTGTATAAAGAATACACTGTGGAAACGTTGGCCACCACTCGACCGCAACTAAGCAACGTTTCGGTAAGCTGCTGATTGAAGTCGGAATCGACGGAAAACCACATTGCGACTCGCTGGTAAGTTCAGCAGAATGACAATCACGCGAAAAAATGTTTCGACAAGAGGCCGATCAAAAGCTGGTTCGACATTGCCTGCCACTGAAACAAGTTGCCAACGAACTGACGTCAATTTACAAGTAATTGAATCGTGGTGTTGGCGAACTGTCACGTTTCTGAAGTGGAGGCAGAAGAACGTGACTTTAAACGTTGTTGTACATCATGCAAAACAGAAAAAGACGTGAAAAACGCTGCCATGTAAACTTTGCACGAAATAGACTGGAACCTCGATTGCAATATACCTTTCAATGTCCTTTTCTTTTCCTCTGCGCAGTTCTCTCTCGTCCAGTGATTTCTTTACAGCACGCGCCCGCTTGGAGTCATTTTCTTTCAGAAATTTGTCAAACTTCAAAAGCGACTCTTTGAGCTGATGTTCCTTGCGTTCCAACTCCTCGCGCCGCTGCTGCAAGCTTTCCATTTTCATTTGAAATTCCTAGAAAAATATAGACCATAACTTGTCAAGGCTTTATTACCACAGCTTCTGATGAACGTTGGGAAGAGCGAATGTAACGAAGTTTAACATGTTAACCTTCTCTGAGTGTAAAATATTAGCATTACAGATACATTGGCAGGACTTTAACTGCTTCGCTTTAACGTACACCGTCTCGGTCATGACCTGCATGCGCTCACAGGTTCGCTTTATTTACTTGTACAACTTTTGTTTTATATGCGTTTATCAGGGATTCATGGTGCGCACATGGGTTAGTAATAATAAACAAAAAATGCGAAACATTTATCCACTACAGAACAGGGTAGGCGTTCGTACTCGCGCGCAGACAACACTAGAAAAAACAAACACTAGCCAGTGACTTTCTCATCATCGTACAGAAGTGTCAAACCACATGCAAAAGGTGTTACAATGTGGGTAAAACACCTTGTCAAGCCTACATTTCTCATGCTACAGTTGGAAGGTAACGCTGTCCGATATTTATTTTGCGTAATGTTTAGTGCAGTTGTTGCTGTCAATAAAATGTGTCATCTTTGATATCTAGAAACTCATTCCAATTATGACAGTTGCCTTCGTAAAAGCATTATAAATTGAAGGATCATTACAAATTCCAGTCTAATTATTTTCATAAAATCGTGAATTTGCCAACCTCTTTTTGTGCTGATAGTGCTTGTTCCACTTCAGCCATTTCTCGTCGTTTTTCAAGCAGTCTTGTTGCCGGAGTGAGATGATCATCTTCCCTCTCTGGCATTTTCCTATTGGGTAATGAACTGCTTAGGAGCATTTATTATATTTTTTGCTATTTGGTCATGCGTTTGACTCAGATGCATGGACCATATCACAGGACTTGGTTAGAGAACACAAAATTGCTCGTTGTGAAACAGAAAAAGTCAGGTGTTCGTTGGTAGATGCAGGCAATGCTTAAATGGATTAAACACTGAAACAACACACCAGCAACTACTACATTCACTCATCACCATACCGGCGTGGGAGAAAAATGAACTCTTGTTAAAAGCAACAGACATGATGTGAGTGGATAAATAACAACCACATGAAGATGCACACCACTGAAAACAAGTATTTTGGTTTTTACCCTGTTTGCAATTCAACACGAGATTCAAAGGTTTGGTTACTTCCTTTCATTTATTTCTTTGTTAATTTCAGACTCAAGATCCTTATCACATGGGCTAGGAGTGGTACACATTAAATACAAAAACCCTTTTCACACTACTGTAAATACCACAGATGTGTTGATGCACAGCTTATATACAACCAATTATGGGATGAAGTAACTAAACACTTTATTGCCAATTGTGGTCCAAACCACATCAAACGCACATTACTCAAGTTAATTGTTTTGAAGCAATTAACCTGAGCAATCTGCTTTCGATATGGTTTGGACCACAATTGGCAACTGCTTTTTTTTGGTAAGGCTTTTCAGTCCTTTGTCCCATAATAGTATTAAACTTTGCCATAACAGTATTTACTAGTCTGTATTTTTGGAAATTATTACCAAATTGACATAGTTTTTTTTGTCATTTAATGAAAATTTCGATCTATAACTGAAAAACGACTGAAAAAATAAACCTAGATTGGCAATAAAGTGGGCAGTTTTGCTCAGAGCTCAACTATTATGAAAAATACCTTGCTTCATGCCTATTGCATCAAAATATTTACTTACCAACTGTGAAACATGTACACATAGTTGAAATTAAAAATATGTATCTAAGCTATAGTAATTTGCATTGAATTTTATATGAAATTACCAAGAATGCAGCAAGTGTTTGCCAACATCAATTCATTCATTTCTTTAAGAAATTCAATGTCTTGACTCAAGAACTTCATAAATATTTGTTCATTAGCATGCAACCTCATTTAATATTTTAATTTGCTCACTTTGAATGCCACATGATTTTTTCATGTTTTTATTTGTAATCTTTTATTTAACAATTGCAGTAATTCCTGGCATGTTGATGTAGTGTTTGATTGTTTTGACTAGTGCTTGTACAATGTACATATATACTAATGACTGTCACACTTGAAAGGTGTTGTACTTCTTGTGTACCATTAGTGCTAATTACTGTGAAATGAACCTTGAATCTGACAAAAACATATAAAAAGAAAACTAAATAGTAATTGGGTATCTTGGAAAACATTGTGCTAATTTTGAAAGTTAACTTTTCCGTTGAACAAATATAGAAGGTAAACAAAATTTTAACAAACAAGATTTTGTACAATTGTAGCATCAAATTCACTGCATTCTTCATTTCCAAAGTTTAGCTTGTAGCAGCAGATATTTGAATTGCAAAATGTTTTCCCAAGAGTGCTTGAAAGATTTAATAGTTTTCTGTACATTTGTGCATCACCATGTTGACCAGCTAAAAGCAGGCTCATGAAAGAATACTGATAAAAACACAAAATATTGTTTTTATCAACCTTCTTATCATGAAGTATGATCATTTTAAGGTAGGAATGCGTAACTTTTCATGAAAGCCCAGGCATTATTGCTACATTGTTTTTATTGTTAAACACAACACCATTAACCCTTTTGGAAACATTTAAAATATTATTAAAATTACCAAAAAAGTAGCTTGTAAACTTATGAGGCAAATTAAGGTGCATGCTAATGAACCATTGTCTAAATAGAGTTTTCAGCAAATGATCTGCTTAAATTATGCAAACAGAAACTCACCCAGCTTAAATTCAAAGTATATACACCAGGCCTATTTTGTTTAAACTTTATTTACTATCAGCATGCTTGTGTGGATGAAACATGCATGTAACATGACTGTTCTGTTTTTGGTCCAAACCTTTTGGCTTGATTGTGTCAGAACAAGAATGAAGAATTAAATGTATCAACTAACAATGTTAGTTTTTTCATTGTTTTTCAATCCACTAAAACAAACAACCATAGGAATTTGATCAAACAAAATAGGTAGTGCATAAATGACCATATCCAGTTTTTGCTTTCAAAGGGCTAAAGAAACTCTATCTGACTTTGTGCCACTTATAATGCTTAATTAGTGATGTTGGCAGCACTGTGAATATGGTGGAGTGGGAAGTGTCTATTCTTGCCATACGTGGGGTTGTCAGTTTGGCTCTCACCATGTTTGCTTTGGCTTTGATAGTAGGCCTACAGATGACACTTTTGATGTTATGACATAAGATTTGATGTTTCCACAATCTCTTTTCGGAGCGCTTTTGATGTACTTGTATAAAAACCTTCAAAAGCCTATATATGTTTAGATTTAGGATTGCGGTTTTCGAATATAGTTAGGCTTTTATTTTACCATTTAGGGTTAGGGTTAATGTTAAGGTTAAAGGTTAGCATTTAGGCTAAGGAAGGGTTTACAGTTAAGGTTTAAGGCTTCGGGTTAGAAAAATTTAATTATCAATTTACTTCTGGGAAGCAACTGACATACAACAATTGGTCAGATATTTCACAGAGGTCACTAATTTCGTTTTATGCTTTTTTCAGTCTTTCCAAAGCAAAAACTGGATTCAGTCGTTTAGACCCTGTCAACAAAATAACACTTTAAAGGTTAACAAAACTTATAGGAAATGAGCATTACCAAAGAAATATCACCTTTTAACATCATGCAAAATGAAAGGGGGCAGGCAGTAATCCTGATAAACAACCTGAGTATGATCCTTGTGGTAGGCATGGCAGTGTTGAATGAGGCTAGCACACAGGCCAAAATACTGACAGCATGCATACCCCCTGACCAATGCCAAACACGAGCGCTGGTGTCTTCATAAGACTCTGTAGTCACCAGTAACGTCAACAAGTTTTGTGCAACATTGTCCAAAAAGGGGCAGTGGACTTCCCATAAACATCGGTGATCTCAGTTTGCCAACTGGTTAAAAAATATCATCATCATCGATCATGCGTAGGCCTTTTCAAGATTATCAAATAACATATTAATGAAAACACGGGCGCATACTTACACCAGAAGTTTATCTTCAAACGTGCTTCGAAAGTAGTCGTCCAGATTGACCGTCATTTTGGTAGTTTTTAATTCACACGAAGGATATTCAGCGTCAAAAACCTGAAGCGGAATTGTATAGGCACTTTGGGGAGACAACTTGCAACTCCCGGAATCGCTGAAGAGTGTGCTTTTTTGTTTTCAAATTATCCTTTGCAGCACAAATTACAATTGCATTTACGCCAATTTTAGCATGCTTTTTTATCTCAAATAGTTACTGACAAAAATCGCTTTCACTTAGTTATGTTATACTTTATAATATCGCATACTGTTTTTCAAAAACGCCAACTGCGTTTATTTAATGCTGATTTACACTGGCAAACTCGTGTACGCCACTGTAACGGATTAGTTATCCGTCGTTAATAGCAACGCAGATAGTACTTTTGATTTCATCTATTTTATCTACAAATATTACCCTAGCAAGCGCTTGGAAGTAACAAACTTTTATTGATGTACACATTTTATGAAAAAAATTGTCGAATTTATTTATCTGTAAAAATTAGTTGGTGTTTAAATTTTCCTTGAATCAAACAGTTCATGTTTTTCGTTTGTTTGCACGTAGACAAGCGTACTCAGCCATCCGTAAAATTTAGTTTTTTTGTCACGGTTCGTGAAATCTCAGGTATCAGCTTGCTGGGACGAAATGCGATATTGTGCACTTGCTTGGTCAGTGGATCAAATAGATAGGATTACTTACTGTAACGCATTTTTTTCAGGTGAGAAAAAGAGACTAGCTTGTTTACATTGCTGGAGATCATTTCTCGTTCATTTCACGTACAAACAGTGATAGCCTCGGTCATTTCTTCGAGTGTTGCATTTCTTCAATTGAGTGTAGTGTTTCATTGTTTTGTCATAAGCATCCCAATCTTCACATTACATTCCTGTTCATTCAATAGACATTCTCTTGTGTGACTTAAATTACACGTTCAAAGGCATGTTCATAATAAAAAATCCAGCACATCCAAGACATTCTAATGCAGCTGTGTGAAATGAGAGAATAGATTGGCACGATCCATGGGAAGATCCAAGTTTATTTGAAATGATTGACTACTGACTAGCCTACTGACTGAGGATTTTGAATTTGGAGAAATTTTCCATGAAGAATAGATTTGTTGAAGCGTTGTTTAGGCAGAAGAAGGTCTCTCAGTCCTGTTGTTAATAGATACTAAACACAAACAAATCGAAGCAATTGACTCATGACTTTCAAGTTAAAATTATAGGCTTATGTACAGCTGATAAGAAAAGAAGCAAGCTGATATAAAGGAATAGCATAACCAGCAAGGGCACTTGTCTTAGATTTTGGATTTTTTCTGAACTAGATTTGGCCCTTTGGCAAAATGTAGATCTGGCAAACCTGTTAACAAATCTCTCATAGAGTATGGCAATAGCCATTGTCTTTTAAATTCTAATGGAAAAAGACATTTCAAATAGCTTAATCTACTGTACTACTTTGAAACTTGAAAAGGTATTGAACATATTAGAATGCAGTAGTTTCATAACAAGTGATAGTCATGATAATGTGTTGATTTTGTCACAGGTGAGGTAACAGAAATTTTTGAACCAACACATTTATGTACAATAGACATGCATGGTACTCATGCGTACCCCAGAGACTTACTGCCTGCACATGGCTTACTATTTTTCTCTACCATTGTTAGTCATTTCACCAAGAGTTATTTTTTAGTTGGAGAAATTTTTCAGCCATTAGCATCAACT
>JGI24159J19872_10009397_pt1 | contig 12817 bp, 7 predicted proteins | sample Ectturendosymbi4_FD_19872 | JGI IMG/M metagenome (IMG submission 19872)
AAGTTCAATACCACTGCTTCTCTTCATTTATCGAAATTCTTAATCATGAACTCAATTTTACACATTGCGTAACACTGCATAAATAATGAAGTGCTTCACCTTCAGTAAAATTCTGCTCAGATACTTGAGATTTCTTTTCCATTTAGAATTTCAATATTTTTTCAATACTAAATGTATATTTTGGGAAAATTCAATACTTTTTCAAGGTCTTGAAAACCAATTTTGAAATTCAATACTTTTTCAATACTTTCAATACCGCGTGGGAACCCTGTAAACAGTTGCCGGAAGAGTGGATAGCAATGGGTAAAATTTGTAATTTTTAGTATTTCTGGAAAAGAGTTCTTGATACAAATCTTTAAAAAATCAGTTTCAACCCAACTAACTCCGTGATTTAAGTACTGAGGCTATCGGAGTTTCTTTCCTTTACGGTGAAAGTCTGCAAAGAATAATGATACGCAGAAGCCCTAATGGAAGCAGTCTCAAAAACATGAAATTTCCATGTGCAATTTCTTAAAACCCTTCGTCCAGTACAAACATGGAGCTATCAAAACTTAGACAAAGCGATTATTGAATGGACGTTGCGATTCACAAGGGCAGAATTCAAAAGTTTACAGAAAATTGCACAAGCTCATCGCCGATCGGCTATTCATTCTAAGATGAACAGGATGGGTTATTGTGCTTACTGCGTCACATATTCGGAGTAATCGGATTTGAAAACATGCTGCACTCCAAGCTCGACTCCACTAATTTGCTTTGTAAGAGCTGCCGTAACATTACTTGCAGTGCAACGTAATCACACATCTTGATCAAAGAGAAAAATATGCATTTCTTATCATAACGGTCATTAAACTGCACAAAATTGATAGGAACTCCATGCGGTGAAGCAAGCTTAATTTAATTTTGGTGGTAACGATCGTCGTTGTCTGGGAAATAAGGGATCTTCTTCGTTAAAGTTTTGAACTGCGTGTGTGCGAGTGCTCGACAATCTCATTCGAACCACAAAAGGCAGCTGCACATAGGCTGAATTACACCTAAATCCTGTTTTCATGCGGTCGTTTTCGCGGTTTTCCAGCGAGCGCTTTAAGGTGGGCGAGCGTCAGCAGCTGCTCTAAACAAATATCGAGAAGTGAAAGATGCCTTCGCACCGTTATTTCAGGTCGAGCTTCAGCGAAAGCTTATACCATGCGGTACCCAGCAAGCACCGATGATGTGCGCTCAGCCACTTGGACTTCTTGGTTTCCCACACAACGCTTACAGATTAGCGTATACTTGACAAGACAATGACTCTAAAGCATATATAATGTACTACAATCTTTTTCACTTAGGTTTATGCGTGCCCCAACAGGCCTGCACGGTGCTTCGATTACACGGCCCTACCAAGGTCAGGCTTACCTGGTGGGCAGAGATATAGTTGAGGGTGTGAGCAGGTTCAAAGCGTTTGCCTTCTTAAGCTTCTGGTCAAAAAGCACGGCTTATTTCTGGCAATTTCTTAAAGCTACTCTTTGCGGAAAAAATATCAAGTGTATACTTTTTCAGCATTACGCTTGTCCATCGCATTCGAATAGATTTCTACCTGAGATTGTACAAAAACATCTATGTTCTAAAAACCTTCTATTTGAATAAGAAATCAGGGTGTATAGTGACGTGAAATCGATTTCCTATAAAAACAATTTTCTGACTGATTCGTCTATATGACGTCATCCTTGCGGAGATTAACTGGTGTTCTAAAAAGAATTTGTCCATCAAAAATGTAACAAGTTCTCCATGTAGGAATGTTCTTATAGTACGAATCTTGCTTTTGAAACGGTTGAAAGGGAGTCTCTGGCTCTCAAGTCAAAGGTGCAGTTGACACTCACTTGTAACTCTGCATTGCACGTGTGGCCACTTCGTTGGCCACGCACACTCCTTCGAGCCATCCGGAATGCTTTCCGATCTGAGGTAGAGTGGCATGCTGGCGGAGGGTGCCTTTCATCAATTTGGTTGTCTTGCATGTTTGCCCAGCGTGTTCTAACTGTTTTTCATAGCCCCTGAACGTGATTAGCCACGGTTCATAAAATTTTCAAAACAGATCACTTGTATTACTCATGAAGATACTGCAAACAATAATTTCATAACGTGGTTTTTCTCAGTAACATGTTGCTATATTGTGCGATAAAGTCATATACATTTGTACAATCACTTCTGGAGAGTTTGCTAAATTGATATCTCTGGAAATCTTCCATCAAAGCTTACTTTTGATGCCGAATCTAATTACTGATAATAACATTCAAAAATAAAAAACGAACCAAAAGCAATAAGTTTAGTGGAACTTGCAACCACTATCACCTTATCGCAAAACGTTTAAAATAGAATACAAGGTTTTTACTAGTAAGGCACTAAATTTGTTGATGTGTATTTTTTATAATTGCAATTCCATGTCAAACTTTTCACTGAATTTGTTTCACACCGAAAAACGTTGTTCAAATTTGTTTCCTTTCCGGTCGTTTCCGAAAGAAGCCAGCACCGGTTTGTTATTTACCACTCTTTATACATTATGCACAATCCGTTTTTTTACTAAGCGCATTTGAAAATAAGGCGTTGGCTGCTGAGAGCCAGCAAGCTAATAGCTTCTGTGGTATTGCATTGGAGAGAACAATCAGAGGTGCAATCTGGGAAACGTGGCGGCAATGTTTTCCCCCGTTTTAGTTTGTTTGAAGAGCGAATGGCGTCCCCATAAGTGGTGTCTACTTCTTCGTGTGGGAACAAAATATTGATGCTTTTGTTGTCATTTTTTGCGAAATTTTCATTAACAAAATTATTATTATTCTTTTGTCTTGAATAGAGCGTTTCCATAGAGCTGCCGTATTTTCATCATCCCAAAGGAAAGACACCCTTGGATGGTGACCGCTCTCTGCATCAGTTATTTGGAAAAGGCGTCTTGAATCGCACCCAAAGGGCTATTCACATGGTAAAAATGCCAAAACACGTCTACAAGAGCCTGACAACAAAGTTCTTTAATCAACACTCTGTTGTAGTTTCTTGAACACAGCCCGTCCTAGAATATTAAGCCACTCAAGATCGTGCTAAGCGAATAAAAGTAAGGCTTGGATTGTTTTAAACAAAACAGACGAAAAGTAAAAAGTAGACATCCTGGCATTTTTAGCGCTTCGCTGAAGAGACTATTTTGTTCAAAAAGTAGATATGTCCTGCAAAGCGAGGATATATGACATACCAAACTGCACCGCTTCTACATGCGTTGATACACCACTTGGAAAAACGTATGCTGTAAAATAGTGTACGAACAAATAAGTTTCATAGATCCTCCAACAAAATTAAAAATTGTTGTTTTGTAATGTGGCAGGTTGAGAATCCCAACGATTTCCGTTGGTTCAGCAGGCCAACTGCTTGCTGAAAATATATTTTGCATGTGTGCATATCTTACATTTTTGCAAGTATCCACATCGTGTAACAAAAAGGGATGGTGAAGTTACTGGCATGGAAATTCCCATTTGCGTACAGAGCAGGCTCGAAAGAGAGGAAATATGAGTACTTCGCAGAACAACGTTGCAGAGTATAATCTTGAATTTTAAGAATGACCAAACTTATTACTTCTCTGAAAAAACAGTTTTTCATTACATCTAGTTCAGTTACAGCTAAATATAAATGAAAAATAAAAAAAACTGTAGGCTTGAAAAACTGGGAAAGCTTCGTGCAAAGGGTTCGACATTTCAAAAATACCACGATGTGGTTCAACCAGTTATCAGTTACGATATAGTCAACAGTTCGAAACTAAATGGTTCAAACAGGTGTGGTTCAACACTTCAAAAAATGTGTGTTAAGAAAAGCTTGAAAACTGTAACTCCGCTGAAACCAGCAGCAGATGAACATTTTTACTGCGACTGTGGCCAGTTGGGCTCAACAGTACAAAAGAGCTTCAAGTATCGTCAAACTTGTTTTACCTACAAAGGTCCCAAGTGGGTGTTTCAAGGAAATGTATTTTATCAGAGTTTCAAATAAGACAACAACTTTGAAAAAGAAGATGATGGCAAAGGAGACCCACTGATCTGAAATAAGACAACAAATGTACAAGCAGTTAAGCCGAAACAGTTTGAAGTCATACAAAACTACGGGCACAGACATAGTCCGGCATGCCTCAAGAAGCATACAGGGGCGTAACGAAGGAGGCACAACGCCCCGGGCGCTGAATCACTGGGGGGCCCCAACAGTGTCGCAAGGGCTTTCTTCAATACATTACATGTGTTCCCTAAAGACCTATGGGCTGAACATGGGGGCGCCAAATTTGTTTCTTGTCCCGGGCGCCATCTAGCCTCGATACGTCAATGGAAGCATAGTATAATTATTAAACAGGTTTACGCAATTTAAGATGGTTGTAATGAATAAATCAAAAATAGCCTTTTTTCACGGCTTCGGGAAGCAATGATTTTAAAGCTTCAACATTCGCTTACCCCTTTATTTAAATTAATCACTCATCATTAGTCTTGCACGCACCGCGCAGTCAACGACTTTCTTCGAAGCTTTTGAAACGTTCCCATGAAGTGAATACCTCTCCTGAACCCACGGTTCGCTATTTGAAAAAAACAAAGGTTTTACCTGTTCTCTAACAACTCACCTTCAGAGTTTAAAAAGCGAAGCAGGGGCGATGACAATAGCAGCAACAGCTGCAAGACCCTAGGCCAGTATCCTTCAACTTTTTCATCTTATCTCGACTTTACAACAGCTCTTTTAAATGCTGCCTGATTTCGTGATGATCCAGTTATCAGACAACACTTAACAATTGTTGACCCCACTTGAATCGTCAATAAAGTTCATCAGCATAGACCTATATGCCTAACAACCTGACCATAAAGGACTTCATTCCATTCATTACGAAGTGGCTCCTAAAGTAATATTGGTCAGCTAATAACTTTGCTGCGATGGTATTTTATTTTCCTAGTAGCGTTCATCGTGCTGAACAGCAGTTTAAATCTCTTCCTACTTGCACTCGATTTAAAACAAACAAAGGCACTGCCTCCTCAATCGTACGACCACTTCACAACCGTCGCCTTTGTCCTGTTATTATCTTGTAGCGACAACAATGCGACAAAGCCGCCAGGCTTAATAATTAACCATCAGTGAACATCTTCATACTCTTCGGTAAATGCTAGAAAAAAGTAGTCGTGGCTGAATTAACATATGGAAGGTAGCTACGCAGCTTCGGGCAATGCGATTCGTCCAAAGCATTTGGTAACCAACCCTTACGATCTCTTGCATCGCCTGATGATCTATTTTGTCAACTCAATAACATTCAAAAGAATTTATACAGCGAACTACCACGTCAGAAACCAAAAGCGGAGAGCACAACGGATCGTAACAGATGATTTCTCGAATCAGTCTTAGAAATCTGCAAGTCGAATATGTTTGAATCAGTAAAAGTAGTTTGTAAACTTTGCAAAACTTTTGCTTCAAAGAAGTGGTTTTCAAACTTTATGTCGTTGCGGACCCCTTTCACTGCACCCAAAACCCTTCGTTTTGTCAACGTTTTTGCGATTATTGAGAAATTAGAGTTTGTCGCTTCTTAGCACGAGCACTTCAACTGCCCCAGAAAAAAGCAAATTTCAGGTTTCGGCCTGCCGCCAAGTGCCGTCAACAAAATCAAATAAAAAAACGTCAGTCGACTTGCAGCACGAACATGTCAGAATACAGTTGTGGTGCGATTACAATAAATAATGCCAAAATGGGCGCATAAAACTAGCGGATTTTCTTCATTGGATTTTTGTTTTTAATGGATCTCTCCAACCAATTCTGTAATTTTGATGACAATGTAGCGTACACAATAGAGCAGGTCTCTACTCTCTGGTCATAAACAAGGGTCAACATTAAACAAACATAAATAATCTCAACGGATTCGAGAAACTCTTATCAATACAGTAACCTGTAATCCCAAAACTGAACCAAAAGTTGAGAAGTTCAAAAGAATATCATCAATTCCAATACAAATCTGGTTAGGCAAAAATGATAACATCCAAATCCACCAGTACGCCAGAATTCCGCGAGATTTAAATCAACATCAAAGTACATATTCGTTTCTGGTCATTTGCATTTATTATGCGTGCAAAAGACAAGGAAGTACTTCCTTGCAGCAAAGTTGGGCTAGGCTTGTGGAAATGACTGAAAGTGGAGGAGACAAGTAAAATGCACACTGCTTTCACAGAAGACTTAGATATAAATAACCTGCAATCAAACTTGCCAAAAAACATTACCATTTTTATCTTATCGGCACCATTTTTATCTTATCGGGCACCATTTTATAGCACGTTGGGCACCATTTCACAGCAAAAAAAGACATAGGGAAAATGTGAAATTTCATGTGACTCGACATTGACTCAAGCTTGCAAACCAATGACTCGAAGTGACCCGACAGTTCTTGTGACTCGATTCTGACTCGACCAAGTCATGACTCGACTCTAACTCGACTCGAAAAATTTTTAGATGACTCTGACTCTATACTGACTCGAAGGGCTTGTGACTCTGACTCAACATAAATGGCTCGAGCACATCACTGCTCAACACTCATCAGAGTAGCCCGTATCAGTTGATGTGCAGATCTAACCAATCGAAGTACAGGAGTAGCTATTTTCGTGATAGGCCTATTTGCTTTTTACCAGTTTGGTATTGATTCCAGCATCTAATATCCGTTAGTATACGTCGAGAGCATGTTGGTTTCAAAAATTTAAAGGCGAAAGTGGTATGATGAGTATTTTATATGTTTTTTTTATACCAGAAGTGAAGAATCGAGCCATGATCCGTCTGCTCACTGAATGTTGTGCTACTTTGCATATTGGCTAGCAATCAGTTCTAGCTCATTCAAAACTGTGGAGTCATTTACAAAATATACACGGCATTTATCAGCAAAAGTTCTCGCAATTTTTCAAGTAACAGCACGAATGTTTGTGCAGACAGCAAAAAAAATCCCACCGTTCATCAGTCGTATTTGGCTCTGTTGAAAAAAAGCCTCTTCTTTCCTGTTGTCAAGGAGCGCGTGTGCTCATGAAACAAAAAAACACTGCGAAACTGAGTCTGTGATCAAATCATATTTGAAGATCGCAGCCAATTTGCTGCATGGCGGAAAGCATGTTGCGGATAAAGTAAAGCAAGCAGTCCCGTCGCCACGGGGGGCTTTTGGGGGCTTAGCCTCCCAAAACAAATCTCCAAGCCCCCCAAATTGAAATATGAAACCCTATAAATCAGTTGAGGTTTTCTCAATTTTTAGAGTGTCAAGCCCCCCCGCATAAACCCAAAGCCCCCCCGCAGAATCCAAAGCCCCCCTATTAAACACTTTCTGGCAACGGTTGAGAAAGCAAGTACCGTGGTCTAACAATTAGGCTAACATTCGATGACTATGATTATTGTCACATCGGCCATACATTCACAGTAAGGTGAATGGGAATGCAGCAGTCGATGGCAGGAGTGAACGAAAATGTAAAAGGTTAAGAAGCACTGTTCTAGAACTTTTTGTCTCCGGCTCCAGAACGATTTGGTCCATTGAAAACCAAAAACATTGTATTATTTGTACAACTCGCTCGCCCTACAAACTGTCTGTGGAACTGGAACCCGAATTTCCGGCTACGGTTCCACCATCTAAAATTTTTTTACATCGGCCTACTAGAAAGATTTTACATTGGTCTACTTGGAAGTCATCGCAGCACCATATTATAACCACGGTGATGGCGCGATCCATGCGTGTGCTTTTTACTAATGCCACATATCTGTGCTTGTCCTTCATTAAAGTAATTGTGCTGGCGCCACCAAGCGTATGGTTTTCTATTACCGCCACTTCGTGTTCTTTCATGTATTTGTCTGTTCCTTGTTTTTGTCATACAAACTTATGTCTACTGCGTTGCGTGAGGGAGTGAAAACACTATACCAACATAAATTAGATCTAAATTCTGATATGTCGCTGCGGTGGGGATCATTGCGAAATCCAAGAAGCATCGGGCTATATGTAAATTAGATGACTGGCAACGTTTGATTGCATGCAGAAGAGATGTCATTTTTTACGCGACATTCATGGCCGTAGATGAGCATCCGAACAGAGACTGGTTTTCAAATTGAAAACTTAGCGATGTTTGAAAACTCTCATTTCGTGAACACACAACAATAAAGCTCACACAACGCTGCGTTTGCTTTGCCCATCCAGGTGCCAACCTCATTGATGTGTTCTACTATATTGCTGTGCTTGTTTGCATCCAAATACGATATAAATGGAAGCAGGCTGAATTACAGTACCGTGTCCAGCAACAAATTTAGGTATATTAATGTGTAAATAATCTGCAAGGTCAAAGCGTGATTTGTGCTGCTCTCAAAACACCTCTAGAAATAAGATTGGGAATCTGTATATATAAAACGTTACTTCTGCATCGACCCGATGACTATATTGGTTTCACACCAAGGTGTCCCCCCACATTTTACAACAAAATTGCGCTCATGTCTTAGGGGATCACCAAAACGTTTAGAAAATATAGTCATTTTTTGCTTTCAGGGGCGGTATAAAAAAAAAAAATAAAAAAAAATAAAAAAAATACTGTTGCTCGCCTAAAGTCCAACATTTTCGGCCCTGCAAATTTTTTGGTAGCACAAAATAATATTGGGCTGACTACGTCACTGAGTCACTGTATCGCTGCATCACCTGTCAAAGATGTCTGAGGTCAACAGTCACGTGCGGAAAAGCGCATTAACTGTCGTATATCGTAACTTGAAGTGAACCTTTGAAGATTCGTTGCATGGTTATTGTTACGCAACAGAGCAACAGCAGAAGAACGCGCTCGCAAGTTTCGTGAAGTTTTGAGTCGGCAGACGAAGGAGTGGACATGAGTGAACTGCAAGCTCACCACTGCATCTAGGCCCGGCCTTTAGCCGATTGGGACCGATTGCTTCCAATCGGGCCCCGCGCCAAAGGGGGGCCCGCGCTACGCCTACTAACCTACGCAAACGTACACTTTCTATTGAAGCTGCTTATGTTGTGCCGGCGCGGGGCCCACAGTATTTTAAGCGTATAGGGCTCATGGCCAGCGAAAATCAAAGTGAATTACGGGATTTTAACACCCTCATTCATCATAATTCGTTCTGGAATCGTAACAGTGGTCATTGTTTATCGATATTGTCTGGTCTAATTTTTTGAATAGCAGCTAGTTAGGACAGAGAGGGTTAAAGTTTTGAAGCTGTTTTCTGTGTCAGTTGTAAGCGTTTCGTACTTGCTAGGTCAAGTTTTAATAGTTGCTGCAAGATACGGGTCGATAGTTGTTGCAGTATCAGTAGTTACTGCCACTTGTCTCCCGATGGTTAAGTTTAGTTCGTAATTGCAGGTGTGTGCTTCTTATTCGGTCCTTTATAAGCCTTATTCATTTTCTCTCGCACAGATCTGATGAAAAAGCCTCTTTCCCTAATCTGTTTATTGCCTTCAGGATTTACTTGACCATCCCAGTGACTGTGGCATCCGGAGAAAAGGGTTTTCTAAGCTACGGAGAAAGGGTTTCAAAGTAATTCAAACCTGTTTGAGATCATCAATCCAACAACAGTGCCAAAATAGTTTGGCGATTACATTGAATCCAAAATTAACAGGCTTAAAAATAAACAAAATTGTGGAGGGCTTTTCTGATGCTAAAGCACGAAAAATAAGTTTCTCTTAGCAAATACATTTTTGTATCGTAGATTACAATAGGCTAAAGCAGGGCTGTAGAGCCGGAACTCAAATTTCGGGATCCGGCTCTGGCTCCAGGCATCTAAAGTTTTCGGCTCTAGATCCGGCTCAAACATCAAAAATTTTTTTCTCTGGCTCCAAAATGATTTGTCCATTGAACACCGAAAACCATTATCTTATTTGTACAATTATATTATTACACCAGCATTGATGATGTGTCGCAAAGTGATATAGCCTGTTTGATGGTTATTGGGACATGTGCAAAAGCGTTTAAGAAGCTCTGATCTACACACAAACGAGCATGGCCGTCGGAAGGGCTTTTTACAGGAGGGCACTGGTAGATTTTTTCAGGTGATGACCAAAAACATTTTCCAGGGGACCAACAGCGGTGAAATTTCATTTTGTCAACTCGAAACTAAGAGCAAAATATTTTTCTACTGAAAATATAATAGCAAAATATAAAATTTCAAAATGTAGGGGGAGCCGAGGCCTAACCTCCACCCCCTTCCGATGCCCGTGAAAACGAGAAAAATTATGTACACATACGGCAACCAACGGCCGTTTCGCAGTAGGTTGCCTCGCTTGCTCACAAATTAAGGCTGTGTAACCAGAACCCAAATTTTTAGGCTCTGGCTGCAATCAACCAATTAGCTTGGGCTCGAGCACCACAGTCTTGGCCTGAAGTGCACCGATTTGGTTTGTGTGTTTTCCCGTGTTATTGTTTTGTTTATAGTTGACCTATCTGTTTCATTCGGCTTTGTCATTATTGTGCAGCATAATAATACGAAGGTGCACTGTAATTTTTGTGTGATGTCCTGTAGTCACGCTTTTTCGTTTGTTGATGTTTTGTAGCTAAGTTGTTACAGTATGTCTTATCTTTGCTGGCTGATGATATCGAGCAGTGTTGCAAATCATTTAACACACGGCCAACTGGCCAGTTGGCTTGCTTCATCCCGCGGTAGGTACCTGGCCAGAGAGGAGGTATTGTGCGTAGTAACTCATGGATTTATTGGGCGTTGCGGAGATGTCAGTTGAACGAACATAGAAAGTCTTTGCTGGAGTGGTGAAACAAGGGGGCATGCCCCCAGACAACCTAGCTTGACATTACCCCTATGGCTTTTGCTCTCTCACATCACTCATGATTTCTGTCATTAAGACTTGATGCCCCTCCTCGAAAATTTCTGCACACGCCACGGAGTGGGGCCCCACAAAAGTGCTTCCAATCGGGCCCCGCACTTGCTAAGGCCGGCCCTGACTGCATCACACTGGAACGGTGAAGCTGGGGAGCTTTGGCTTTGCAGCAAGCTTTTTGAGGAAATCTCCTGCTTGGAATTGTTTTCATCTTTTAGCGACGATTCATGCTTGACTTATCATTCAGCAGTAATGGTCACAGCAGTGACGCACACAAACGAATCATGTCGCAATTTATTTGCACAAAAAAAGTTGTTTCGTGTATTAACACATCTTCAGTTCTGGCTCTTGTGCAGTGTGAGTGCCATGCCGGTAAAAAAATGTTGTTGCAAGAAATAAATCAATTTAATCGGAATTGAGATGCCGACTTCAGATTTTCTACAAATTTTTGGTTCTTAGTCCAATTGCCGGGGGGGGGGAATGCCCGTTTCCCCTCTCCTGCGAAAGCCATGAAAGTATCCCACCGTATCTCTCTAAAAAAAACAAATGTCCTTGAAAAAATTTCAAGTGATCTGGAAACACTAGTTCACAATAAAATCTAATCTAACAACAGTAGCCCTCAAATATTGCGTATATGCGTAAGATAACTAAAAATTTAAAAATTAACAAGCGCAGGGAGTAAGTGCATATAGGACACCGCAAATGTGTGCTGTGCATTTTGCTAATTGTTAAACTTGCGCCGCAAATGGATGCAGGCTCTGATTGAATGTGAGTTTAGGATTAGCGGACATATCCAGAAATCTGAAGATTGTGAAACCATACAGGAGAAACTAACCACTTTCAGTGTTTCGACAGAATGCTAAAGCAGTGGTGTCCGTCTTGTGGCCCGTGTGGCTATTTATTATGGCTCGCGATCAAAAATAGAAGCAATAGTCTGTTGACAAAATATTTCGTTCTGTCCCTTCATTCTTGTTATAATAAGTAAGCTCATTGGAAGGATACAGTTACTCAATGAGGTCGCAGTCTCATTTCACTAGCAGCGTTTTATTCAACCTCGATCGACTCCGTTCATTTTGAAACGGCGGCATTTTTTTCTAATTTCTTCCATGATAAGATTTTTCTGTGAATATTTAAGTCATGTTTAAAAATGGTAATATTGTCACATTACTTGAATACATGTATGTTTTAATATAATGTTTCGCATGATCAATAAAGAAGCACTTCTTGTTGAAGTTTCATGCACAATAATTAGCCTCAATTTTTATTTATTTCATAATAATTTTGCAAGTTTTAGGGGCCCTAAATGGGTTTTGTCCCGCCTAAAAAGATTTCTCTTAGAGGCCCTGGCTATTTTGTCGCCTTTTTGTTATGAAATGATGAGGAAAGCTTCGGTTTACGAGTTATAAAATCCTATGAGGGGATAATGCGTGGTATGGTACCTTAGCTCGTGAGCCCCCACTCTTTCCAAACGTATGCCCCCGTCTGGTGAATAAATTCCTAATGGGAGAGCTGATAGACCATCAGAAAAACAACCAACAACGAAAATCAGAATGTCACCTTCAGCAATCTCGTACTCTGGGTGTTTATCTAAGTATTTACAGAAAGTCTGATATCCCCAATCGGATAGCTGCGGATAGCTGGGACCAGCTCGCTTTACCTCTTCTAAATTCACAAGTTAGCGACGGGACTGAAATAGCCTTACGAATCAGTAAAAAGGTTAGTTTTTATCAACTTTTATTCTGATTAATGAGTTCTGTTTAACGAGATATCAGCGGGACTTTTATGCAATTACGTCGATAAAGTACGCGAGAGACGATGCAACGAAACACTAAAATTTAACTTTCTCGAATTAAAGCGATTCCCAATATAACTGCGATTAAAAGCACAATAAATTCTGACACTGTTTAACGCTGACACAAGACGCGAGATTTCACAATTGCACACTTTAAATTTAACTCAACAAAGAGCAAAAGAACACAAACGAACGCAAATGGAACAATCAAACAGATA
>JGI24159J19872_10009398_pt1 | contig 12816 bp, 7 predicted proteins | sample Ectturendosymbi4_FD_19872 | JGI IMG/M metagenome (IMG submission 19872)
TCTGCGGTCATCATTTGACTTCACCAAAACTTTTCTGTTCGATAAGGCTTGTGCACTATTTTTTGTTCGGCCTGAAGGAGTTTCGCCTTCTCGAATTCCAGTGGCACTCCTGCAGGCCCGTTCGGTCCCGGTCCCGGGTCGCATCACAATCACATAAACCAGACGCGGTCAAGCACTCTGCGTACAAAACCAAGGCCTCTCCTCTCTCACTAAGGGGCCTTGAAGTATAAATTAGCATGCCTGCCTGGTTCTCCGTCACTAGTTTTGTTCATTTCTCCGTACGCAGTCGCCTGAAATACAAACATGCGAGACATTTTTAAAATGTTTCGTACGCCTGCAGGTAAAAAGGCACTGTATCTTCTCTCCGTCTCAATCTTCATTCGATCTTCATTCGATACTGTGTCTCAATCTTCATTCGATACTGTGTGCTGGCTTTTTCAATAAAATTAAATCCATGTTGTAAAGTCAACTGCTCTGGCTGACTGCCAAAAATAATTGCCAAAAATAACTGTCAAAGTGCTGTTTACAGCTCAATCTTTGTTTAATTTGCCGGCCTGACGATTGACAAGCTCAAGCTTGCAATTAGTACGCTTACAAATCAATTATCTTGTTTGTTTCCTTCTTGTCTGAGCACAGAATGTTTGCCATAGCGTCCGTGGCGGAATTTCATTTTGGAGCCTGAGAACTTTCCTTGTGTTGTTGCCCCAATTTTATAGGATTGTAAACCGTGATGGAAAAACTGCAAGAAGATGCGCGAAATATAAGTCCACGTGGTAAAAAGAAGTTTTAACTTGGCCTTGTACGATTGCTAATTGTACTGCTGTTGACGATTTTGAGTTCATGAGCCGAGGTAATGATTTCTCGATACATAATATTTGTGCTGTAGTTGGTAACAGGCGATTTTTTACGTGTTTTTGACAATCAAGGAAGAATTAGGCGTAGGCTGTGCTAAAGAATGAGACACCTGAACACGTAAATTGTACCGATTTGCCTTAAGTTGCAAAATGTCTTATGGTCAATTTTCTTAGTTGGTATTTGAATAAGGACTGAGGATGCGTAATTTTACGTGAAATCGATTTCCTATTAAAAATTTGCTGATCGATTCCTTGCTTACACTCATCGTGGAAAATACATACTGTACTTGAATAGAGATATGTGCAAGTTTGAATCATCGCATAAAGATGAAAGCAGATGGCAGTCGACTGATTCCTCGAAAGCATACAGAAACACTAGTGCTTTTAAATGTACTTCAAACAAATGCGAAGTTCGTGCCGTCACAAATAGATCCGTTGTTCATACAGCCCAAATTAAGGCGATAGACGAGATATATTTACGGTATTTAAAAGGTACAAAGAGCAACTAATATAAATCTTTTTTACCATTTTTGATGCACAAAACTTTGTTTAGAACGTTTGCGTTGCCTAGGAGAGCTGCATGTACTGCTGAGGTAGGACTTAGTTAGGAATAGCTGCCGCGTTTTGTGTTGCTTTCGGTTTCTTTCAAATGTAACCAATTTTCAACCGTTTCAATTTCACGATCATTTGCTTGTCAGTTCTAAGTGATCCTGCAAAATGTTCATGTCATATATTATTTAAGAATTCCTAATTGAAAACCTTAAAATGCACTCTATATCAGCAGCAAAGTGACAGTTTCTTGCGCGTTCGATTTCACAGGCACCTCGCTCAACGCGGAAGGATACACACAAGTGGATGATGTTTTCTCTGTCCGGTCTCTCGCCTTTGACACGCTGCCGACAGCGAGTATGATTAATGAGATGGAAGCAGTGCGGCCAGCGCAAGAGGACTCTATGTCTGTCACAATCAATTGTGTCGTACGTCACATCCGCGAAAGCTTTGCGCGCTTTCTTTTTTCTTTGCCAATCAGCTGCTGGAACTGAGCACTGACCCCAGGCGAGCTGAACACTCCGTGATCATGGGCGTCGAAAAATTTTTTTCCAGAGGGGGGGGCAATAGTGAAATTTTCCAGGAATAGCCAAAAACATTTTTCAGGGTGGGACAAAAAAGTGGTGAAATTTTGTTTTACCTTCTCGAAACTAAAAGCACAATCTTTTTTTGCTAAAGATTTAATAGAAATATGTCAAATTTCAAAATCCAGGGGAGGCCAAAGCCATCCACCGCCCCCCTTCCGATGCCCATGTCGCTGATGTCTAGTTTTGGGACAAGTGCAAACAATGCGGGAGCTGGCTGGGCTGGAATAGATTCCTCAATACTGACAGAAGCGTCAAATATGTTGCAAGTGAAAAACGAAGCAGGTTAACAGACACAAGCCTTCTGCCAACAACAGTCAGTAATGTTGATTACCTGCACTTGGTGCGGCTATAATGGAAGTCGTGCGGTGATGTCTCTGGTTTGCAAGTGACGGCCCCAACCTTTGAACCGATTTGGTTTCCCAGTGACGTAAGCTCAGCACGATTCTTCGGCCTGGACACAATTATTACCATGTTCGATTTGCTTCATAAAAAAGAAAAAACAATCGACACACATTTAAAAACACATTTTCAAAGGCTCTCTAACGTGTACAGGAAAAACGTGGCTTCGTTTACAAACAGAACAGGAAGAGCGTCACATTCAAAACTATACAACGAAATGACTAAGCGTCGCAGCTGTAGTGTCAAACTCGTACACTTGTTTTCTTCATCGCCGGGCATCGTAATTCGCACGACATGACGCTGCATAAACTGAGGTAGTTTGTTTTTTCGTTTTAGCGTCAGACAGACTCACCACCTTTCGAAAATACAAAAGTTACTTCATGAAGATGCAGATCTTGACATATGCAATACAGGCTTCTTTCAAGGGCTTGTGCCCTTGAAAATGGTGGGTGCGCGAAAAACCAGTGAGGCGGGCGGTATATTTCGATTGTTGGATATCTGGAAACGAATCGGAAAAAAAATAACAAACTTAATCTCGGATGCACTGATCACTTCACACTAAGAGCCATTGGGCCCTGCTTTAACAACCACGACGTATGCTTTCTGTTTCATGTGCAGTGTTATTTTGCATAACATTCGGTGAAGTCAGTAAATCTGCTCCATCACACTTAACCCTCCCGGAAGTGCCTTTCAGCGCGAAGAGCGATTTCAACTGAGGGCTTAACATACAGTAGGAGGAGTAAACATGAGAGGATGTAGGAGGAATCAGGCGACGACTTGAAACCACATCCTTTTGGGACGAAATATACGATGAGCCTTGCCACCCGTTTTCTTTCATGCGGATATAAATGATAGACAAGCAAAAATGCTGCGAAACGAACTGACAAACCCACAAGTTGTTCACAAGAACATGTGCGTTCAAAGCTGCGCACAACTTGATTGTGAAGTTGCCAAGGCTTCGTTACTTTGTTTAACCCTGCTAGCAGGCAGAATTTGAATTCTACTGAAGTTCTGATGCCATCCGGTAGCTTGGACCTCATCAAACGGAAACTTTTAGTGGTGTTCCATACAGGTCATTCTATTCGAATCAAACTCAACCGGGTTGGCGCATAAAGTCTAAGGGTCTGAGACGAATTGAAGTAATGCTCATTGCCATCAGTGTCTCGCAGCAGTTTTCGCACTTTGTCTCTGGATAGTGTATTCAACCTGAGGATAGAAATTGTAAACAGCTAATTGCAGGGGTGACGGAACCGGGGAGGCCGCATAGGTCTAGGACCTCATCCTTTTTCTGGGGATGCTACCCTCCACTTTTACATTTAAAATTTACTTACATAATTTTAAGCAACACAATTAGTATTGGGTCCACTGTTAAAGACAATCACTTAATGAAAAAATTTTCCATAGTTTTTTAACGTGCACTTGTTCCCACTCACTTTGAAAAAGGTTCCTCCACCACTGGTTAGTTGTGATAATGCTACTGATGACGGACGAAAATTATAATCTCAACTACAGCAACGGGTATTGTTTAGAAGAGAAAACGAAACACTTCTGGAAGTGGAGCGACGAATTTAATTTTGTGATAAAACAAATCCCGCAACAGTCCTACGTCATTTCCATCATTCCCCAAACCAGTGGTTCTCAATTCGGATTCGATCAAACCCCAGGAGTACAGTATGTCAGTTGCAAAGGTTAGGCGGCTTAGGTATGAAGGTATGAGTAGATAAGAAATGTATGTTGTGATGCCACATCTATTTTCCATCTTCTAGCACTCAGAGGCACAAATTCCGCAAAATTTCGGAAAAAATGAAAAATTAGTTTTGAAAACAACGCCAGACACAATCAGCGCATCAACCACACGAAAGCAAACTCACCCACAACTAATTTTATCTTTTAACTTTTTTTGTATCCATCAAGGATACATTGAAATTCTTTCCAAAATCATTGCCTGAATTTTTCCTCTAAGTGCTTCAAAGATGGAAAATAAATTTGGCATCACAACAATACATTTCTTATCTACTACTTTGTCTTTCATTCATCTCTCATTCGCATTCTCAGAGAAGCAATTGCTTATTTTAAATAATTGTTAAAACTTATAGCAATGTCAGCATTTGTTAGTAATTGTTAGCAATTGTTAAAACCTTTCAATAATTATCAACTTTTTGTCTTCCAAAAAACTGGAAGTGGCTTGCCACGCCTTTCTTTGAAATGGTTGACTGGGCACTATTTGGTCACCTTATTTTAAGATAGGTTAAGTGTTCTATTATTGGTGCCCTTCCATACCACGTTATAGCTCAGTGGTTCCTGTGCGATCACCACGATTGTGACACTGCCTCAATTGATCCAAATGTTTGAATTTTACCCAAATTTGAAAGACGTTGTTCTAGTTTAATACTTTTTGCATCAAATAAATAAATGCCCAAATACCGAAAAATTTTGCACGAATAATCACCAATTTTAAGCTTTGAGGATGCAATCTTATGCGTTGCATCCCCATGTGCTCGGCTACGCTTATGGTCAGATCAAACAATCCAGTGTGTTAACTTTTTTAAGTTAACCGTGTGACCGTATTTGCTGATGATCCTATAGGCCAGGGGTTCCAAACTGTGGCCAAGGCCGGCCTTAAGCCGATGCAACCGGTGCAGCTGCATTGGGCCCCGCGCCTCTGGGGGCCCTGCGCCTCTGGAGGCCCTGCGCCTCTGGGGGCCCCGCGCCATGGTGTTTGAGCAGAACCATGGTGCCATGTTTTTTGCCAGCTATTCCTGGCGCTCAAGAATTCAGTAGAAACGGCTCATGACCTCACTGCTAGCAAGCAATGCTCTCGTTTGAACGAACGATGAATTTCATCTAATTTAATAATCGAAAGTTATCCCACGATGTCCCATTCATTATCGATGGCACTTGTTTGCTAGTAATGCCAGTTGATACCGCAGTAAGCTTACAGCTGTTGCAAACAAGATGTGCAGTGATTCAACTCGCAATGAACAGGTCGAGACGAGTGTCTGTCGCATTCAGGGCTGTAGTGCTAAAAAAGAAGTGTAGGAATTCACCCAAAAGACAGCCACTTTCAAGTATAAGAAGTGTGAGAACGTGAAAGAAGAAGTGTAGGAACGCATAAAAAAACAGACATTTTCCGCAATTAAACAGTTATGCCACGCAAGAGATAGCTTGTCGTTTATTCTTTTACGCGACGTCTGGAGCTGCACACAGGAAATCTGAGTAAAAACACACATCTTCCAGTCAGGTTACTATGAGAAAAGTTGTCAGCTTAGTTTGATGAAAGTTCTGCTAATGCAACGTTTTTCAGTTCTCGAAAGATCCTTCTTTTTTGGATAGTTTCTGGCTGGTTGCGGGTCATATGTAATTTGACAATGGCAGACCTGTAACCAGCTTGGGACACCAGGAAGGGCGTAGAGTTTTCTAAGGGGGACCTAATTTTTTTTTTAATATCTCCAATATGTTTAATAGACTATGTCCAACAGATTTTTTCAGGGGGGAAACATTTTCCAGGGGACTTCACCCCCTGAGACCCCTAGTTACGGGCCTGGACAAAGGCCTGCAGTTTTGCTTCATCGCAGATTTTAACATACAGTAGATTACTTATTTAAATATTTTGCCAGAATAAAATTAACTCATCAATACTGACACGAAGTCACAAATGACAAAAGATGAAAGATTGAACCCGTAGAAGTAGACTTCCTGTGCGAGTCCGAAGACTCCAGCAGTTGACCATTCAACTAACACAGCAAATGTACTATTTTGCATTTATCGGCTTGGTCTGTAATTGACACTGAACCGTGTCAGTTTCTCTGGGAAGTTGGTCAATAGCTGTTGAGTAGCAACGCTAGTTTTGCCAAAACTATTGCTGGTTGTTATTCTGAAACAATTGCAAGCTGGGGCCTTGTCTTTGGGAAAAATGTATAATGCGCCACAATTTAGTTATAGACTTTATATTCACTGTGCCCCAAAACGTTTTCATTTGTGACAGCCCAAAACTCTTTCAAATCGCAACCTACATTAAACGGTTGTTGTGCCTCTGTGGATTACTGCTGGCGGCAATATTACCCTCCGGTCGGAAACTATAGCTTCTAGGAAGTTACCAAGACAAAGCTTGTAATCCCATCTGTACACGCATATGATGTTTAATGCCTTCAAACGCCAATCAAAACTGATGCAAACAAACTGCAAAATGGAAAGATTTTTTAATTGTGTTTGCTGTCTGGCGACTTTGTTGAAATAACTAAATATTGTTTATAGATACTTAGACCTTCCAGATTACAAAAAAAACGAAAAGAAAGCGTAACATAGATAGAGCCTATCGTATTGGCAATGAAAAGAGGAAGATAAAAGCAGCGAAGAAAGTTAACTAAAGCGGGTCAGCGGAGCAATAAAGAAATTTATCGTTAAGGAGAATATTACCGAGATCGAGGAATCAGATAGTGAGTCACCCCGTTGCTTGAAGGATCAAGATATGCGCAATCTTCCTGAGTCTCCTGTGCAACCTGCTGAACAAGCTACATCATCGTCTACCTTGGGCCAGCACTGTGAATTAGACTCTACAGTTATCGAAACTTGTGAGGATCCTGCACCTTGGCCCAAACGCCTTTCAACAGCTCAGCGACATTTTCTAACCGCGAAAAGCCCACATAAGTTAGATTTGAACTCTGGATTTCCTAAAGATGGAGCAGGTAGGAAATCTTTAAATTATTGGTATTTATAGGGTAAATTATCCAATGGAGAGGTGATGCCAATGATGCAACGGAAATGGTAGGTATACGCAGCTGGAAAAAATCGGATATTTCGCTTTTGTTGTAAGCTTTATTTTGATGTTAATGGCGCGCTATCCATTTATGGGTTTTTAGACTGACCCAGTGCTGGTGTGCGCTTAGCTGGACATGAAAAGTCCAGTTGTGACTTAAAAGTAAGTGTTCAATGGTTTGAGGCTGAGCAAAAATTATCGGAGAGTTGCACGATGGATACAATTCATCAGTAGTGAATCACAATGATGAAAAGTTAGTGTCTCCTTACTTTTGACAGAGCTTGAAGGGCACACATGAGCTATGCTCACTGCCCACGCCCCTTAAAATAAAAAGGAAACTTTTGTGATATAATGTACATACAGACCAACTCCAATAATTTGCCGTCTTTTTTATATTCATACAGGACCTAGGCAATTTGATAAAACATCTTCAACCAAAACGTCGTAACACGGTTGACTGATCACGATGACGTCTTTACATCACCTGCTCAGAGGGGTCCCGCGCCTAGGTCTTGCATTGGGCCCCGCACCTGCTAGGTCCTGCCCTGACTGGGGCGTCGCGGTTTTGACGTTGCATGAAGTTGCAAACTTGTATTCTGCTCAGATCCATTTTGCATCTAAAGAAGCTCTCCGGATTTTAATTTCATTTGCTACTTCGGACTTGTGCGAAGCTAGCTTTTCTGCGGTTGCCGTAATAAGACAAAGTATCGCGTGAAGATGAGCATCGAAACAGAAATGCACTCAGCTGTTTCAAACATAGCATCGCAGTTGTGTAACTACAAGGAACAAGGAAGCTAATGGATCGTATTAAATAACAATCTGTGAACATTTTTCGTGCGGTTCGTAATTTTATTTTATGCTTAGGATTAGTGCGTCGGGAGTTCATGCAAGTTGGGAACTACTGGTGTAGGCCAAAAATCATAGCAGTGCTTTGCTTCGGCATCAAACTAGTCCTAACTCGCATTTATTAGTCTCAGTTTCATACGTTTACAAAAGTCAAGTACTGCTGCTCTGTTTCCTAGCAGCTTGGTAACGAGCAACGCAGCGAATGTATCGGACTCTTCGGGCAAAGGCGGTGCACACCGCGAAACAACCTCGAGGAGTGTCTTTCTATAAAAACGTTTACACACCTTCTATAAATTCTAAGAAACATTTGTGAGCTCTGCTGATAAGCGTCGAGCACTCCGGGCCGGGGCAACAGCTTTCCAAGAGCCCAACCCATTCGAATAAATGTAAAGCAAATAATGTTGTGTTTGTGAACAGCAGTTGGCAAAAACTTTATACAGCCTAGCGCTTTGTTTACGCTGACGCACTTTCTTATCGCGTTGCAACATATTCCAATGTTTGCTAAAGTTCATTAAGAAAAGAGTCGGTGCGCTATGAGTGTTTCACCTACCTATTGCTAATATCAGTGAGGAGTCTTAGCAAAAAAGCAAGCCCAGGTTCATGTGTAAACGTTTTTGACCTTAAGGCGGCTTCACGCACAGAATCCAGTTACGGCTTAAGAACCGGCTTATAGCCAACGTCAGTCTTCCCACATGCAGCAAGAACACCATCGCCGACAACCACGGCAATCCGGCTTACTTAAAACAATTTTAACACAATTAAAATAATTTTAAGTAAGCCGGAAGCCGGTCGAAACCTAGAAAATTCTCCGGGACACGGCCAACGGAGCCTGAGTGAAGACTGCCGTTGGCCATAAACCGGATCGTAAGCCGTAACCGGATTCTATGTGAAGCCGCCTTTGTCATACCAAAAAGGTTCCATTTTTAGGCTGTAGTCTGGCGTAACGTATTATGTTTTATTTTGTCAGAGTTCGTGAAGTTTGTCAAACCGTAAACAGGAGCAGCAATGCCGGTGTCCACTGTAGAAGAATAGGCGTTTCCAAGATTAATTATTTGTTTTTTTGAGATGATGGAAAGCCATCGCAGTACCTGCACAAACATAAGCTTGGCACTATTACAGCACTCCTCAGGTGCATATCCGCAGGAAACAACGTCGATACTGACAAAAAATAAATTGCATTAAATCCAAACAAACCGATAAAACCTGTGAGACGACAAAAGCACGTTTTTAATCATGAAACATCAGCTTCAAAACAGTTTTATCAGCGTCTCAACTCTGCATTCTTCAAAGTTGGCGTTGTGACCATCTGTGGAATTGCCTCCGCATATTAACCTTTTCTCCATTGACACAAAATGTATTTTTGTGTATTCTTGCAATGAAATGCATATTTGCAAACAGTTCCGTTAGTGAGGCACTTGTTTTTTCAGTTGTGATTCATCTATTAATTTTCTTTTGTTGTCTTCTACATGGCTTTTCTGAGAGCACTTGATTTCTGCATCCTATCAATAGTTCATGTTATCCTAACTCGAATAACTTTTTATTGTGTAGGTATTATGTAGGTAGTGGTTCGTTACTGCTTCAATCAATTTTCTTACCAAGTTGGATTTATGAGGCTGAGAGGGGTCAAGCTAAGCTTTGATTCCTCCTTTATTATTCTTCGCGTGTTTTGCCATTGCTGTTTTGCTTTATTTTTACATTCATACATGCATTTTCGGAAATAAGGAAAAATATAGTAACTCTTGATAATCTACAATATGCTTGATTTAGGTTGGATTCATTGCCCACTGGTCAGATCAATAACCAATGTGCCGGTGGAAAGCAACGCTGTAGAAGCAAAACGAAGCTTTTGCCGATAACGCTTCAAAATCTTACATATGTTATTTTTTAATCCTGGTGTGTAACATCTATTCACCTGGAAAAGCGACGTTAATTGACGCATGTCCTAGACACAAGTTCAAACAGCTCGAATTACTTTAAATTGTATAAAATTGCTTTTTCTTTAATTCAAAACGAATACTGATCTTGTGCCAGCACATTAGTTTCCACAGCTTTACAATGTGTTGCCTGTTCTATTTGCTCGACACGCTCCTTGTATATAAGCCTGGCCCGCAGCCAGGTTTTAAGGTTTGGGGAGCAAAATACATTTTTAGGGGCGCAAGATTTTTGTTTTTGTTATATGTTTAAAACAATTTAACAACAAAATATTGGGGTTACAAAAAATTGGGGAGGGCACTGCCCCCAAATGCCCCTATGATTGCGTCCTGGCATAAGCTGCAACTAAGGTTTTTTCGAACCTGTCCCTATGGCATCGCCTTCGCCTCATGCGTTGTCAACAAAAAGAACACACGCCAGCCTGCCGTAGGAAGTGCACCCGCAACCGGAGTGCATTTTGGGGACAGCATGGTTTGGCAAACTCATCAACTTTCTTCTAGTGTTTAAATTAAACGGCAGCATCAGCTCACGAACGCGTAGGTTAATTGCCGGGCAGAAACGATTGAGCTCCCCAGCAACTAAATGCGTCCTTCCGACGAGAAGCGAGGCTGCGCGGATTCGTGCCGAAGTGAGGCTGTTCTGCATACGTTCTGGTGAAAGCCATCATGCTTTGTAGCTTAACGTGCCTGTAATCTTATATGCCTCACAGGAAACTCTTCTACAGTTGTTATCGCAGTTTGTGAGATTTCGTTTTGCGAAATGGGAACTAAACCTTTATTCGATCAGCTTCCCCGATTGCCGTGTGCCGGCTTGCCAAGGATAGGACGTTTAACTGTTTATAACCAGGCACTAGTGACTAGCGCCTATAGCGAGACTAGCGGCTAGTCGCAACACGCGACCGGGCATTTTTACGGAGCATACCGCTCAGTGGCGAATGCAGAAAATTTGCATGGGGGGTTTTAGTTCAAGGTCATATGGTGGTCATTTGTATTTGGTGTGCGCTGTTTGTGGCATCACAATTTGACGTCATTTCCACGTTTCCAAACTAACGTTTTGGCGAAGTTTGCTGACATAATATGCATGTTTTTGTACATCCACTCCCCTTATTTTATGTGTCATTGCACTGAATGTAAACTATCAGCGCTCCAAGTTTAGGCTATCGGAGAAAAACAAATTCAACGCCACGACACCTCAGTTCATAAAAGCAAAAATATCAGGCTGCGCGTTAAAACAGGGGAGTGAAATACGCTCATCACTACGTCAGAGCAATTTGCAACTGCAAAATCAGGCTGCACTAAGGTCTCGTCAAATACGAGCAGTTGAGCATTGAAGGTGTGCGGCTGGACTGGCTGGCGCACACCCTGGTTTGCAAGATCGAATTTTGCTAAACTACACAAGAACTGAGAATGCGGATAAAGTACGCAAGAAAATTTACGTTTTTTGTGATGAATAGAAGTCTACAGGCCCGTAACCAGAGGCGGCAAAGCCCCCCTAGAAACATTTTTCCCCCACAGGAAAATTGTGTTGGACGTATTTTGAAACTATTGGACATAGTTTGAAAGTTTTGTCCCCCTCTTAGAAAACTCTTTGCCCCCCCTGGTGTGGTGTCACAAGCTGGTTAAGAGCCTGGAGATCCAGCAAACGTTTAGTTTTCATTTTTCCCTGCTTCAACATGATCAAATTCCTGAATATTTCTATGTTAACAACTGCGGTTTTCGAGCTCGTGCAACAGTTTTAGCACGCTACAGAAATTGGTAATGCAGCCAGTGCGGTCAGTGCTTGCGCTGATCAGCCTTAGCAGCCAACATAAAGGCAATTGTTTCGGATAAAGTGAACTATCGCGGAACACAATCTTAAGCACGCGTAGTCCACGAAAGGTTCTGCAGAAAGTGGTGAAATAGTTTCTGGACGCAGACGATAATGGAGATTCCCTCCGAAATCTAATTATTAAGCTACTTTTTGGCCCATTTGCAATGTTCCTTGAAAATTGCAGGCAAATTCATTCCATGTCCGTGGTATTTGCATTACGTCGACAAATTAGCAAGCAAAAAGTATGCAAAAACAATTAATCCCCTTTGCGCAGGTAATGAAGTTTTGTAAAATATCAAGCTCAAGGTGAGGGTTTAACCCCAAACCCCCCCTTGCGCACGCCCTTGCTTAATATAACCTACCAGCGCTCCCAGCTAGGATACCGGAGGAAAATACAATCAACACTACGACGCAACAGTACTTAGTGCAAAAATATCAGGCTGCGCGTTAAAACAGGGGAGTATAACACTCATCACTGCGTCAGAGCAATTTACAGCTGCAAAATCAGGCTGCGCTGATGTCTTGTCGAACACGAGCAGTCGAGCACAGAAAGTGTGTGGCTAGACCGGCTGGCGCACACCCCCGGTTGCAAGATCGAATCTTGCAAAACTACACAAGAATTGAGAATGCGCATGAAGTACGTAAAAAAACTTTCAATTTTTTATTGTGCTAATAGTCCAGCAAACTTTTAGTTTTCATTTTTCCCTGCTGAGACATCATCAAATTCTTGAATGCTTCCATGAAAAAAAGCTCTTTTTGAGCTCGTGCAACAGTTCTATCATGCTACAGAAATTGCTGATGTAGCCATTGCGGTCAGCGCTTGCGCTGATCAGCCTTAGCAGACAAAATAAAGATAATTGTTTCGGATAAAGTGAACTATCGCGGAACACAATCTTAGACATGCGTAATGGATGGAGGGTCTGCAAAAAGTGGTGAGGTGGTTTCTGGACGCAGACGATAACCCAGATTTCCCACCAAAACACAATTATTACTTTTTGGCCCATTTACAATGTTCCTTGAAATTTGCATGCAAATTTATTCCGTGGTATTTGCATTAAGTCGACAAATTAACAAGCAAAAGTAT
>JGI24159J19872_10009401_pt1 | contig 12816 bp, 10 predicted proteins | sample Ectturendosymbi4_FD_19872 | JGI IMG/M metagenome (IMG submission 19872)
AGTCACTGCAAACTATTTATTTTCAAAATACCGGCTTCAGGCACCGATTTTCTAAATACCGGCGTCTTACCGGCCTTTGGTAAATTAGCATTAAAATATCGGCCTGGCCGGTGAAATACCGGCCATCTGACAACCCTAAATACTGTTGATTTATAGTGTTTCACATTTCAATTTGGGAGGGCTTCGAGATTTATTTGGATTGGCTAAGCCTGTTTAAGATCCCCGTGGCGACGGGACTTCTACATGCAATGCTGTTTATAATGATCTTTGGCTTATCTGTTGCAGCGAAAGTGCAATATTTTGACTCATAATTAGGACATTGCAGCACGATGCAATAAAGCTGTCTTAGTCCTCAGGATGACAATTTCAATTGCCGTGTATATCAGTCACTCTTTGCTGAATCTTCTGCTACTCTCGCACGCAGCTTTCCCACGTTTGAATGCATTGTCTGACTAAAAGCGCATGCCTAGAGCTAAGTTCACTTTTTTTCAGAACATCTCAGCTCTCTTCCAATCTCGCTTTCCGCTTACCCAACAAGACGCATGCGTACTCCCATGTTAAGGAAAATCACTAAACCTTTTTATATAGCTTCAACACTACTGTCATTTTTGTGTTCTCGCTCTGTAATAAACCAAATGATCTGATTTAAAATCTCAGCTAAACCCTCTTACAAAAATATACTAAATACATACCAAGTTTTTTACATATACAAAATCAAAAATTTGTATACCAAGCACTTTGAAAATATATAGCATTTGGCAACACTGGCTATGATACCGTTTTGTGGCCCGCGTCATACCAGTTTTGCGCTCGCTAGGTCTGACAGAGTTGCGTTTATTATTATGTCATAGCAGATTTACCATTTTTGTTATGTCATAACGAAACATTATGACCTAATTTCCGGGAGTGCTGTTGTGTTGCTGAATTGAAAGTAGTGAATTGCTAAGAATGAGCTCAAAGAAGGAATGCAACGCTAAACACAAGCCAGATAAAAGAGCAGAAATGAAGGGATTTAATGGTGATCAAAGTAAAACTCTGGAGGAGATCAAACTCTCCATAGAAAACTTACAGTCACTGCCAAAAGAAGTAGGCGATCTTCTTAAATCGGTTCAGTTCATCAGCAGTGATTTCGAAAAGCTTCAAATGACTGTATTAGAAAACGATTCAAATGGATGTACGCCGGAGCAACGGTAGGGCAGGGGGGCAGTAAAAGTGTTAAGGGCGATGGAAACTTGTTACCAATATGCTTGTGTCTGTTCAGCAGCAGTGTTGACCTCGAAAATAACAACAGAACTTGTTTTAAAAAATGTTATAGATTTTCTGGCTGCGCAAATAGCTGTAACAAATTTGTTTCAATTTGATCTTGATAAACCATGAAAATACGTATGGTGATATGATGAAAAATGCTCGTCCGTCTCCTTTGCCCTCCTTTTGGAAGTGTACAGGGGACGGAAATTTCCCGTCATGCCCCTGCTCTCCGGCGTCCCTGGTTAAGGAGTATGACATACCACTATAGTGTGATAAATTCGGTGGATGCTTTAGTGAAGAAAACTCTTAAGAATAACAAAGTCACATTCACATAAGAATCAGCAGCCTGCATTCTCACGTGTCAACCAAACTGATATTGCTGTAGTCAAGGCAAGTTACAGAACCGCACAGCAAATAGCGATGTCATCAAAGTTGTTTTCACAGGGAGTTTTGTGAAAACTTGTATGCTCATAGCTGTAGAAGAAATTTGCCCTGGAAAACGTCACGTTTTTGCGAATAGAAGTCTTTCAAGAAATACTGTGGTCAACATGGGCGTTCGCAGGGTGAACAAAACGGACATTTGCCGCCTGGAAATTGGGACTAAGAACGAAAATTTCTAGAAAACCCGAAGTCAGCTGCTTAATTTCAATTAATTGATTTAATTCTCGCAACGACAGATGTGAAACTCACTCTGCACAAGAGCCATGTTCACTGTTTTGATGTTATGCAGTGATGAATTTGCAGTTCGCTGATCACTCACGTCCGCTCCAGTGGCGTAACTGACGGGGGCGAGTCGCCCCCTGCCAAGCTAGATGTAAAAACTGGCGCCCCTTTAGCTAACATTTTGATATTTAGTATAATTTTGATTTGCACTAGGTTGTTGTTTTTGTGTTTTTCGGGGTGGTTTCGCGTTTTTCAGCTAGTATGCAGTAGACCAGTAATCCGCAAATAGTGGGTCGCGACCCAAATTTTGGTCGCGAGACCTTCCACTCTGGGTCGAGAAATAATCTAAATTTCGCATTTTAAATTTGCCATTCTCGTTAGACAGAATAAATGCAATTATTTACTGTTTTATGTGCTAAGTTTCATATAATTTTGTGCAAAAAATTGCTACTGTCAATACCAGCCTTGATATTGATATTTGATTGTGGAGTATTTTCCACAAAATCTATGCTCACGAAATGTTTGGTTCGCGGGAATTTAGAACTATTTTTTAAGGACGCACCAAAAAGTATTTGCGGACCCTTGCAGTAGACAACCACATCATCTGGATTCACTGTCATTTCTATACTTTTTTTTCTATACTCCCCAAACGCGCAGCAGGCGAAAAGTAGGGCTTGCTTTTGTGGATAACTGGTGATGGGGGCCGAGTCTTTCGAAGAGGCCCCTTTACATCCATAAAACCTGCAAGTGGTTCTGATTGAACCGAGATGAAACCGGTTCACGATGGATCGCCCCAGGGCAAATTTACAGTATGTTGGCAACCGCTCACGTTATACCGCTGGGCAACTCTATATGCTCTGATATTGTTGCGGTAATCGGGGGCCCTGCGGAAAGGGGTTAGTGCAGGCACATTTGTTTAGGAGAGGCCTTGCATTGAGTCTACTGCATGAGCAGAGACTCGACATTGCCTGCGCCTGAGAACGAAAGGCGTTGTGTTGCGCTATCAAATTCCTTGGTGAGGTACGGCGGACGATTTTTGGCCCCATCTTCCTCATAACTCCTTCAAAGTTTTCATTTAGTGTTACTGTACGTACTTTTAAATACGTAAATTTGATTAGTTTTTCAATCAAATTGCAAAGCACAAGGATTTCATCCTTGTGGGGGGAAATTTAATGAAGTCATTGCCAAACAACAGGCAGCCATGAAATAGATTAAACTTTACATATAAACATAAAAACACTACTGTTCCTCATCTCTCGTTTGCTTGGCTTTTATCAACGGTGTACATTTTTAAGTAGGTAATAAACAACTAGGCCTTGATTCTTCCACACGACTTTTTCAAGTTAGCCGATTATAACAGCATGAACTGATGCTTTACTGTACTTTGAAGGCAGTAATGAAAAAGCTATCCCATGCAAATCAAAAAATAGAAAAGATTAAGGAAAAAATGAAACTGTAAATGATATAAAGAACACGAATATGTGTCTGAAGAGTTGAGATACTGGTTGATCCAGCAAGGTACTTTCAATCATAACGGCTCAATACATACATAGACAAATTGAGTCTCATGATGCATCAAACGGAAAGTCTGGTGTTGATAGAGAAAAATTACATAAAATATATTTTGGTAAAATCATATTCAAAAACTTTAATTATAGTTATCTTCTGATTATTAAATTTATATTTTATTTCCAAGCAAAGTTGGAAAGGGTTTCATCCAACGACAGCTTTTGATGCCATGACCAAGTTCTTTTTGGTACTTGCCAAAAATGTCTCTGTTTCGTCGACGTGCTTTCGCAGTCATTTCAGAAACTGTAGCAAACCGGTATTGATCCATTGCTTCTTGCAGTATGTAATCAATTGTTTAAGTCGAATTTGAAAATGAAGCAATTTTCTGCTTGTTGTGGTGTCTGAGAAGATTTTCCGTCAAGCCTCTGGAACAAGGAAGCGACTCTGCATGTGACTTGGTTCGCTGAAATGTTTACACCACCAGCATCGCCTGTTTGCGAGCCGAGAAAAAACAAGGGATCTCCAAAACGTTTGCACGCCTGATTAATGCGTCGATCTTTACCTCCCGGAAGTTTATACCAGAGGTTAAACTAACAGGTCGCGTTGTTTCCAGCGCTTTTCTTTTGAGCAGCACAGCGCGCGGGGTGATCACAAATCAAATTTGTGCGCCTGTCAGCAGTTACGTAACTAGAGGTTTGGACCTGGGTGGGGGGGTAAACCTAGCTGAAGGGAGCCCACTAACCAACACTCAGAAAAAGGTTGAGAGATGATAGTGAATCCGGATATGTATGTTTGTGCTGAAACCCGAAATCACCGGAAAACACTCCGATAAACTCAAAAAAACAACAACCTGCTGAAAATCAAAAACATACTAAAATCGAAACATACGCTAAGTGGGGACCGGGTTTTTACATTTAGTTTGCCATGGGGGCGGTTAGCACCCATGCCCCGTCGGTTACGCCACTACAGTTTTGCTTTTTTAAAACAGAAGTACTACAGGTGACCTTGCAAGCTTGCATATACTTTCACATTGAAGAAGCAAATTTTCATGCTATTTATATCCCATGAAAAACTGGCATTGACAGCTTCATTACGTTACAAAACCGAGATAAAGGACCAGGTAACTCTCGTCTAATATAAAAAATGTGTCGCTTGCACATCTCTGCCGAACCTTGGAACAATGTTGCAATTCTTGCATGCCGTGTTGGGTGAAGATGAGTTCTCTGGGTTTTTCGATAACTTCCAATTCATTCGAATCTCCCCAGGAACCGCAGTTCGACATTCTTGAAAAATATTATGAAGTTAAGCCAGGACACAGTTGGCCACGATAAGTCAAATAGTTAATCTGAAACCTGATTTTCCTGCAAGAGATACGATCATTTATGCCGATAGTCTCTTGTTACGAGGCTGTCGACTGATCATTCCTGTTGAACTGCGAAAATATATTCTCACTTGTATCAACAGTGGCTGTCAAGCACTGGCGAATTGCCGCAGACGAGCGGGCTTAGAAGTGGTTGAGAATTAACGCTGACACAGAGCGGTGTCTGCAAGAGCCACGTTTGTCGGAAAGAGATCTCCCTCCTGAACCGCTGCTATCTTCAGCTCTACCAGAACACCCATGGCAGAAACTCGCCAGTGATTTGTTCTGTTGTCCGTTTTTTCCTGGTGGTTGGTTGTTATTATTTTTATCCTGGCTGCAGTATTCCGTTCTGCTGCCGTATGTACACGACTTCGAAACATCTTACGTAATTTCGCGATTGTTCGGACTTCTGCATATCCACAATTCAGCAATAAGTCTCAATAAGGGCGACGCAGTCTCAAAGTGTTGTAATAGGAAATCAATTTCACGGAATTTACGCATCTTCAATTTTGTAAGTTGCAAGCAAAAGTTTACGGGTGAAATGATGAAAAACTTAAATTATTTTTTTTTATTTATTTTTGGTCTTGGTGAGACCAATATTACGGTCATAGCGTGCATTTGAAACTACAGCTTTCTCTAAATCTTGCTTTGTTATTTCTCATTTCACCCATAATCTTTTTTAGTGTTCGGTTTGTGAATACGTTACGAACGTCTTGTTTACACAGTGAGAGTCATACACACAAGCGGGACAATCTAATATTTCCACTGCAACGTGGGAGCTATGTTCTAATCACAACACACAAAAAAGCCTTTTTGAAAATTGGTGTTTCAAGTTAACGTGACGCATTGAAAAAGTTTATAAGTATGATTAATTTAAGGGTTTGATTAATGAAATTAATAAACTGATGACCGGTATTAAGTCTATCAATCACCTTTTGAAATTGTAGTAACAATCAGTGGGGTCCCACCATGTTGGAGCCGTCACAAAGCGAAATATTTAATTGTGGTGATATCTGTGTATTCAAAACAACTGAATGACGCCACTATTGTGCTGGCAAGGAAATTCGTATGCGACTGGAAACGTTCATCCTCTTAAATGGTTTCTGTAGTGAAAGATCGGCAAAACGGTAAATGATTAGCTCCGTATAATCACATAACACCTAACAATAAAACTTGATTGTCCAAGTCAATTCCATTCGTAGGGGCATGAACTCCTTCATCGCATACTTTCAAGGAAATAATAGCTCCAAGTCGAGCCCTTTCGAGGAGATATTCATTCGTTTCAAGGGGTAGGCTACTTAGTCGTCATTTATTTCCTACTTTGTGAAATGAGTTGTTTTTTTTTGGAGATATGCTTGAGAAGCTATTTCGTTTGTTTAGTACTTAGCCAATTAGCTTCGCAAAGATTCTTGAAAGGTAAGTGTGCACGATACTGATATTGAAAGGGAAGTGCGCACGAAAACGAAACGCAGTGCGTTCGTTTCAGAACATGTGAACATTGATGAAGGACGACAGATAATATCATGGGCATCGAGCATTCTTTGCCGGATCAAACTTTTGAAATAGTTTTCAACGCTACTTCTTTCCAAATGTATTACACTATTACACTCTCAAAGATACGCTGGGCACTATTTTTAATGAATGAATTTGTCCAATCTTTCGCGATACTGGATTATGAAATCATAATAGAAATTAGGTAAACCTCTAAATGATTCCGTTTCTTCAAGATTTATTCTATGGAACACAAAAAAACGGCTTAGTCTGTATAGTTCAAGTATTAACTGAAATCGTTCCCCGGTCAAAACTTCTTGTGGGCCACCAACTGAACATGATCGTAGCAAAACGCCTAGGCATTGCTGAATAGCTACGAACCATTCATGTAGGCCATAGACCAAACATGTTTGAAAAACACTCGGTTTAGTACACCTTTCCCTATTTCATTCAGTACCGGATTAACAATAGTAGTAAATGTAGCAATTGCTACGGGCCCAGGGAACCTTTGTGTGAAATTTGTTCTTTATTATGCAAGGGTGAATATTAGAATTTAGGTGCCCGAGCCAGACTCTCAAAAAGGGGCCCTATATTTTATACAAGATATACAAACCTTTATTCGCTCAAAGTTAATTTTTCATTTTTTCTGGGAATTTGCTTCTACGTAAAAGTGCATTTCACCTGTTGAATTGTTTGAAGTCATTTGATTTTAAAGTGTTCTTTGTCTACACATTAAAGTTGTTGGGGGGTGAGAGGTCCCTTTTGGTACATTTAATCATAATTTTGTTTTTTGTGACAAGTATATGACTTGCTTCAGAGCTTATTAAATGTGACTCTAGAACAGGGGTTACCAACATGGGGTACATATCTCCCTACGAATAGATTTGAGGTTAAAAATAGAAGGAAAAGATATATTTATATATTATTTATTTCTAAATATTCGTTTATATATCAGTGGATATTATTTTCAAAAATCATTATAGGCTTATTGTTAAAATAACTTTTGAGACATAAAGATCTATACGTTCTATTAAAATTTCAGTGGATTTTGTTATTACTCAACCTTTTTGTCATACGAATTGAGGGGTACATGCTTATTTGCCGAAATGCTGAAGGAGTACATCGTCAGAGAAATGTTGGGAACCCTTGCTCCAGAGAGATTACTATGCTTTTCAACAAAAAATGCAAAAATAAAGTGAGAAACCCCCAAACGGGGTTTCACAGCATCTCTGGAAAAGGGGGCCTGAGGCGACGGCCTCGTTCGTCTCCCTTAAATCAGTGGTTCAGTCGAGACCGTAACCTTCGATACTGAGACTTGGTTAAACTTCGAGACCGGGACTTCATCGAAAATTCCGAGACTCGAGACATCAAAATTTGTGGATTTCGCCGAACTTTTTAAAAAAAATGTCGTTATCATTTCTACATTGTTTTTTTTTCAAATTTCTGGCATTTTCAAACCTGTTTTGGTTGTTACGTGCCTGCAAATACAACTGACAAAAATTCGTTAAATTTTACCAAGCCATTTCTTTGCGATATTCAAAGACTCAAGACATAGGCTGTGACCGAGATATGTTGCCTTCGAGACTGAGACCAAGACGAGATCTAAACCTTCGAGAGCGAGACTCGCAAAAATGATCCTCGAGACTCCATCAATGCCTACAATCCACACCTTTATATACATATCTATATATATATAGAATTAAAAAAACTCATTGGCAGCCCTGCATTTGGCATCTATTCACTAGCGTTTGGGTAGTCACTTGAAGTATTCGTTTGCAACAAATGATTTGCCCACGTATTTGTCTCTCATAGTAACCAACTGCATTGGAGAGCTGTCATTTTTTACATTAAGACGGTAGAATGAACACAGGATCGCCATTAGACAAATTTTGCCCGTATAAGGCAAATATATTTGAACCGTGATGCAGGCATACGACAAATGCCCGTTTCAAGGTGAGCCTTCTTGTAGCTGAGTTTCTTTATGTGGTCTTTTGAGCGGCATTCTCAGATGTTACATAAGCTTTGTATACATCAATTTAGGAGGAGATTTTGCCAGAAGCGGGCAAAGTACACTTGAAATGTTCCAGCAAGAAGCCAACTTCGCCTGTCTGCGGTAAAAACGTTCTGACATGTTGCCAAGCGCGTTGGTTTGACAGATCAATCAAAACATTGTTGAGAAGCAGAACTAACCAGCGACTTTCAACGTTCGGTAATTGCTTCCAAAGCACCAGAAACCTTGCTGTTCAGTATTTTCCTTTGGGAAGGAGGTGAGCTAAGTTTTAACTGCGTACGAAATGTGTTCCGGTTGTTATCGTTCAGCACCGCGGAAATTTGGAAAATGTCAGAGTCTGCATTTCGCTGCCTTTTCAAAGGTTTTTAAATGGACAGGTCTGCGCTGGAATTTTCAATCTTGAAAATTAAGTAAAATGTCTCTGTGACCAAACAAACATGGCCTACCAAAGCAACACGATGTTGCCTCCAGCCATGCGGTACATCATCTACACTACATTTCCTGATTTGACGTCAGGGATAACCGGCGCAAGTCCATGAACCACTGACGGCAAGAAAACGATGCCAAATTTGCGGTCCATTGCGCCGAAACAAGACGAGGTTCGCGTGCCGGAAATGTGGACTCCTGTGTGTAAGGAACACTTTCGAATCTTCTGCCCAAACTGATGAAGGAAAGCGTTGCATGCACTTTAGTTTTTGTTGTAAAGAACATTTCAACGTTGCTACTGTGTGAAAGAAGTTTGTCTGCAAACGTTGTGGTTATGCGTACAAGTGCTTAGACCACGGGTCACCAACGTGGTGCCCGCGGGCACCAGGTCACCCACAAGGACCATGTAGGTCGCCCGCGGGCCTGTTCTAAAAATAAGATTAGCATGATCAATGTCTTCACATTAACGAATATCAGTACTAAAATAATCAAAGGTAAATTGAGCAAAATTTTTATTTCCGAGGCTTGTATCAAACTAGTAACCTTTCGAATTAATCGGTACACAAGAAGTAGCTCGCAGTTTCGAAAAGGTTGGTGATTCCTGACTTAGATCAATTAGGCTTGTGAGAGAAGTCAATAGCACATCAGTCTGTCAATAAAAACCTTGTTGTAACTTTGTAAAAGGTGCGTTAACTCAAAACAAGCGTTGCCCTACTACATGTTTGAAATGACTTTGTTTTTCCTTTATTTGATCGATTCTGTGCAACAGATTGCCAGATATTATCGTAAAGGAATATGTCCAATTTGAGCTAAACACACTTTATGGGCACGAATTCACAAAAATATCATAAAAATAACAAATTTTCATGTCTCAACCTAATTTATCTTTTTGCATGTACTTCCATCAGCTTCTAACACATACGCTATGGGTCTTGTACAGGCCACCAATAAAGGCTACTGGCGGAATTTCGGATGTTTTCGTGTATTTGTCGTGCCGTTTGGAACCTTACTATCCGCGTTTTTTGGGGAGGGGCATGTGCTGGTTTTGAAATGATAAAATGTTTCCGACATGCAACAACTTTCTTTTTACGGTGAGATGGGCTTGGGAATAGTTTCTGAGTTGTTCGAGCACATGCCTGTGCACCTACGTTTGCGTAAGCTTTGGTTAAGGTGGGAACAATTTTGCCAGAGTGAGGCAAATTACTCTAACATGTTTTTTTAAATACACCTGAGCGGGGTAGAAGTGTTTGGCCTACGTGGAATTACCATCATTAAAGAGTGCGTCAAATGTAGACCCTAATCATGTTTCAGTGTAAAATAGAGCTGTACGTCAGTTCTGGGAAAATCATGTTATACTGTGGTATGAAATGTAGGCTAATTAGCCAACTGGTATGGATTGGTTTCACATACCGTTATAAAAACGTAATTAGTTTGAAATGACAATTGCTTCAGAGAAATTCAATAGCAAACCTATCTCATAATCTACAGACAATATGGTTCTTGAGGTGTGATTTTGCTATGTTTGTGTGATTGTTTCGTTCTATTTTTCCAGAGTTCCTAAGTCATATGTAGTAAATGTGTAATGTAACACACAATGGTACTTGTTGAAATGCCATTAAAGTTGGTGGATGAAAGTAATATACCGATTTGTGCTAAATCTAAAGAATTTTTATGACATTTTGGGAATTTTAAGCTCAACTCTAGGAAATTCCTAGTAAATAATTCTGGGAACCTTGTAGGCCTACTATTGTCCGATTTGCTAAGCACCACACCTACTGGCAGATGCAACAAAAACAATGGATTTTACAAGAAACGTGCAGTGGCCAGTCAGTCGCAATCCCTTTGTTCCAACTGCGACACAGCACGTTTCGCANCNCGTGTAAATGCGCACGTGTGGAAGGTGCAACTCTGAACACAATATCAACTCAGCTGGTGACGTTGCACCATGTGCGCGGGTGCGAAGTTATCACTTTGTGCAGCTGCGCCCTCTCACAGTCCAGTGACGTGCCACCTGTGTCCTTTGTATTCTCTCTTGCGATAGAAACAGCACTTCCTTGACAAGAAGTCATGACACAAGGAGGTGCGCTCACAGCGGCACAAGTGCAAAAGCACGGCATTACACAATAATGGCTATAATTACACAATAATGGCTGGCAAACTTGACAAAGGCTATGTCACTCATATTATTGTAACCGGCTATAAATGAGAGATGAAACAGTAGTTGGTAGGTATGATGTTGACGTTTGTCAGAAGAGCAGGCAGAAAGCAGGGACAAGATGTTTCGCGTCTAATCAAAGTGCATTGTTTGATTCCAGTTTGCAGTACAGCGTAAGATCTTTGGCCTTTGCCCAGGACCTCTGGATGGTCGTGTACTTTGAACGTTCACATCTTCTCTTAGCTTAGAGCTTAGTACAAGATACAACGCTTATTCTTGTAGGTTTTCACTCGATCGATAGAGCTCCATAAAAATCAATCAACATATCAATTGCATTTCCTGTCTTTGCTTTTCTACAATTATTCTCCAGCTTACCGTGCCAGTGCTTTCATTAAGAGGCCGCGATGCAAGCGCTATTTGGCTATAGCAGGGGTCTCCAAACTTTTTTCCAGAGGATCACAAAAGCCATTCGAGGGCCGGACATCTTATGCAATGTGATTGTTCCGAAATAAGTTATAGTCTACGAAATCACCCAACGTTTCGTAAATATATTGTGCTTTCATTGTTGACAAAATGTCTGTGCAGCCGAATGAAATGCCTTCGCCAACCGGATTTGGTCCGCTGGTCGTTGTTCGGAGACCCTGGTCTATAGTAAGCATGCTATGGAAGTTCATAACGGATAAACAGTATCACAACCACGACCGACTCATTATATTATTGTTCTATGCTGACGGACGTAATGTTTGCTGACTCACACACACGCACATGCAGCATGCTGAAGTAAAGCAAGCGGACGCAGTTCATTCGAACAGAACTCGCCTCCAAACTAATGTAGCTGCTAATGTTAGGGGTCTAGTAAGGCCACAACAGCACATCCGATCTGCCACCATCATGAGGTTGCAAATCATGACTACAATACCACTGTGTGCTTCAAGGGAAGCTGGAGTTGGACAGCGGCGCCCGCTGATGACAATGATGCATTTTTAGACAAACTACCCTTCCACGTTTCATACAGCGCGATTATCAAGTCGACAAACTTTTAGACTCGCGAGCTGCACCAGTCCCGCGTGGATTCCTCCCGGACTGGATGCGGTTTTTATTTCTACTCAAACAGTTATATCTCATCCGCAAGTAATGAGACTAGGAAATGTAACAATGACATACGTTTATGACTCACGTGTAGAAATGTTGCTGTGATTTGTTAAAGCTTTGTTGAAGCGCAAAGAATTTTTTCAACAAACGAGGAACGAGATTTCCGTTCATCCTTTCATGTGTGCGCGGATTAGTGGGACAGTTTGCTTCTCACTGCTTCGATCGCCAGAAAGCTGCGTCACGTGAATCCAATATGATTGTTTAAGGCCGCCAATACGATGCAACGCAGATCAGCTGTTCTGGACTTAATGTGTTATTCTCAGAGGTGAAAGTAAGCCGGAACGGCCCGGAACGCCGTTCCGCTAAAAGAATCGTTGCCGGTACGGCGTTCCGGTTAGAGTTTCAAGTACACCAATATGTAGGCTATTTGTTTTTGTTCAACTCAAGTTTTTTGCCATGTCGTAATTAACAAAACATTCTGCAGAAGAATGAGTGTACCTCAGAAAATATGTGAAATACGGTGCGGAGCAAAGGGTTGAGATGAATCACAATAAGCATTCTCTTTTCATGGCGTTGAGAATGGGCTATTGTTACGTATGATTTATCACACAGAACGTCTGAAGCCGTTTTCAGATCGCGGGAGGATAGTCTTCTTTATGCGTGTGAGCAGCAGTTCAAACCAAATCCACAAGGTTCTCAAGCCATTCAGTGTTGTTAATGTTATGGGACCGCAGATTTTTCAGGCAGTTCGGAGGGCGGAGGAACTTTCGTCGAGACTGGGCTTTCGTTGAGACGTTCTTCATGTTGGTTTTCATGAGTAAAATACGGGTAAAGGCAAGATTAACTAGCCTGTACTGTAGC
>JGI24159J19872_10009403_pt1 | contig 12814 bp, 10 predicted proteins | sample Ectturendosymbi4_FD_19872 | JGI IMG/M metagenome (IMG submission 19872)
TGGGCAAATTATTAATTGTGGCTTAACAGTACTCATTGTCTCTCTGTTTTCCTGTGCCGCTTACGAATAACGACAAAGCTTAGATCTGGCACTATTGGCAAAATGGCCGATATTTTTACAAAACGCATCTGGCAACCCTAAACAGGAGGATGTGTTAAGTTTTTGCGCAAGGTAAAAGTTACCACTCCATCGTATTCATGCAGAGAGTGTTTTGTGATTTATGAGACTGCAATAATTTGTATACGTATTGGTTGGTTCCCTGTTTTTTTGTGCTAGACCAGTGGTTCCCAACCGTTTTAGATGCATTCCTCCCTTATTACGCAAAACTTTTTTTCATTCCTCCCCTATTAAGTGAGTCTGCAGGAATATTTGATCTGGTAACATATTCTTTCTAACCTGCCTTTTACCTGTGACGGTGCAGGTTATTGTTCGAGTTCATAGGCTAGTATCAACTAAAAGTGGAACAAAGGTCTTTATTGATGACAATAACTTGATTAAAAGTGGGACAAAACTAATTCTTTTCAAATAATGGCACTAAATTTGTCAATATAAACGTGTGATAGTCCACTAAATAACTTACAAATATAAATATAATTAATTGGAAGAGCCAATGTCAACTTAAAAAGAAGTACAACACTTACTGTACAATGAATAGGTAACTTAATTATAAAGTGGAAATTCTTCCCCTGAACTTAGGAAATTCCTCCCCGGTTGCGAATCACTGTGCTAGATGATCAAATGAAGGTGGATATGCTGAAGTGCTGAATTTTTTGCCTTTTTGAATTAAGCAGCAGTGGGGTGGTTATATTTTGCTGTATATGCCATTGTGTTATTTGTGTAGTGGAATGTGGTGCATATATACATGAGCTTCATAGACTGTATATAGGCCTACAATCTGACAAGTTTAAAAATGTGCACATCGCAGATGGTGAAGCCCACCACCCTGAGTCTCTGGAAACAATTTGCCCCTTTGCCCCACTAGATGGTTGACAAGACTCTCGGTAGTGATTTGGAACAAACTGCCTGCAGATGCTGGATTTATGCTTGTCTTGCAGGTAGTAAATGTTTACATGCCTAGATATTGCTGGGCCTACATGCCTAGATATTGCTATTGCTTGACCTATCATTAAGCTTACATTGGTAAAAGATCATGGCAAGGCTCATTAGTAGGGGATATTAGTGACCTTTGGGCCAAAATTTATATTTTGTTTGATGCAATCCCTGCTGCTTGCTGCCAATGGCTCAAAGTTGGTTTCCGAAAAGTGCAAATGGTCCCATTATTTTAGTACCAAAAAAGAACCAAAATGTATTATGACGTCTGAATGATTGCACTTTAAAAATTGTTGAAAAAGTAGCCCAAAGGTCCCTACCCTAAGGGACCAATGGCCCATGACTAAGGGCCTTTAGGTCGCGTTGCTTTGTCAGGTAATTTCATGATGGTAATCACAGAGGACAATCAAATTTTGGTCATTTACAATGAAAAATAAAACTTTTGCTTAATTGCCATAAAAAAGAAAAACGATAGTTTGAATTTCTGCAATAAAGAACATGCAATGCAGTGGTGATGCAAGTTTTCTTCATAACACTTATTTTACTTAGCAAAGAGCACGTCTGCTGTTGTACTTTCCGGGTTACCCTAACTCTACATGAATACCTGCATTTTTATTACAAACTATCATGAGATAAAGATTAGCCCAATGGTTCCCAAGCGGGGTGCCATTTACAATACTCAGGGATGCCATGAGCAAATGCGTTTTTCAATTTATCATTAAAAACACTATTTTCAAAATGTCATCAAACCTTAAAGCAAATTGCTATGGGTTTGCAAGTGGGTGCCGCAAATTATATTTGTCTTCTGTAGGGTGCCGCTAGCCTAAAATGGTTGGGAAGCACTGGATTAGCTTAGGATCCCTCCTGTGACGTGTGTGCATGTGACACTAAATAGAAAGAGAATGCTAAAGGAGAGTTTGGTCAACAAAACGTAGCCAAATAAAAACTGAGCGTCATCTATAGGCCTACCTTTCAATGAAGTAAATAAATAAAAATGTAAGCCGCCCTTGATTATAAGCCGCGCGAATTGATGAAAAAAAACTTTATAAGCCGCGGCTTACAATCGAATAAATACAGCAGTCTATGAAGGATGTTAATGCTTGGTTTTCTGCTGGATTGGAAATCTGTCAAAAAAACGTGTTGGCCTTAATATAGTTCATTGTTGAAAAACAAATTAATCCATTAACCACACATCGTAGACATACAAACCTATCTGCTATGTCGCCACAGATTTTCTGGATACATTCAGGTCCAAGGTTTCTGTTTTAATGTTATATTTTCGGGGAGTTGTTTGAGGAATATTGTAATCAAGATCAGCCTCATGAATGCTATTACTATATTTCAACACGTCTCAACGGCTTTTCTCAAAGTGGTTTCACTAAACCTTCCGTTAACGTTCTTACACTTTTCAAATGTGGCCACATCAATGAAAGTGCTTTGGACCTGGTCTACTCCTGCAAAGTGCATGAAACAAAGAAGAAAACTTAAGGAATGGATTATTATGGAATTTTTTTGCAATATTATAAAATGGGCAATCATACAAAGGACCTTTGGTCATGGTCCAATGGTCCTTTATGTAAAGTGGTCCAAAGGTCCTTCTTCCGGCCATTTTTATCCTGCTGCTACTGAAACATTGTTACTTTCTTAATTTAAAAAAACTCTGCTGTCATTACAGACACAAATGTCGCTTCTATTTGCCAACCAAACAACTGGCAGAAATCTTCTTTCTATCCTTAGATATCACAAAAAGTTCGGACCCTGCAAAATTTACTTTTACTCCATAAAAATGCATATTCAACTATAACTGCTTAATGACTGGACCAAGGTCCTCTGCATTACACATGACAAGTTGACGTTTGCTAAACGTTTTTACGCATGATGAACAAAGTGTTAACATATGTCATTTACGAGAAAGACACCATGGTGCAAAGGTCCTGCATGTCTATAGGTCCCTAGTCTCCCCTACATGAGATAGTACCATGCATAGTCGGGGTCATTTATGTACAATATTTTGCCAATTTTGCAAAAAGGTCGTACCACGATTGAGTGAACATGGTGACGTCACCGAAACGCATGTTACCTAGCAAACTTCCGTGACGAAAGGGGCCCCCAAATTTTTTGCACAGGGGCCCCCAAGTTGCTAAGACCACCACTGTGTGTAGACTCCCAAAATTTCTCTAAATTTTGTTGGAGAGTGAAAATTTGAACTTTAGTTTTACAACCTGGAAAAAACGCACTGCGTCATCACAACCTGCCGTCTTCCCAGCGTTCAGTATTTTGACAGCTTGGGTGACTTCGATCGCAGTAATAGCACTTCCTTCCCTGAAACGCGCGTCCGTTGAGTCTCATGGAGAAATAAAAAGATTACTATTTCCCACTGGTCTATCAGCTCCCCATACCTAAACTGATCACCCTGCATGGCGGTGGGACTCGGTCTGTCTTTCAAAGGGACGATTTGACCCACAACTTGAGCGCAATCAGGCGTCAATAATTATTTAGAGCCACAGTTGACTTCGACATAAATATGGAAATTTTGGTTTCAGTGGAACGGCAGAACTCACGAAATGCGGTCTCTTCACCGAGCCCAGTTTCGTGTCATGCCCAGGACGTGAAAAGCATATCAGTTTGAATCTGCAATGAGTTTTTCTTTCATCAAGCGATCCAAAAACACTCACTCTCCCTATCTCTAGTCTCCTACACATATAATTCAATTATTAACACAGAATTATTGATCCGGTGCAACAGCGCAAAGTGATTCTGGTACGTGACATCACTGATGCGTGAAATCACTGATGCGCAGGCCCGTAACTAGGAGGGGCGAAGAGTTTTCTGAGTGGGGTACAAATTTATGTCCATCACATTTTTCCGGGGGGGCTAGAAATTTTTTCAAGGGGGGAGAAGACCCTCTGCTCCTCCCTTATTTGCGGGCCTGCTGATGCGTGGAATCACTCCTGTAACCAGAGAATTGTAGACAACATTACTTTTAAACAAATGAATTCGGATTAACTGCTTCAAAGTGCCCTATTGGTGACAGCTTTGGTGAAATTGAGACTTCCGGTGTTTTCTAGTAATAACGTGTATTTTTATGGCAGCGAATGTTCAGAAATGACCTAGGAAAAAGGCGTGTTTCTGAAGAGGTTTCATCCAAATAAAATTGTAAGGTTTTCCGACATTAAGCTTCGCGTTTCCAGGTGTTATAATACCGGACAGGACAAAAAGCATGCCTTTGTACAATCCATGCATAAACATGCTCCACTCTACAAGCAGGTGTAAATTTGCACATAATTTATATTGCAACATTACCTCGCTTGGCCTCTTCTCATATTGACAAAAGTATTTCTAGTGGCATAAAGATTAAGGCAAACCTCCCGTTTGAGCGGTACGGTATCCTTACTGCAATGGTGTATGAAGCAATCCTAGATCGCGTTTTGTTCGTCAGCGCTATCTGATTGAGTTTATGTCCACTTTAGTGCAGATAATTGCAGTTCTGATTGTAACACAATTTTGTTGCCAAGCACGACATGCTCAACTAATGTCTCTGTTTTATGAAAAAGAATTCAGGTCAGCAGCTTAGTCAGGGCGAAAAACAAAGCTATCTTGAACAAAGGTCACTTTTGTTTAGTTTTGTTGTTTGGTAGAGTGAGCCAAAGACGCGCATTGCTGGTCGGTGGCTGTTTGTGTACAAAATAGTCCTGCGCGGGGCTGGTTAATCAGCGCAGGTTGTGGGTACCAAGGGCCGTCGCCAGCGCGGGATAAAAAATTCTTTGTGCGGTTAACTGAATGTCGACCAAACGCATGTGAAAGCGAGCATGAGCAAGAAATTCTATACCACAGAGAGCTTGTGGTACAAGTGTGTAGCCACGGCCTTAGGTCTTGGCTGTATAGCGGCATTCTCCAGTGGTGGCGAGACCACGGGTCGCAGTTTCCAACTTTCATTGATCATACAGAAATACGTTCTGCGTGATGGCAACTTGCGGCCTTGCCCTGCTAGTGAGCTAGTGTTGAGTATGGCTGGGCATGTCGTGAATAGCAGAAGAGTACATTTAAAGAGTTCGTCAATGAACGACATACTCTTTTTGAACTCTTAAAGCTGAGAAAGAAGCGCTCAAGCTTGGCTACAAAGCTTTACAGTTTTAGTTTACAGTGTTTTTAAGACCTTCTGTTGGCTTTAAAATGAACCACTGAATACGTTGCCACTAGCGATAAATCACGTTGCATGAGTTTTTAGTTAGTTTTCAGACAGGTTCGGCTTTGGGACAGAAACAATGCGGGGTGGGACCGGCGCGTGTTGGTAGAATGCGTGAGTGCGGAAATTCTCAAATTCCTGTTGGTGCGAGGCGAGTTGAATTTTTGCGGGAGCGGACAAAAATTTTAACCCACGCAGGACTCTAATAAAAGAGATCTGAGGCAAGCCGTTGATAAATTTACACCCCAAGCACAGCAGGTATTTCGACAACAAATCCGCCCAAGAAATCTCAGACGATTCTTTGGTGATGCCTCACGCTCGTCACAGAAACGGATTTAAAATAAACAAAAACATGGTGGGCACAAAACCTTGGAAAATACATGATATTTCCTGCAGATGACACCATATTTTCAAAAACCTTATGCATAATTTAGTGACAGCTTGCTGTAGTATGCAAGCAGGCGCAGCAATAGCATGGGTATAAAACAAGACACATTAACTTAGGCTTTACTTAGTAGAGAATCGGACATACACCTGAACAGAAAGGCGCTTGGGCTGAAACGGGCAAATCAATGTAAGCGACGAACTCGACGCACCTTCGACACTAATATTTGCGAAACGGACTCAACAAAAGCTGCTACGATAACGAACCAACCTACAGGAATACTAATAAAGGCAAAACGGCATCCCACTTATCAAACACAGACGTAAAAATGAATCAACAAACTCCTTTTGTACTGCTTTAGGGAACAAAGCTATACCAATCAAATCAGTGCGCCTAGGTGTACTCTAGGTGCGAGCGCTGTAGTCCTCTCCGTTTCTGTCGAAGCAAACGTTAAGAATATCATTGCAAATGTTGGTCTCTATTTCCGAAGTAAAATATATGTTTTTATGATGTTTTTATGTTTGCTGTCTATCGAAAGAAGTCCTTTCCCAGCAAAGAATCAGACATTAAGATCTTACTCGGTATATATTTCGCCTACGACGTAGGTACCATCAGCTGTTATTCAAATAGAATCTTACTCTTATTCAAATAACGCCACTTCCGTTATAACTTGCAGTTCATAAAATCGGAAAACACATTAACAGCAGTAAATTTCTGAAAAATCAAAAATAGGTCGTCCGCACATCGCAAGAGTGCGTTTGTTTTGTTTTCCAGCAGAACAGATGCAAACGTTTGATTGAAACTATAAAGCATCGGTTATCATCGGTGCTACGAGTGATCCTATTGAGCAGTGGTTCTTAACCTTTTTTCTACTACACCCCCCTTCAGTAACTGTCCTTTTTTTCAAGGCCCCTGACTTTAAATAAGATGTAAAAGTATTTATTGATCAGTTTAATGATCAAACTGAAACTATCTTTTGATGACAGTGCTTGTTGTTGAATTAGAAGTTCCCGCTTGCCGCATGTAGTAGCTTTTCTTAAACGGTGTCTATCGGGATAAAAACAATTTACGTCCACTTGAATAAACCACATTTAAAAAAGATCTAAAGTAAATTTAACCAGGATACTAGTAAATAACCAAAGAAACAATTGCTTTATTGTTGAGGATGCAGTCCTTTATCCTTAGCAGCTACTTGCCCCATCTCGCTCCTCTGTACCACATTCAAACTTACAGAACGCTTAATCCTAAACCGAATCAATCCAATAGTTGAAAAATTCTTACCTCAAGAGCAGACGGGGTTTCGCAGCGGGCGCTCTACGGTGGACCAAGGTGCTTGTCTTATGCAGAACATCGAGCAAGCGTTCGATGACAAAAATGTCTGCGGAGCTATTATTCTCGACCTTACGGCAGCTTACGATACTATATGGCATCTTGGTCTGCACCTGACATGTCAACCCATGGTTAACTTCATCATGGAACTGCTGTACTCGAGATCCTTTGTGCTATATACCAGCGACGGACAAGCAAATCGCCCCTTCAGAAACAAAAACGGTGTCGCACAAGGATCTGTTCTCGCCTCTTGTTTGTAGAACATCTACACAGCAGATTTTCCGGAAACGTCGGCCAAGCGGTGCATGTACACTGATGTCGTCGCTCTGACCGTCTCGGCTCTCACACTTAGGGAAGCGGAACTTGCTTTATCACACGATATCTCTGTTGTTAACACTTACCTGACTAAGAAACTCAGGCTCTCAGTTGAGAAAACTGTGTGCTCCGTCTTCCACCTGAAGAATAACTCAGCCAACTATCAGCTGAATGTCAAATTAAAACGCAATGTAACAATGAAGTTTGACTCACATCCATCGTATCTCGGCATATGCTTGGATTGCTCTCTGTCGTTCAGGACACACTTACACACACTCAAGAAGAAAGTTTCGTCACGAGTAGCACTCATCAAGCGACTGGCCGGTGTCGGTTGGGGAGCTTCCTTCAAAGATCTAAGAACCTCTTGCTTGGCACTTGCATTTGCTCCGGCAGAGTACTGTGCCCCAATGTGGTGCCGCAGCGCTCACACAAAACACATCGATGTACCTTTAAACGAGTCGATGCGCGTTATCACTGGCTGCCTAGGAAGCACACCCTCCTTCTTGCCCATTCTATCTGCCATTACCCCATCTGAGACAAGGCGCAGTACTTCATGCTTTAAACGTAACACCAAAGCCCTCAATCCGAAGCATCTTCTACACGAAACTCTGTACCTAAAACCTTCTCCTAAACGTCTCCGCTGCAGGAAACCTTTACGCTCCTTTGTGGAATTGTTGGCAATTAACGGGGAACCAACCACATCAATTTCTCCAGCTCTCCAATCCTGCATTCCTGCATTCGGCCCACAACCACCAGGCTTCGACCTCCCCAAAAATGCCTGGGTTCAGGTCAACCGCCTGAGGACTGGCGTTGGCCGATTGCGGCCAACATGAAATTAATGGGCCTGAGCGGCTCAGATTTGTGTGAATGTGGCAAGGTGCAGACTGCACACCACATCTTGCATGATTGCACCAAATTCAAATCTCCGTGCCACATCAATGAGGTGGACAATCCTGCTATTTTGGAATACCTTACCCAATTAAATTTCTGAGCAACATGTATTCCTGTTCATGTATAGGAAAGAAGAAGCAGCTACTCTTCGATCTAGGTCTTTGCTTACAGTCTTGTGTGCATTATGCGGCACCATCAAAAGATATTTACTGGAGTTTTTCAAACCTTTATTCACTGAGTAATGCAAGTCTGTAAACCAATCCGTGCAGCTTGTGATGTTACTTCGAAGCAGTGGCGGCTCTAAGGAGGTGCTATGGGGTTTCAATCTCCCCCAACGTGACTCGTGGCGAATTCTCAATATACAGTGTATAACTCAAAATCAAAGGAGTTTGCAAGGCACCACTCTTGACTTGGTCAACAGCTTGCTAAATCGTTTAACACTATTTCCAACAGTGGTTGTATAACGTCCTCATCGACGTGAAAAGAGCATAATTTTAAAGCAAATGACTTTTTTCACCCAACGCGGAAGTAAACGCCCGTCTCCTGCTCAAGAGTTGCACTACCGTCTCCATTATGATGGCAGCTGTGAATCGAACCTATCGACGACACCGAATTAATCCTCACGCTGTACGAAGGAACCGATGACATGTGGAAAAAGCGCTCTTCGCGGTCGTTTGGGCGGTTGTTTGTTGGGATTTACTCCAGATTATCCGACATATAAGCGGTTATCCTCCATCCGGCCGGAACTTCATTCGCCTACTTTTTCAAATCTTGTAACATATTTTTTGTAGGATGAGGTATATCAGTTGTTTTTGTTTCCAACAACAAAGTACCTAGTAGTATGCAATGTTGTTAGGGCTAGGAACGAATTGTGAAAGCTTGTATATGTAAAAACCCTGGTTCGCTTGCACTAGTTTACCATGACGTTTTCTGACAAACGGAAGCACATTTCAACTCACGCTCGCCCCCCAGTGTAATAACCCAGGGTTTAGACCAATGGTTCTTAACCTGGGGTACACGTACCCCTTGGAGGCACGAAGCACCGAAACAGGGGGTATGAAACACCAAAATTTTAGGGATGCATGCCCTGAAAAATGTTTCAAATGTGTTGTCGATAGTGGTGAGTGCAGCAGGCTAAACTTTATCAGAGGCCAAGCTTTGAATCACCGTCTGTTCAGAGTTTTTCTGTGACGAACTTTGAGCTCAACACAATGTTATTCTTCACCATACAAAGTGAGATGGCTGCCGGTGGTCGAGCGTTTATTCATGTTTTTGAGCTGCGCAAAGAAATTAAGCAGTTTCTGAGACACCGAGGTAGTGGCACAGCAGGACACTTTGAAAATGAGGAGTTCATTTTGTCCCTGGCCCAGGCTACCTTGCAGATATATTCAGCCACCTCAACGGCTTGAACACCTCCTTTACAGGGAAGAGCAGTGTACATGATCACAACTAGAGAAACGATATCTGTCTTCACTAATAAGCTTTCAAGCTGTAATCAGAGTTGAGAGGATTGTCATCTTTTGCGATCCAGATCCAATCCGATATTTTCAAAACTCAGTACAAGTCCAACCATAGTTCAAATTTTTTTTTGAATTTAAAGTCCAAGCCCAAAAAATCAACAAAATACAGCTTTTCAACAACAAAAAATATGCAATTCTTTTCCATTAATTCAGTCCAAATCCGGTCCTGATCCTAACTTTGTGAAGCAACGTACTGTACAGTTCGGATCCAAATCCAAAAAAATTCCTCACAGTCCAATCCAAGTCCAGTCTAATGCTCATTCTGAGCTGCATTAGTCGCGTTGGATCTGACAACTATGCTAATTTTCCCACACCTTGATGTGTTTCCAATCGTAAAATATCGTTACTCATTGTCATTTAAATATAAAACCATTTGCAAGTGTTACGGCAGTACTTCCACGGATACTTTCAGTAAGGAGAGGTTTCGGTTTGGCAGGATTGGACGCAGTACCGATTTTTTAACATAAAATTTATGGATGACAATGATGGAATGAAGAAAGATCCAGATGAAATAAAATCCAGTACAAAATTAAAATGGAGTTCCATTCAATGTAGTTATATACCTTCCGGTGCACGCAACCTAATGCTTTACCCCCAGTTAACAAAGACACCTTTGACAGTCCTTATGCCATTTGCAACAACCTACTTCTGTGAAAGCGGTTTTTCAACTCTCTTGCACATCAAAACTAGGGCCAGGAATCTTTTAGAGCCCGGTAATGACATTCGAGTGGCTATCTCAACAAAGAGTCTCACTAGAGCATGATCATTGAAAAAAACAACAATCAAAAGAGCCATAAACTAAGTTTGATTGTTGATGTGCTTTGTAAATTCATTGCATTGTTATATTTGTTGCAATGAAATTGTGTTAGTATCAATTACTATTTGATTTCAGACAAGGGGTACGAGAAAATTTCATGAAAGGTCAGGGGGTATGAGAAATAGAAAAGGTTCAGAACCACTGATTTAGACAGTTGTGCGATGTGTCCAGTCAACCTTATTCTACAATGCGATGCGATGGATGGCTTAAGGAGGATGGGAAGATAACTTTGTCTAGCATCATTACTACGAAGTCATTCAAAGTGAAAACCGTCTGTTTGGATGCGAAACGTTTATGTTCGCTTGAGCAAAGTTTCATCACAGTTTGGATTAGTCTCTCTCCGTCACATCCAGCAGCTCCTTGGTAATCTTAGCAATGCTACAATATATATCTGTTGCGACCTAACACTCATTACACAAACGTTTTGATCATCCAGCAGACTTCAACCCAATTCGAATCTTTCGGCATCTAAAACTTCGTCACAACTCCGCATTCAACCACGATTTTGGCATCAACTTTACAACCTAAGAAGAAAATGAACTGACTGTCGAAGGGCGCTCGACAAGACAACCTCGTTAACAGCCTTTTTTCGGTTTCTCGGTGCTTTGATCTCTCATCAATAAAAACAACTCATCATGTTTTTTTTAATGCCCCGGCGCTAGCTTCAGGAGTCAGCAACATGAGCACGTAATTGTTCAAAAGCCACTTGTTATCGATGAGAACGTTGGGCACATCTGTATGTGCTATATGCAGGGATGTAGTGGGGTGGGAACGCGTGGGAACAGCGTTCCCACACCTTTTTTTGATGTTGGGAATGCGTTCTCACATCTTTTTGCACTAGATTACACTAAAACATGGCTGCGATCTCACAAATGTGCTAGCGACACGCAGATTCACACTGTTAATTAAAAGTCTGCACTGAAACAGGCAGATCCAGCGTAGAAATTCTTGTAGGCGAACGCTCGCTTTATTCGAACTATTTGGTGCAGTCATCCCTTTTATTTGGTGTTTGGAATGGCGTTCCCACACCTCTTTTTTTAGCACTACACCCCTGGCTATATGCATATTTTCGGTATCGCATAGATTTTCAGCGTACTGGTCAGGGGCGTTGTGCTAGCGAAACAATTAGAGGAGACATAACTACATTTTTGAAATGAAAAGCATAAAACGATTATTGAACTTTGCGCACCGCAATTACTAAAAACGAACTCCATCGACTATTGAAAAACGTTACAATAGGTTTTTCATCTGTGGAAAAGTACGTTGTTTTAAATTTTGGGGTCCCGCTCCCTGGGCTTTATAGCCATAATGCCGCTGATACTAGTTGATGTGGAAAGAATGCAGTGGTATTCCTCGTAACCAGTGGTGCATTTCTCTCTCATTTGGTATCATGGCTGATCCAGCCCTCGATATATTGTGAGGTTTTCACATTTTGTTCTGTTACGGGCAGCCTCTCATATTTTCCAGGATTTTTATATAAACGTTTTAAAGATGTTTAGTAAAAGTACTCCTTGCACGTTTTCCTGGGATTCTATCACTTAGAGCAAGATCTTTAAATGGTAAGTTTAGGGTGCGGAAAATGAGGCACTTGCCTTGCCCCATTTTATGAAATTCCGTAGGTCTTCCAGTTCCATAGAATGTCGCTTAGTTTTTTGCTTAGTAATTCATGCAGGTAATCTTGTCAATTACGCCTTAACGCATTGCTGATTAACATATTGTTGTCTGATCTTATTGAGTTATGCGTATAGTAACTAGTTAACTAATTTTCATCCCTGAAGTCTGCATTACGACCAGAATGCAACTCGAGCATTGGTGTTCCCCCATTTACTGCTAAGCGACTCAAGAATTCCTTGATTGGCTTTGACACCGGTGTGCGTGGATCAAGAAATGGTTATGGCAACCGGAAAAGGATTCCTTTTTAGTCGGGTTTTTCTTTTCCTTTTTGTTTGGAACCTTACAGACCATGACACTTAAAACGTTATAGCCATTTGTACCCCGACAAGAGAACATCTTCGCAATTTGGTCATTGGTCCGGCAACCTGCACATCGGTCCGCGACAACACGTCTTGCCGTCGGCGCATTATGGACCTCTAATCCATTTCATCTCCTTTATGGGGTACCTGACCTGACTAGATAGCATCTGTGTTTTTTCGGTGCCCCGGTGTTCGCTATCTTGAAGAGTAAATCTTGGGTAATGCACTCAGTACCGCCAAATAAATCTATCTATGTTTCTATCTATCTGTCTATCTATCTATCTATCTATCTATCTATCTATCTATCTATCTATCTATCTATCTATCTATCTATCTATCTATCTATCT
>JGI24159J19872_10009404_pt1 | contig 12812 bp, 9 predicted proteins | sample Ectturendosymbi4_FD_19872 | JGI IMG/M metagenome (IMG submission 19872)
TGTATTGCTGGAGGAATTATTCGAGGAAAAGTGAGAGCGCAAAAAGGAATTGGAGGCTCAGCTCTTGGTGATTTCTGCATACATTTTTTCTGTCCATTATGTGCCATCATCCAAGATCACAATGAAGTCCTTGGAGGGCCTGGATCGGCCGGAGAGTCAATTGCACGCGTGTAGAAACATGGCATTGACCAAATTTTACTGGACCACATTTCATCACACTAACTAATAGCGTATTTTTTGTAGAAAAACAACTAAACCAACGAGGAAGCTTCCTGGTCTGTTGCAAATGCGCATTTTGGTTAGGACCGTTCTTGACGCGAGACTAACCGCTCGTTTGCTGATAAAGCGCTTTTGTTTTGATTTTTCTGATGGACGATTTTGTTAAAAATTCTACTGGGCGTGCCGTAAGCCTACCTTTTTGAGCATTTGTTGCAGTGACTCTAACACCTAACGTTTTTTAATGTAAAATTCTTATTAAGCATGAAATGTTTGTAGAAAACTTCCCTTCATCACAGATCCGTGCCAAGCGTTGCAAACTGACCAATGTTCACAGTTGCTTCAAGTCCACATTCGTGCATAATCGGTGACGTGATAGGCTTCATTTCCAGCCTATTGTTTCAATTTGTCTTGTTTTGCACAAAATCCTTCACTGGTCAAATTCCCAGTCTGCTATACTAGCCTGTGTCCGTCTCTTTTGCGCAAAGTGCTCAATAGCGCTGTTGGCAACTGCTCTCACAGCCATGCCTTGAATTGTTAGTTGGAAATGTCGTAAAGACACGTTAGCCTATGGCATATTCGACACAAGCACACAAAAAACATTTTCATATTTCTACTGCAATACATTTTTCCCTACTATCGGTAAGCACAAATAAATTATAATTTCGCCTTTGATCATTTCATTCGTGACAATCTATTCGAAAATATTTACATTTTTCGTTTTTCTTCTTTTTCTTCTTTGGCTTTTTGATCGGTTTTCATTTTCGAATCAAGATAACTACGTGTTACCTGCGTTGTCATTTGTTATACTAGCGGATCTAACGCAACGCATGACATGCGCTATGGGTTTTCAGTGGACGGGGGCAGTGGTGAAAGCGTTTTGTTGTTTGCGCTGAACTAGTTACTACACTGGTTGCTCATCTCTATGTACCAGCAGGTAAACAGACTACGACCATATCCATTTACTAAAATTGCGATTACTGGCCGGTTCCTGTGATATTAACGCCATCAACAAGTAACCGCCTGTTAAAGCTCCTTTCGTGGATGTAAATTTACACAAGATATAGTTGGTCAGTTTTTGCAAAAAGTCCCTTTACTGTTTATTAAAAATTCTCACCTCTGTGCACATTCACGAAGCAAGACTGCATTTCCAAATGCTAACTCACCTACTTGATGGAATATAGCAAAAATACGAACAGATTTACATCACCGTGTAGAGAGACCGTGAAGTTCAACTGCAGTGAACAATTTTGATGGATAGCCAGCTTCTGGCACCAGGGGAGGCGAGGTGTTTTCTGACAGGGGCTAAAATTTTTAAAACTATGTTCAATAGTTTTAAGCTTTCCAACACATTTTTCCAGGGGGGCGAAAAAATTTTCAAGGGGGTCTTCGCCTNCCCGCGCAGCTCTGGTTACGGTCTTGGATACGCATGATCCCTAAAATCAACCTCTTAAGAATCGTAAAGTTTTTCACACTGGAAATGTTATTTCAAGGGGTGAAAGGGATGGACATTTTCTGTGATTCATATTGCAGGGTTACATAGTATTTACAAATGAATTGTATTTTTGAATCAAGGATTTTATACAATTGTTCTGAGTACAGCGATGGTATTCTGCAAGAAGAAAATTTCATATCGTTTTGACTTGTTTTGCTTGATATGTAACAAATTTAAGGTTTGCACTAGCAACTGATTTTCTAAATGCGAAATGTTTATCACATGAAAATAAGTTTGTATTTTAATAATGTAAACTCTGTATGACTTCTTCGTCTTTCTCCATGATATCTGCCTTATATCATACGCGCAGAAAATGTACTGTATGTCATGTATAGATATGGTCGCAAACAAACTGATCATTTCCTGCAAACTTTTCTGCAATGCAAACACGACATTTGCTTCGCGACGTTAAGGTAGTAAGAATCTCCTAGTGAAAAGAAAGTAAGTTAAAGTGGAGGGAGTACAAAGAGAGAATAATAAAACTGAAATGCGTATGTCTTACTCGTTCCATTGGTTTAGAGTTAGAGGATGAGTTCAAATGCAGCTCCAAATATTAAGGATTGGAAAGTGCCATGGGCGTCGGATGGATTTTTTCCAGGAGGGCAACAGTTGTGAAATTTCATTTTCGAAACTCAGAGAAATCATTGTTTTACTAAAACTTTAATAAGAAAATATCAAATTTCAAAATCCAGGGGTTTTTGGCTCCGCTGCAACGCCCTTCCTACTGCAATGGAAAGTGCATGCTATAGGTGAGTGGTGTGATGCACCACTAATGAGACAGACACTTAAAATGGTCTTAACGAAAATCTTATGTCACGAAACCAGACTGTTCTAGCGAGTCCAGCAACGCAATGATGATCTGTTTTGACACACCCGGGAAAGAAAGCTCTGAAGTCAGGTATTGCTGAAGATGTCTAGACTGTAGGTGTGATTGCAGCAACTTCATGGAAAATGCAACTGCATCTAACCTGATGTAAGGCAAAGTGTGATAAAGTTGCATCTTAAATTAGCACTCAGCAGCGCAACGAATCTTTGAATCGAATATTTACAAGCAACAAAATATCAAGAGGATATACAAAATACCGGCCGTTGTTGGCAACTTGCTTACAAATTATTATCGTCAGTATTTTCGACTTGGCCCCTCGGCCTCTGCCTGAAGCACCAACGCGGTCTTTGGTCACGCGCGTCATGCAAGACCGGTGCTTGATGGGCTTTGCGCATTTCATGGTAGTAGTCGCCCAAATTATACCCAAGCATAATTTTACAATAAACGATCAAGCAAAGTCTTGAAGCGGAATTTCGTGCTCCGCTCCAAGGTGTGGTTTATTAAGCGTGAATTTCGGAAGTTATTTAGTGGTGTCGAGATTCGAACCGTGAATTTTTTCATATTGAGGAAGTCGTTAGTGACGTCGCAATTTTTTCTATGCCTTAACCAATTTGACCAAAGGAGCGCTTCCCTCGTCATTTCAGGTCGAGGCATTTTAAGTTTCGACTTTTCTTAGGTACTTTCCACTGGTACTGCCTTTTGGACTTTATCGATTTCATGTAGTGGCACTCACGTGACCACTACACTCTTTACACCCACATACTATATGGTGTTTACAGAGATTATATTTCTCTAACTCTTATTGAAATGGAGGCCTATACCTCTCGTGCATTTTTTCTGTACTAAGAATAAAAGCTGTAACTGAAAGCGGTAACCGTTATAAAATGCTTCACCTTACCTGAGCAACATTCTCTTAATTGTGTAATTTAGTAGCGTAAAACAGCAATACACAACATGCATAGAGATACATAGAGAGATAACCCACATATACAGCCGTGAATTTTGCGACAGACTTCGAAAATGTGATTTGAATGTGCCCCAAGGGTTTTGCAGTCATAAGTAGGCCAATTATTGAAAAACTTTGCTCAAATTTAGAGGAAACCCTATTGTGTTGAACAAGGTTTTTGAGTCTGCTGTATGAAAATTTACATTGAGACATGGAACTCAACTTCTAGAATTACTGTATTTTGCCTTTTTGCTGGTTGCCTACGCCACTCTAGAGCACATGCAGAGTATAAACACTTTGATGTTAGACAGGTAGAAAATATCATTAATTGGCTAAATAGCTATTGATATACCTATTGCAAGGAAAACGAAGACATGGTTCTTAATTAATATAGTTTGATCACAAAAATGTGCAGGTTTGATAACTGAGATCTTCGAAATTTAGGAGTTAACAGTTGCAAAGAACCACTGATTGTTTTTAAACTTAAATGATTTTTATTAATTGTTAGTGAGAAGTATAATAATGAATACACTAGCAAAAGAAGTATTGGATCATAGTCATAGATATAATAGTACAATGTCAAGATTAAAAGTGGTGTATCGTTTTATTACAAAAGCGTCATGGTTTCATTAGCTACGATAACTGAGAAATTTTTCTCTTGAAAATTCACATAAAATGAAAGCAAAAGCACCACAACTTAGATTTAGGTGCTACACCGAAACGTTGGAGTCACCTTTCCCGGCTTCTCTGCCAAGCCTAATACACGCCTTCTTGAGGTTGGCAGTAGTGAAACGGCCAGGCAGCGAAAGTATTAAGATGGAAGAAGTAATTTCTCCTATTCCTTATCTGAAACTTGAGAAATTTCCGCTCCGATGAACCTATTACTTGTGTATATGAATGTCGCAGACACCACGTGTTTACGTCATTAATTGCATCAGCTTTTAGCTATTTTAAGATTTAGTAAAATTGAATGTGTGATACCGCTAGCATGTGTGCAAGATACATTTAAAATAATATTTTTTAAAGAAAATTGAAACAAATTTTTGACTTGCATTTGACTTCCACAAAATGAGAAAACGACCGGTGACCGCCATAAACAGACGCGAAAAATGTATGCATTTGCAATAACTTCTACACATTTCAAAAAAGTTTGTTCATTTTTGAGAATGTAATTAAAGCAAAAATTTTAGAAAGTGGTACATAAACTATTATCCGCTCTTCCTCTTGCGTAATGTTCGCAAGAAACAACTTCACATTGTCTTTATTTAACGTACACATGTCTGGTAAGCATCCAAATTGTCGAAGCTATGTTTTTTTGGTAAAAGCTTAGCAATGGGTGCTAGGCAATGCTAAAACCTTTTCCTCATCAACTTGTTGGATCAACCCACTCCCTTGCTCCTTGTTTGCTTTGATTTCCTTTCGAAATCCTCTGGGAACAAAATAACGTTTTTGGCCTTTTGTAGTCTGCGCAGTGGCGTAACTATAGGTTTGAGCCAGGGGGTGAAAACTTAGACGAAGGGGTCCCACTAGTCAAAACTCAGAAAAAAGTTGAGAAATGATAGTGAATCCGGATGTGGATTTCTATACTAAAACGCCAAATCACCGGAAAGCAATCCGAAAAACGCAAAAAAACAACAACCTACTTAAAGACAAAAGAATACAAAATACCGAAATATACTGTAGGCTAAGCGATGGCCCGGTTTTTATATTCATCTTGCTAGGGGAGGAGGTAACCACTCCTGGCCCCCGTCAGTTATGCCACTGAGTCTGCATGACAGTGAAGTTGATTTACCGGCATTTTGCCGGCGCACAACATTGTAGGCAAGAGAGCTAAAATGCATTTCTATGGTCGCCTCCGCTGCACTGCTGCATTTCATATCTAATATAGTGATGTTGATTGACGTACAGGATAAAGAGTTTTTTGCTGAATAATGTACAGTACGACGCACAAAAACTACAATACTGCAGGAAATTAATCAGCAGCACTTCACATTACAACCGACACGAAACCTATTGTCAAATAAAATGCAACAACAGTTTTTTAGAGCTCTCTGCTTGAGTTGGAACGTCAGAATACATAATATCTCAAAAATACCAATGAATATGAAAATGACAAAGAATTAATGTAAAGCGAATTGTTTAAACCATGTGATTTTTGCGCCGTTGCTTACCTATTACACTTTGTACGTGCCTTTTAGAACACGCATTCGCTCGCAATTTCTACTGACGTCGTTCGTCGTGTGACTTTTTATGAGTGTCTTTTGCTATGGTCAGCGGTGTTTGTTCGCTGTTTCGAATCGCTTCGCAGCTCTCAGATAACGGTACTGATTAGTGAAGCCCAAACTTCACATTGTTTCTTGCAACATAATCATAAAATCCTAGGTTTGAATATCACGAGGGTTAGCCTGTTATGATAAAACCCATTGGCCATTGGCGAATAAACCCTTTCACTTGGTTTTCAGTCAACTAAGAAGTGATCTGCATTGCACAAAGTTGGATATCAGACAATAAACGCAATAGCTGCCCGATTGCAAACAAAACACAATTTGACAACGGGACTCAGGGTCGCAACCAGCTGATACTTTCGGGGGGGGCAAAATGTTGTAACTTGTTGTTATTTCGGGGGGAAATTTCCCAGTTGCACCCCTCTGGTGACGGGCCTGACGGGACTCACATTCGACGCAAATGTGCAGGAAGGGCAAGTAAACAACAATTACTTAATTCAGCGAAGGCCACCGCGAGCATCAAGACCGTCACACTTGCCTGACCATAAAGCTGCACTGTGCATATGCAAACAACCACACTGTATTGGGTTCGTGTGCACATACGAGCGCCACATGAAAAAATGTAGAAAACCGCAAAACCGCATGACGTGGCATCATGAAATCCGTTATTTTTTTTGCAACCATCTTTTACAATTTTTTACATCCACTTCTGAAGTGCCACTGATAAAACAAACAAATTGCTTTGCTCAATATCCGGTAGATTTTAAGTAAAGAAAAATCAAGAAAGCATCTTTTTACTAATTTGAGCAAACTCGCGATTGCCCAAAAGTCGAGGACCACGAGCTAATCTCTTACAGTGAATGCTTCACTGGTGGGAGATTGATGGGGGCACCGCCAGTGAGGGTTTTCTTAACATTTATTTATTAACGCTGAGAACGAGGTAGGGCAGCGCCAAAGTTCTATTTTTCAAGTCGTCGGTATCATCCGGAAATAGAATGCAGCCTGCCAGCTTCCGAAGCACGTGTTCCACGGTTCTACCCAGCACTGTGGTCTTTTTGCCTCATTCCCCTTATGAAAAAAACACTTTTGCACTCTTTGGCAATGACAGTGTAGGGAGTTTTTATGCATAACGCCGCATGTGAGGAGGCATATTGCGCTATATGAGGAGAAGTGTTAAAATTTCATCAACGGTAATGCTTTACTTTCTAAAGCACTTTTGATTACAGGCTTAACTTCTTCACAAAATGCTTTATGCAATACAGAAACGGTTACTGGTCCAATGTACAGTTTGCACGATACACATGTCTACAGGAGAAAAAGATATTTTCTGCTATTTGCTTTCCAACTGGCACAAAGTATCCATCAAAATGCTTTTTCGTGTTTTGTGTATCGCCAATATTTTGCAGTTTAGATCACTAATTTTAATTTGAGCTATAATCGGAATATCGATAAACTATTTGCAGTCGTTTCCATCAAGGTTGCCAGATAGGCAGTGGCGATTCNAGAATTAAAAAGGTGACGGACCACTGTNGGGCCAAAGAAAAAGTATGGGGCCAACAGAAATGTCTATCTTGCATGGTGATTTTTCATTGTTTNGCAGATTAAGTTGCCATGATTAACCCNATCAAACCCAACATAGGCTTGTGAATATCGTTAAATATGAACTNTCGTTATTATTCACTAGAGACGCCTAAACGAGACTGTAAATGCAATCACACATGTATACTGCTATGTCGAATATTCTGTGTTAACCATGCAACTTCCACAGCACTGCACATGTGAAACGAAACACGATTTTCAGTACACAATTGTGCCGAACCCACATGAGCGAAAACAGCTCCACGAAAGTGAATACAATTCAAATGAAAACGTAATAGTTCCAACCACGAATTCCATCTTGACACAGAGTCAAGTAGGCTGTTGATAGCCAACTAGTTTCATCAAATATTCTAACTACAAAGCATATAAAAATAAACCACCTTCCAACGGATTGGTGACTACTGACTGATCCGTTTTTGTGGTAGCTTATGGACATTTTGTGATTGTGGAATAACCATAATAATGTTATGCAACTACTATTACGAATTTAATGCCCATCTGCAGTGTGGATAGGGTGAGGACTATTCAATGCTGTATACAGTTAAGAGTAACGAGGTTTCGGCATCAGTTGCACCAAAGGAGCATAGCAGCGCCGCAGGTAGATGTGCATATCGGCGTTTAGGGCGTGTTCCTGATAGCAAGATGTAACAGCAGGCGTAAAACTTATTTTGCAGAATATTCCCAACAAAGTCGTTCACTATATTATTCACACTGAATTTTCCTCTGACTGATCCTCAAAAGCTGACTTTTCAATCATGCGTTGATTTATGGCTGGCTTGTCATAAGCGAAACACGCACTAACTCTAAATCTAAAAAGATTCAGACAAATAGACAATGAGCAATATCATTCTCACACAGATCCCCGCACAGTCTAGGTTATTTTATATCATCATCACCTCAATATAACTTAATCCTTCGATTGTCATGTCGACTGTCAAATTCATCAACGAAATTATCTAAATCTATTTTTCAGCTCGCACCTTTCAACTGAAAGTAGATCAGTGTTACCCAATCTTTCACTAGTCATGGAATTTCTAGGAAATGTTTTTTGCAATTTCATTTTTGAAAAACTTCTCTCGCATGAAGCGCCGGTGACGGGAAGAGTTACAGCTACTAGCAACAATCAAACGCAGCTTTTCAAGTAGCTATAAATGGAAAAAATTGTTCGAGCGATATAGGCAGCTTCGACTCCTTCAGAAGCAAATTATTTGTCAAAGTTATTTCACGTTTTAAATTATTTTCACCAAATGAATATGATTTGCGAATTCTTCCAAGTGTTTTTCTGATGGAAATGTTTGACTTCCGGGGCAAAGAGCAGAAACACGCGAAAGTATTGCTTCTGAATCATTACTGAAATCCGTACAAAATTCTATGAAAGGGGTGTGCAACATTTTTTGTCGGTGGGCCATATAACCAACTTTAGACATCTAGCTGGGTCACAAGAAAATTTTGTTTTTTTCATGTACAAAATGAATCAGAGTGTGTGGGAAAAATGGGTAAGAGTGGGATAAATCAGAGTGTTGGCAAGGGCCACACTAAATGGCTTCGCGGGCCGGGTTGTGGCCCGCGGGCCACCTGTTGCACACCCCTGTTCTATGAGGTTGCAGTACATGTGGGTAGAGTTAAAACTATAGTCACGAACCACTTACGTAAGATGTTTCGAAGTCGTATACACAAGGCAGCAAAACGCAACACAGCAGCCAGGATAAATTCAGATAAATTAACTGACGCCGATTCTTAATGCTTTCACAAACCTTTTGCTACTGGGGCAAGAAGCAATCTGCTGACCATAATATAATCCAGCTCCATCTCGCATTGAAATGCAGAAAAAGATCAACTTGCCATTTCTGCGACTGTTTCTTAGTTTCGAAATGACTTTTTCAACACCATGACCGCGGTCTGACTAAATTTCAAGCAGGATCCGAGCAAACCCTGGCGTGTGTCGTCATAAACAACTCTAGTTACCCGACCCTCAAAAACAACAACACAGCTTATCATGCATTTGGGAAATATTGAATGCAGGCTAGAGGATATACAGATAATTCACTGGACAACAAAAAAAATTTTCTGTTACGCAAGTAACAAGATGGTGATTTAGACTAAATTGGGGGTCCTGATTTCAAAAATAAAATTAATTTTCTTCTATCACATCACGTTTTTGAGATAACCACATGTCACAATTTTCTCTGATTCTATACAATGCACATAGTCACGATCTACCATTTCGCACTAAACAAACGAGTGCAACAGACAACAAATGTATTTTATTTTGCAATATATTGTGTGAAACGGCTTTAGAAATATTTGATGCATTTGGCTTTTCTTTTATATGACGAGCCCTTGCTCTCACGTTGTAGTACCAGCAGAAATCTCCCATCACATTGGTATCGAAACGGCCCTGGTACCGCCCTTCTATGGCTGACATATCTTAGTGGAATCTCTCTCCTTGTTCGTCACTTACTTCGCCAAGATTAGGGGGAAAGAAATCCAAGTGGGAATGCAGAAAGTGCATTTTTAAAGACATACGAGCTCCTAATTCAGGGGTCGGGAACCTATCGCTCGCGAGCGAGATGTGGCTCTTTTGATGACGGCATCTGGCTCGCTCGATATTTTCTTAACACGATTGTTACGGAAGAAACTTCTGTAATTTTCCTACAAAGCCATCAGCTACACCATGCAGCATCAGAAGTTGCATTAACAGTAAGAAGCATGTTATTAAGAGAAAATTCAGACATTTACCATTGTTTCAAATTGTTGATTTTGCTTAAAAATGCACACGTTAGTTAAGTAAGTTAGTTGCATTAAGTGTTGAAAAATATGATATGGCTCTTACGGAAATACAATAAAAATATATAGGTTTCATGGTCCCTTAGACAAAAAGGTTCCCGACCCCTGAAAATGCTCATATGCTTTCAGCATGCGATCAACAATATCAACATGTTGGCCATGACGATGATTTCCCACGAAGTTAGCAACAACTGATTTCAAAGCATTCCAAGCAGGAAGCAGCCAGTTCTAACGGAATAAGCCAGTTCTAACGGAGCGACCGTGATGTATTTTCGTGTCCTCCAAGGCTATTTCGAGCCCTCCAAGATGTATTTCGAGTCCTCCAACGGATTAAGTCGCGAATCAAACTCCTCATTTAGCATCAATTTCCTAATTTCAGGACCCACAAAAACTCCAACTTTCAATTTTTAATCACTTTTATCAGCTCCAAAGAAATCTTTGAGAAATTTGAAGCCATCGTCATCCCTGTCCATCGCTTTCACAGAGTTTTTTGTTAAACGAAGCTTGATATGAAGAGGCGGTAAAAAGACAGAGCTAAGCAAAAGCTCGTGTCGGACATTATGTCTTCCGATTTGGGGGCTTTGTCGAGGCCATACTTTTACTGCATAGAACAGTCTTGCCGACTGTTCCACAGACATTAAAAGCACATATGCTTTGTGTACCCTAACTGCAACCTGAGGAGGAGAGAAACAGCTTTCAGATCACTACAAATTTTCCAGTTATACTTGGGATATTCCAAGAGATCGAGAAGAATCTTCATTGCGTGATAGGTTTCCTTTCTGAGGATGCTGTAGCCCACGGGGATTGATGGTTTGATATTACCATTGTGCAACAACACGGCTTTAAGGCTTGTTTTGCTAGAGTCGATGAACAACCTCCAATGAACAGGATTATATTCACACCCCAGTTCGGTCATCAACCCATCTATATCTTTGCAATAGCGTATATTTTCTGCACTTGCATAATAACGAGCGAGGTTTTCATTGCGGCTACAAAAGGACGAAATGGTTGTTCCTGGTTCCAGTAGATTCCATTGTTGAAGCCTGGACCCTAAAACTTCTGTTTTCTCTTTGGATAGATACAGATCACGCACCATGTCATTCAGGTATTCCTGATTAATGAGGAGTAGCGCAGACTCATACTGAAAGGAGAGATCTGATTCAATAAGATCCTCCTCCTTTCAGTACCAATACTCGCACGTTCATCAACAGATAAGGTATCTTCCTTTTCAGTCGGAGGCTGAGGTACACGCAGATCTGGGTCGTGGGGAACTGGTTTAATGGCTGACTTGCACTCGGGGTAGGAAATTTTGGACTTATTTTTTCGAAAAAATCCTCTGATGTTTGTCATGCAGAAGTAGCAATCAGTAACATGATCAGTCTGCTCACGCCACACCATGGAAACAGCAAAAGGCATTTGCTTCCGTTTATCATCCAGCCAGAACAGAAGACTTGTTCTGCAACGGTTGCAGCAAATATGTGGGGCCTATTTTTTATCTTGGTCGCCTACTTGGCATGCAAAATAGTGCTTGTATGCATATCTTATTCTGCTCTTCAGCTTTGCACGGTGAGCAAGAGGAGTATAATCGCCGCAGACATAACAAACTTTGTCAGGGTGATTGACACAACCACGTTTGGGGGTTGAAAGCAAGGGCGTGCGCAAGGAGTGGGGTTAAACCCCCTTTGAGCTTGATATTTTACAAAAACTTTATTACCTCCACAAAGGGGATTACTTGTTTTCGCATACTTTTTGCTTGTTAATTTGTCGGCTTAACGCAAATACCACGGAATGAAATTGCCAGCAAATGCTAGGAACACTGTAAATAGGCCAAAAAAGTAACAATTAGGTTTTGGTGGAAATGTGGGTTATTGTCTGCATCTAGAAAACATCTCACCACTTTCTATTCAACAAGTTTTCAGACAATTAAGTGTGCTGTCCCTCAAGGTTCAGTAATGGGTCCTTTATTATTATTAATTTATGTGAATGATCTTCCTTGTGCTTCTAGTTTTCAAACTACACTTTTTGCAGATGACACTAGTTTGCATTTATTTCACAAAGATATTAAAACGTTACAACTTAAAGTTCAAAATGAGCTTGATAAAGTCGATACTTGGATGAGGTCTAACAATTATCAATAAACTATAATAAAACGGCTTACATGATATTAACTGCAACACGTTCTCAAGATTGTAAATTTGAAATTTCTTTGAATGGTGTGAGAATACAGCAAACTGACAGTATCAAGTATCTTGGTGTTATAATTGATAATAAACTTACATGGAAACCGCAAATTCGTAGTCTCTTTAGGAAACGTTCTCAAGCCTGTGGCGTAGTGTGTAAAATTAGACATTTTGCTGATATGAAAATTTTACGTTTGATCTATTTCAGTCTCTTCCATTCACATTTGCAATACTGCAAAGTTGATTTGGGGAGCGTATAAAACTATTATCCGACCAGTGCAAGTGCTACAATACCGAATTTTGAAATACATGACTTTTAGCAATAGAACATCAAGTGCAAGCAATATTTTTAAATTACTTGAAATTCTTCAAAGTTTCTGATTTGTACCAACTCAGTTTGGAAAAGTTCATGTATAAGTATAACGCCGATATCCTGCCCTCTTCTTTTGATAACTTTTTTTCAAAACTGTACAACATACATCATGGCACAAGACAACAAGTTTCAGGAAATTTTCATCATGAACGAGTTAGAACGGAT
>JGI24159J19872_10009405_pt1 | contig 12811 bp, 8 predicted proteins | sample Ectturendosymbi4_FD_19872 | JGI IMG/M metagenome (IMG submission 19872)
GACCGCCACGGTCTTTCGCCAATCCTATATGACACAGCGCCCCTCTTTGTTTACACTGATCAACTATTGTGCCATTGTTTTTCCATTTGCTCTAAGGTTCGCTAATGGTTGGTTTACTGCATGCGATGGCTTTTATGATGCTTCTGCTTGTTGGCTGAGTCATATGAAACAATACACCATGTTTACCATGTCCCGGTTTTGAAGCATGTGCCTAGTCATGCATAACTACTAGCCAGGCCAATTGCAGTGTGTTTCAACAACTTGTTGTGGACTTTGGCGACATTGGTTCTGCGCATCCGATACTCTTACCTGTATATTCGTCCCATAACAACACGCGTATATCATGTGTTAAAATTCGCAATCAATCTTCTGGTTTGTAACACAATGTCGTACGTTATTTAAATTCTTTACAAACTGAAGCAAGCAATGCCATTCTGGCGTAAACCTAAATTATACAGCTTGATATAGTGGTATCGCTCTACCTCGTTGTCATACTCACTAAGCCAGCTATGTCCAACCCAAATGTTTTACTGAACCAAAAATTATGTCACTATCTTTAACAGGGCTGCACATTTAATAACATATTAATGAGGGCCGCACACTGAATGACTTACTTAGATCTTAGCAAACTAAATTTACTTTAAGCTAATATACTGAAAGCGTTTGAATCCTAACTGCAGTGGTAACAGATGTGATAAAGAGGCACTGAGGATCACCTGCATCAAAAATATCAAACTTTGACATTTTTTCCTATTTCACCACAACTTCGTCTACAAGCGTTCGAAAGTCGGTCTCAACACGTAGGCGACATGTGGCGCTACTGCGAATGAGCGCCACAATATTTTGACTTCAGATACTGATCGTTAAAATTTTTGATAATTTTCTTTTTTATAAAATTTGTATTTTTACGACGAACTGTTGCCAAATGATCACTCCACAAAGGCAGACATTACTCTATACAAAAATAAAGTATTTCTAATCACCAGGGTTGGCTATGGGACATATTTATGTGTCCCATTCCCATCCCATAGCAATTCATGCCCGTCCCGTCCCATCCCATGGAACGTTTCCAATGGGATTCCCATAGGAATGACATTCCAATGGAGAAGCCTAGGGTTGTCCATGGGACATATTTATCTGTCCCATTCCCATCCCATAGCAATTTATGCCTGTCCCATCCCACCCCATCCCATGGGACGTTTCCCATGGGATTCCCATAAGAATCCCATTCCCATGGACAAGCGTGCCAATCACTGCCAAAGCTGTTTTCATTCAAACAGAATATCCGGTCTTCAGTGGAAATTGCTTCTAAACTTTTATTGTATTTACACCTTAACGCAAAAGTCGTGGTAGCTCTTCAAGTCGCTCCTTATTGAACAAAGATCCTATTTGCGTTTGGTTGATTGCGTGTCACCCCAATTCATTGCAGCCATACGTCAGCAAAACATAAGGCAGGTTTTTTTAAGGAAAATGTTAGGAACCCGGTATGAATCTGTAGGGACCCGATTTCACTGATTCTAGGCACCCGATTTTCTCTGATTTTAGCAACCCGATGATAATTTTGTCTGATTCTAAGGACCCGATTTGAAATTTTAGGGACCCGAATCGGACCCGAATCGGGTCCCTAAAATGCCTTAAAAAAACCTGCATAAGGCATACTGAAAACATTGTTTAGCGCTTGCCGACGTGTCTGTTCATGCATTTCTTTTTTCAAACACAGCTGCGAGTGAGAAAGACATGTGGTGATGAAAGAATCGGAGGGCAAATGAAGTAACTGGTCACATCTACAGCCTTTTACCATTTCGTAAACTGAGCGTCAAAATGCGGCTCGGTCGCTGCAATATCGAAAATTAAGAATTCTGTTTACTAAGAATCCATGTACAAGTGTTCATTCTTTTGATTCAATTTAATTATCAAATTGAAACAAGGCGAATAGTTTTCCTTCATCTTGTTAAAATCCTAATTGATCGCATAATGTTTCATTGCCTTGTCCTGGACTTCTTTATAGCGTCCAACGTTTTTTTTAATGCTTGTGGTTGTTAAATTTTATTTTTTTTATTTTGTTGGCAAGAAACCTTTGTACTCAACTCATGCCCTGACAATAATTTTAATTGCACATTAAATGTCGTGGAAAGAGTTATCGGTGTTCCTTTTTGTCTATTTTTATTTTTAGAGCACGTTTTGCTGTGGTTTCTTTGAACTTACCTTGATTGTTCGAGCTGCAAAACTTGTTTTGCGTCAACCTGCTCTGTTTCTTTATATTGTAACAGATGTTGGGTGTTGCTTCCGAAGTATTTAACGAAAGAATCCACTTCGCTGAAGCTTCATTCGCCTTTTCACCTTCGCCGTTGTTGGTCACAGTCAGGACTATGCAAGTGATGACGTAGCCGTCGATTATTTCGAGGATTTTAACCGTAGTGGAATTGTCTGTTTAAGCACGTTTTTTTAAGGTGTTTTAGGGACCCGATTCGGGTCCCTAGAATTGAAGGTCTGGTCCCAGGAATCAGATAAAATTGTCATTTATCATCGGGTTCTTAGAATCAGAGATATCGGGTCCCTGCAGGTCCATACCGGGTAGCTAATATTTTCCTTGAAAAAAACCCTGGTGCAAGTGCAGCATAGATTCTTTTTGCGCTTTCACTTTTTGCTTGAAGACGTTTTTTCTCAGAAAGATATTTCGGAAGACATTCGCTTTGTCATTCGAACTTTGGCAGGATACTTTGCAGATACACCCAATTACTTGTTCAGATCTGTATTAATCTGCTATTATTTTATTCTCGTTTCTCACCTTGTTATGATGCAAGCAGGATACCAACAGTTGGACGCCATGTGTGTTTTGGATTTAGGAAAAACTCCGTCGATTTTTCATTAAATATTCGGTTTAACATTGCAGATAGACGCGGCAATAAATGCGAACCCGCCATTCATTATGTTCTTTGTAAAAGTTTTGCTGCTGAAAATTTTGGGTTATAAAGCTAGGGATTTCACAGATATTGAGAATTGTTTGCTACTTTGTTTTGATGATTTGCGGTTGATTTGCCACAACCGTCAATCGGACGTTGTGTGAATAAGTCGAAGGGGAACAAATCGCTGCTGCTAAGTCTTACTGCTGGTGAAATACCAGGACTGAACAAACACTTGCTGTGTTTTCAGGATGCAACTCGTATTTCACCGAAAAGCGCAAAATGTTTCAAAGAATCTGTATGAGAACGAATGGTTCATAATTCGAAGGGTTCATAATTCGAAGGGTTCATATTTCATAGTAGCGTGACGACGATGCGGAGAGCTGGTTGAAGAATTAACTTAGTAGTTGCAGCCATGGGCGTCGGAAGGGAGGGCAGGGAGGGTCTTCTCTTGGCCCCCCCCCTGGATTTTGAAATTATTACCAAAAAAAGGTTGTTTTTCCAATTTCGAGGGGTTAAAACCAAATTTCACCACTTTTGGCCACCTCCTGGAAAAAAATTTCCCCTCCTACCCCCTACCTGAAAAAAAACTTCCGACGCCCATGGTTGCAGCAGCTTGCAGGAACGCGGATCTTACGTTTCGTCGATTCACGAATAGAAATTGCCTGAAATCACAAGTTGGCGTTTAGCTCAAAGCACTGAAGCGCATATGTTTCCAGTTGAATAGCATTTTACCTCTGTTTCTAAACTAAGCGGAAGGAAGCATGCGCTTACTTTAGGTGACACTTGTGCAGCACGCTTTGAAAAGGGTGTTTTTCTTTTGCAGTGAAATTGCAGCAGCACAGAGCCAAGCTAATTAGCGGTTTGAGTCCGATACAGCTGTTGTTTGTTTTCTACGTTGCGCCGTAATCATGAGCTCATCTGAAAGTCTTGAAGGTGAGGACACGGGCTACCCCCGTGGCCCGACGTACGACTCTGCCGAAGAAATAGGCGCCCTCACTGGACATAAACGACGGAAAGGTTCAAACAGCTCCGACGACGATTCTTTTTATGATGTGGAGGCCATCATGAAAGATCCCCAACTGAAAAAGTTGGTCTTCTGGCGCAGCGCACTGTGTCGGTTTGAGATCCTCTGGATTTAATAAAATGCTGTTGTAGTTGTTGCCTACTTGTTCGTTGTTTTGAGTAAGTGTTGTGTTTGTTACAAGGCTGTGTGGGCGAGACCTTGTTTTCCCTTACTTCATAAAACGCAACAAAAGGCCACAAATATCATTGTCAAGTAAAGTAGGACATCGTAGGAATCTTCCTGCCCGCCATGCTTTGCTTCATGACTCTGCAAGGATTCTGAATGCACTTATCCATATCCAAGTTTCGAAGTACTATAGAGGTGAAACGAGAACAGTCGAATCTCATCGCAAAGCATTTGACTAAAGATGCTCGATTCCGCGTCACGTACGCATTTCCAATCCTGTGATTGTAATTTAAAATGTACAGGTGAAATGATGAAACATTAGAGCAAGACTTCTGCAGTTTCGAACACGTGCGAAGGCTTTCGAAAACATGCCGATTTTTTATTATAGCACGCACCAAGACCATTGCACTTTCATTATCGAACTGTTAAGATCTGCGGTTTTATAAGCGAACTAAAAGGCTAAGCTCTCGTCGATCGTGGCGGGAAGTCCGCTTTGTCTACAAGAGTTTTAAAAAAGGTGGAGATTGACCCAATCAAGATGCACAAGCGAAAGAGTTTAACATGAGTACATAATATATTTGGGTGCGTTGATTAAATCCTACATGAATGTCATGTACAAATACGTAGAATCAACGGCAATATTAACGTAAAGAAAGGCCGTGGCTACATACTGAACCAGATGTAACCATTTTACAAAATATAATAACATTCTTACGTGTGCCTATTATTGCGAAACAGGCGTCCTGGCTTGCTACAGTGCGCACGGATAGCACGCGAAATTGTGATTTTCAGAATTGCGCCCGTTTTAACAAAAACAACTAAGATTCCCTCTGTGTTTAAAGTCATGCGTGAGAAATGTCGATGGTTTATTGCATTAGTTAACGGACAAGGCGGTAAAATATTAAACTTCGATCAGATAAAAACATGTTTATGATTCTTTCGCGTTGTTTTGCTTTTATTCCTAAATTTATTTTTTTCAGGAAAGAGAAATTGCGAATATGGAAAAACCTGCTTTTGATCTGTGTCGCATTTGTTGGGAACTTCACGGCGTTTAACGGAGCATCAGTGTTGCAGTCCAGCCTTAACGCCGACGCTGGCTTGGGCACAGCTTCTCTGGCAGTCATCTACGGTTCGCTCATCCTTTCCGCCATGTTCCTACCAACCTACGGTACGAAAACATCAATAAATTTGTCAAAGTTTAATCAGATGTGTTGTAAATCATACTTGCTAGAGTTTGTTCTGCAGGGCTTGATCTCAGTAAATATTATGCAGCTATCCTACTATCGTCCTGCGGTAAGACGCACTTCCACGCGGTTTCGCCCAATTAGGTTCGAGGCACATTCTGGATAACTCAAAGACAAACAGATTAAAGAAAGGTTTGGAATCTTCTTCCTGTGATAGTCGATTACACTAGTTTAAAATTACAACTGCGAGAAAATTGGAACTCATAAATCTTCCTACTTAGTTGGAAGTTTCTCAAAGACGACAGCATCAGAGGACTGTGAGTTCCAAACTGTAACTGTTGTGTTGCTCTTGGCCTCCATCCTTTTCCCGACGCTCCCTTATTCATGGATCGTTAAAAATTCAATCACTTTGGGTAAATATTTTAATAATTTGAAAGCTTCGTTTTGCAATAAATGATTTATTTACCCTGCCAACTTCGTGGACTGCACGTGATAGTGTTTAAGACCAACTTTGTTCAGTAAATGAGTTGCACAACTTGGCTTCGCGCACGACCCAGTCTGGTGATGCTGCTTATGTTGCTTCTCTCAGTCTCACTGATCAAATTCCGCTTCACAGTCCGTTAGTTTGTCTCACACAATTAATATCTTGCAAAAGATTGCTTTTGCAACGGTGACGTAACAAAACGCATGCTTGTTCAAAAGTGACGTAACAAAAGGTATGCTTGTTAAACGGTGACGTAACAAAAGGTATGTTTGTTCAATGGTAACGTGACAAAAGATTGCTTCTACAATCGTGACTCTGATCGGGCAGTTTCGAGTTTTCAAAAAATAACCGTGCCAATCGTTCCAACGTATCCGAGGAACATCTTGCAGAAGCATAGGATTAAATGGCNTGCATAAATTTTGGCCCTGTTATCTCATTTCGTCCATGCTTCTTACGAATCCAAGAAAGTTGTTGCGCTAACCAAGTCAGTCATGCTTTCACAAGGGCCTCTGAGAGAAATTTTGCCCAGGGATACAAGGACCGAAACCGTCCCCCAAGCTTCTGGAGCCCTCGTCGAAAATTGTGTAGCTTGTTTCTATAGTAATCAGAACATAGAAAAAACAGCTACCCTGCTACGATTTCGTAATAGATTAATTGTTAACTGGCAACTGGTTTACACAAGTAATTTTGGGCTTGAATACAGATAAACTTATCATTCATACTTTCATCTTCCCGGGCTCCAGTAGCTACCAGGCCCGGATACAGTGTACCTCTTGTACCACCCTCTCGTAGGCCCTGGCTGTCACAAGATACAAAATATGAAAACTATATTCGAGTCATTTAATGCTCTAGGTTTGCCGTGAGGTTTCGAGGGCACTGCGTGCCATGCTCTGCTTTGGTAACTTTGCCGTGGTTAATACTTGCACATATCGACATTCCAACCGTACGTCTCTGTAACAATGGCGCAGCCAAATCAATACGTGAATTTTTATCAAATAGATTTTAGATCTCATGGGTAGTGAAAAGATTTATGTACGTACCTCAGCAGTTTGTCAATTTGATTATCAGCCTGATTGCTTCAAAGGTATTTGTTTTTTGCTCCCGCTGCTGTTTCGCATTCGTGAAAACTGTACTTTCAATTTTTACATAACGAATTTACAAAGCTTATTAAGCGGAACAGGAAGTGAAGGTTTATGGAAACACAGGCAGTGTTTTTTAGGCTTGTCAGGAAGTTGTCGATTTTTAATCAGCATCTTGCAGGTCTTACATTTTTCACTGCCTCACATGATAATACGGGAACCTTTCGAAAATCTGATGAAAGGTTCCCGTATTATCACGAAAATCTGATGGTATTGAGCAGTCGTTTCGGCTAATGGAAATGAACTTACAAATTAGAGCAACCTTGCCCGAGCAAAAATGGCGCAGCGCGTCTGTGTAAGTGGCGGCTCTGTATGAGACGTATTATTATTCTGACGCAGAATGTGTAAATATCCTCTACCGTGCCTTTGGAACAACGCCCACCTATTCTTGTCGTTTTTATTGGCTGTGAAAACACTTTGCTGGCAATGCTGCTGCAACAGGGTCCGTAGCGTGGCTCACTTTTCTGCGCGTTTGTTTTGTTTAATTAAAGACTTGAACTAATATCTTTGGATGAGTAAATCACTCGAAAAGTGCTATCATGCTGAGAGGCAAACGTCGCTGTAGGCCTGATGTGCGTAATCGTCATAAATCATCCATTAAACCGCGGACATTGTCGTTAGTACTGTACGTCTTCCCTCAGGCAATGTCGGTTTACTCGTGGTAACGCCGGTTTGGTTAGTCGCTCGTTGACGTCGTTGCGCAGGATGCCGAAGCTCGTATCGGGTTACTTGAGACGTGGCATGCGTTGAAGCGTGCCTTTGCGCGGTATTTCCGATCATGCGTAACAAGACACGTGACACTGCACTGTCAAAACACAGAGGCAAACAACAGCTAAACACATGTTCATGCATTCAACATGGCAACTGATCTGCGTTTGCAGTGGAATCCATTGACTGCTTAAACCATAGTGAAGCAGTAGTTGTAGATGCGGGTAAATGGCCGTGGATCTTGTCACGTTGGCATTTCAACCCTTCAAGTTTAGAAACTATGAAGTATTATTTATCGACTCACTCCAGTCTAAGACGCACGCTTGCCCAGTTTTGTTTTTGAATAACTCGACGTCATTCTCTGCCAGTTTCTTGTCGACACGCTTCATTTGCGCATAAGATGACGTTGAACAATTGTAACGTTAACCAGGCCTTCATCTGGAATTTCCCATTCAACGCCACGAGCAGAAAGCTGAGAACCCACTCATGTGCTTTCACTCGGAAAATCTCAGGGGCGTGTTCGTCTTGCGTTACACTCCATCTCAAATAAAGCTTTTGCGAGTTTTTTTTGATTGACTCCCGTACAGTTTAACAGTGCCGTGTTTTTAATTAGTTTTAGGGAAACAAATAATTTTAGTAACTTTCAGTAAACAGCTCACTGTTTTCAATATAATTTTCTTTTTTTTCTGAGGCAGCGCTTTGTCTCAGTGTATCACGTTGTGGGTCTTTCGTTCAACTTTGTCACCAGTGTTCCCTCTAAGAAAATTCAACGCTGAGCAAATGTTTGTCTTGTTGCGCACTAAGCGCATGCAACTGCGCAACCATGCAGACACACAAACAGTGGAGCGTTCCCAACGTTGAAAGCGCTATGCCATATGTATATACCTTATTGCATTTAGAATGTTGGAAGTGCGCGACCATGAGATAGCACCGCGCAAATTGTCTGGTGGTACTGGGCAATTGCGCATCTTAGAGGGAACACTGTTGTCACCAATCCATTCTCTTTCCATTTCTCGACGTGAAAGTCAAGCAGTTGCCGTAGTTGTTGAAAACTACTGATGCTTCATGACTGTAACCGAGAACCATTTCGGAAATTACGAGCGTCTTTATTCAGGGCTCTTTTTGTAGCATGGTGGTTTGTATTACAGTAGTTTCATCATGTTCGACACCAACCTCTGTACCCAACAAGCCGACCCTGTCTTTGCTTACGTGCACAGCAGCGCTTCCACCGCATGAAAAATTGTTGTTGCTCCCATATCGAAATTACCAATGTTCGTACAACATGTCCCTGATCTTTCTATAAAGCTCTTCCTATTGAGTGAAATGCAACACGAACGTGGACTTGTTGGGAAATATGAACACGCAGACCAACTGTGAATACAGTTGATTCCACAATTATTTGTCTATTTTAATAGTGGATTCATGTAAATCTAATTTATTTTACGAAGAAATTGAAAATATATACGCAATACAAATTTTTGCTTGTGAGTAATTGTATCTGAAAAAGGCAATTGACCAAACATTGGTTGTCATCCTCAGCACCCCTCTGGGTACAGTTAATCAGCCATGTGTTTAATACAATGGTGGGCACACTTTCAGAGAGGGGGAGTGAGGGCTTCATCAGAGGACCATGAAAAGCCAATGGGCCGCACGTTTCAAAATCTGTCGCCTTGTTCTAACAGGGCTTTTTTCAGGAAAATGTTAGGTACACGATATGGACCTGTAGTGACCCGATTTCTCTGATTCTAGGCACCCGATTTTCTCTGATTCTAAGGACCTGATGATAATTTTCTCTGATTCTAGGGACCCGATTCGGGTCCCTAAAAAACCTGAAAAAAAACTGCTCTAAGATGATGCAACATTTAGACAGCATGGTTGATAAAAACAGACAAACGATCTATATCCTTCTGCAGTTTTCCCTGAACTGTGTTGAAAAACGTTGTTTGCCGACCATTAGTTTAATGTTTTCGCTATTGTTAAGGTTACTTCGATGTATATCCTGATACAACATTGAAGTTCAGTTGCGATGATTAACAATCCTGAAAATGTGATGCGCTGTTGAGCGTGGCAATTTTCAACATTTCGAAATCGATTTTTATTCGATCGGAGAAACATTTGCCAATTTCATTAATGTTTTTCCATATATGAAAAGAGACATGGCGTTAAATGTGCGCGCTTTTTCTCTGAAGGAGATTATTATTTACAAAGTGTTAAAGAAAATAACTCAGAATTTTAGGTCGGTTATCTCTGGAATAGTAAACTGCCAAATGCGTTGTCATGGTCAAGGGGCATACCTATGCATGCAGAATTATTAGATGCAATGCCACAGAGCTGACAGATGTCTTGGCAACGGCTATGGGTTGTTTAGAATGTTTCGTCGGTTGCTGCAGCAAAGCAACGCCGTTGAACGTTTCATATTGCGAATGCTCCTTTGTCACCAAAACAGATACTGTCAAGTCTGTAAATGATTTATGGCCACGTTTTTCTGTCATTCTGAAGTTGCTTACCCAAGTGTTGTTTACATTTCATTCCGTGAAACGTTTTTATCATTTGATATCTTTGCGGTCACTGCCCAAGCAGCATTCTGTCTGCTGCTGAAAATCGTTTTGTTTGTCTGGTGTCGCGCAACTTCCAAACATGTTTATCCCGTTGAGGGCAGTTTCCAAAACTGTAAAAGTTCCCCTAATGCTGGCAAAAGTCACCAATAACAGTGCAAAGACTTCTGGGTGCGTAGACGTTTCGGTGGCTTTTCACGTCATTTCTTTCCATGCTCGGCTCTGACAAATCTTCCATTACCTCTGGAGAGTGTCTCGATGCATTCAGAACAAGCGAACTCCACTCCACGCTCCTGAATCATTGTCGTATATTGGGGTTGTATTGCAAAAAAGGTGGATTTCGTTATTTTTTTATTAGGAATTGCAGCATCAAGTTGAAAGCAAATGTTTGAGCTGTGGGGTTGTCATTATACGGAACGTCACATCTGTTTTGGTTTAAAAAACAAGAGTGAACCTTCACCGCCGCCAACACACTCTGCTGATTTACGCTTCAAATCAAAACCAACCCTGCTACCTGGTAGTAAATAGGGATAATGTGGCCGAAAAGAAATTTCTTATGGCTGAAGATAAGCGTCGGGAAATTTATCGACGTCCGATGGAAGCCATTAACAGATTTATTATGTTTTTTTCAAGCATTCCTCTCGTCCAGCAAACGCGATGAATCGCTTTCAACCCAAGTAAAACTTTTAAAAGTCTCATTTGACTCAAGACCTCCAGCCAGCGCCGTCGTGAAAACTGCTTGAGTCCTTTCCTGTTTACCTGCGTCCATAGCAACATCGGTTTTACCACTTTCTTCAACTTCCTTGGACAAAGCGGCCATTCAAGAATGACATTGTTCGTCATTTTTATAGGCTCCCTTAGACTTACAACCACCACCCCTGCGAGATGCGGCGAAAATCAAACGAAAAGTTTTCCTTTTGCTGAATCAGGAAAAGATCCCTTTGATGAAAGGTTTTGCCCAAAGTCGTAAATTTCATGATCGTTTAGAAGCCAGGAAGTTTTTCTGTGCAACAAAAAGTACAGCAGAAATCATTGTTATTATCAGACTCAAAAGGCTTTATTAGACCTACTCTTTTAACCGACTGTCATCGTGTGCGCGAGCGAAGTTTGCATTCCTATCAGGCTGGTGTATTTATTCGTTATGTGCCCTCAGGCGGGGAACTGAGCAAACTTACTTTGTTTTATCGTTTATTGTAACGTGATGCAATCATTGACCAGCTTTGGCAAGACGGAATTTCGCCACACGTTTTCCATCTCATGCACCAACTGCTTGTCTTTTACTCAGGGTTGCCAGGTTGGCCCTTTTGGGGCCAAATTTCATAAAGTTGGTTCCAAATACCACTTGCTGGCCCCAACATTTTCGTTTGGCCCTTTGGTTCTTTTCAAGGACGGATTTGGCCTCTTGCAAAAATTGGATCTGACTACCCAGGGTCCTCTCTAAGCAACCATATATATTAACTACTGTGACTAATTGAATGCAGATTTTCACCACATTCCTAAATTTTGAAGGTTTTCAATTAGAAAATTTGTTAGGATCCATAAAGTTTCTGCGTTCATGTGAAAGTAAGTTCATCAGAATGCCTAGGCTGAGTTTTACTTACTGCAATTTCAGCGGTAGCAGTAAGAATTTTTACGTTACCCAACTTAGGCTACTGTTATTTAGGTGCTGCCGCTACAAGTGTTTTTCCACTAGATCTAGTGTTTTTTCATTTTATCTAGTGTTCTAGTGTTTTTTATGGGTGTCTAGTGTTATTTATGAGTGGGCTGAACGTAATCAATTGCACAATTTTGTGTAATTGTAACTATAATTGAAACCTTTAGATTTAGTGTAAATCTAACTTGCTAAAAATTCTACCTAATTGAATCATAAATTACACAAGACAGTATAATATGTTTTGAATTAAACCAAAAGTTTCAGTGACCTGTATAAACAAACACAAGCGTTGCTGCTATCTCCGATTTACTTTGTCTTTGGCTTACAATGAGTTGTACAATGTCTGTGGTTGGTATTGAAACGCATTTTCTGGGCATTTTCACTGTGTGTAAGCTTGCTTTTGTAATCTAGCGTTTTTTTGTGAAACTAGCGTTTTTTCATCATGAAATCTAGTACGTTTTCGTAACAACAGAGTGGCAACACTGTGGTGCACGTGTTTGTTGGTTTTGTTCAGATTGTTGTTGATCGCTTTAGCACTTATCGAGGATGGTAGATTTATCTCAGTTTATGGCTACACATTGGATACATGTTGTTTTATTACGATCTTTCACCATGCACTTGTTTTGCTGTTGATCTACAATTGTGATTGAGGAACAATGTCATTTAATGAAATGCAAAGTATGGGTTCATATGACTTTGTAACTGCTGATAAATTTGGAAAAAATGGTTGGCCCATTTTTTGGCCCTTTGTCTTAGAATTTCGCTCTTTTTTGGCTCTTTTCTGCAGTAGATTTGGCCCCTTGGCATAAAATACATCTGGCAACCCTTCTTTTCCTGAGATTGGTAGTTTAATAATTCATTTAATCATTGTTTGCAGTCATCAAATTCCTGGGATGCAAGTGGACTCTGGTCGTCGCCATTTGCTGCTACGTCACCTATCCCCTCGCCAATTTCTACCCCCACTTTGGAACTTTGATTCCTAGTTCAATATT
>JGI24159J19872_10009406_pt1 | contig 12811 bp, 9 predicted proteins | sample Ectturendosymbi4_FD_19872 | JGI IMG/M metagenome (IMG submission 19872)
AGCAGGCATAAAACTTGCTCAGCAGATATTCCTAACAAAGTCGTTCATTTTAATATTCACACTAAATTTTTCTCTGACTGATCCTCAAAAGCTGACTTTTACACCCTGCGTTAATTTATGACAGTGATTCCCAACGGGGTCCGGTGGTCCACCTATCAACAGAGAGTTCCATAAATCTTCGATAAAACGTTCACTGACCTATGTGCAAGTTTGAACTAGTGTCCATGAGGTGTCAGAATAGCAAAGTAGCCCATCAGATACTTTGAAAAAAGATGGTCCATGGGCCAAAAAAGATTGAGAACCACTGGTTTATTACTATCTTGTCATAAGTGAAACACGCACTAGGTCAAATAAACCAAAAGAAACAATTAGACAAATGGACAATGAGCAATACGATTCTCACACAAATCCCTGCACCGTCTACGTCAGAATTTCATATCAACATCAACTCAGTGTAACTTAATCCTGTCATATCGTCTGTCAAATTCATCAACGAAGCCATCTAACTCGATTTTTCAGCCCGTATCCTTTCAATTGAACTTAAAGCATTGCTTCTCAATCTAACACTGGTCATGGAATTTCTGAGAAATGTGTTCACTAAGTTCATTTTTGAAAAAAATTCTCTCGCATGAAGCGCTGGTGAGCGAAAGATTACAGCTGTTAGTAACAACTTGTATTTTTTTTTCAAATAATAACACATAGGGTTGGAGGGATTTGTGACAACTCACGACGAAAAAATAATTGGGCTAAACTTGGCGGCAACTTGCAATTAATATTCGCTATCGCCGCAAAAGTCCATGCAATGATTTAGTGGTAGCAGTGTTTTGATTTTTGGGCCATTTTCAGTATCTTCAAGGAAGCTGAAATTTTTTCTCTTTAAAAATTGGAGTTTGGCCGAATGGGAATTTTCCGATAGCTATATCAGCATTGGTTGCTTTCAACCAATAACAATATCAGTATAATTAAGCTAATTAATGCATACTATGCAAGAAACGTCCAAAACCCCGCGTGTTGATGTTTATATGCTGAAAAATGTTATTGCTTTCTGTGCTTTTTGTGACGATGGTCATGCAACGATTGGGTTAACCAACATAGCAAACTACTCAGTGCAACGATTTATCCACTCTTTTATCGCATTTTGAATATTAGACACAACAAAATACAACACAATGCACACATTCATAATCTTCGTGAGAAACGCAATGCTTGACTCCCAGCCAGTGACAAACTCAATGGTTTTGCATAGTTGGTGCAGTGAAGCGTTACACAGAACGATGTTAGTTTGATTATTACGTCACCAGTCCGATATCATGCGCTCTGTAAACTTTATTACGAAACATGGAGTCGAAAGTGCATCAAATGTTTTGATTCCAAAGAACAAAAACTGTTTTTTTGGAATCAATTCAAATTTTTAGTACATTTTAACCTTTATAATCGCCCCTGGAAGCTGAAATCGCCCCACAGCGCGTAAAATCGCCTCTGGGGGGGGCGATTTCAACCGCGTTGAAGACCACTGCTTTAAATCATTTTCAATAATTGAATATGCATTTGCGAATTTTTTCAAGTGTTCTTCTGATATAAATGTTTGACCTTAGGGTCAAAAAGCTGAAATGCCGAAAAGAATTGCTCCTGAACGATTAAGTCCTGTGACATTGCAGGACATGTGTAGATAGACTTAAAACTGAAGTCACAACCAGTTGCGTAGGATGCTTCGAAGTCATACGAGACACAAGGCAGCAGAACACACTCCTACAGTCAGGATAAATTTGGATAAGTTAACTTACACCAATTCTTAATGCTTTCGCAAACCTTTTGCTACTGGGACAAGCAACAATCTGCCGAAAGTATCATAATCCAGCTCTGTCTCACACTGAAACACACGATAGATCAATCTTCCCATTTATAACGACTATTTCTTAGCTTCGAACTGAACCTTTCACCACCAAAACCGCGGTCTGACTAAATGTCACGCAGGATCCGAGCAACCACTGATATGTGTCGTCGTAAACAACTCCCATTACCCGGCCGTCAAAACCAACAATCCAGCTTATCATGCATTTGGGAAATATTGAATGCAGGCAAGAGGGCTTCTAAATTATCATTTAAAATTTTGCTGGCTGAAAGTTATCTGCTGTATATGTCAATCAAACGAACTTGAACGTGAAATTAAGCACAAAACTGGGGAGCCAAGCAAGGGGCCAGCCAAAAATCTGGAGGGGCCATGGCCCACACAGCCCTCCCATTAGAACCGCCACTGTGTGTGATCTTATTCACTACTTGTCCGTTCTTGATCTGCGCACTGGCCCATCGTCGGCCGCGACGGGACGGGCCATACTAATGTTGATGAGGTTGAAATGTGATCTAGCCTACTCTCTTAATGGGCGGCAAGTTCAGGAAATGTACGACATTGAATCTTTGCAAACGTTCACCTTTTTGTTAAATGCACGCAATGAGCCCATGCTGTTGTGATGCATTTGATCAGTTCTATTTCCAAAAAAGCAAAACAACGATTTAAACAAGTTTTTTTTATCCAGGGACTGCTCGGATGATTTCACCATCATGGAGGACGACGAACCACGTGTGGTCAAAGACATTCCGATCTTTGCTAACAGCTGGAAGGCTTTGGCCGCTTGCTCTGAGGCTGGCAGTGAGCCGTTCTGTAGCTGGGGGCCTGACGTAGCAATGGATGAGCGACTTTTAACGGGTAAGCAAATGGTGTAGTGGTTTTGCAGCCAGCCACGAGCATTTGCAGCATTGATGAAATCGCATTTACTTCCCACGAACAAAGAACTAAGTTTAAATCTGAAAAAGCTTTACTTGCTGCATGCTCACATGATCTTCCCTCCAGTGGAGCGGAGAGAAGAAGAGCCGAACGGATCAGCCGCAGATCAGCGTACATGATAATGTGACTTCCATTAGCCGCAAGCAATACGAAGCAGAAATGGCGCATGTCCATCTCTGCGCTGTTGCCAGGTCTTGATAAAAAGTTCATGGCTTACGCTTTACATTTTTCGAACAAATCATTTTTTTGCAAGGTTTTCAAAATTAGCGAGGTTGTTTCGACTACATTTCAAGTGAAGCAAATTCTATTTATTTATTTACTTAATGACAACACGACAATATTGCTAAAGGGGAGCCTGACTGGTGCAAATTTTGTCGAATTCCATTCTGTTTTTTTTCGAATTCTTAATTTTTGTTTCGAATTCTTAAATTCAGTTCTGCTTTTTTCGAATTCTTAATTTTTTCTCGAATTCTAATCAATTCTGTTTTGCAGGCAAAGCTTTGGATATGTGCGGGAGCTTGATGGATACGATTTGCAAAGACGTTGTTGATCCACTCCCGTTCTTCGAGTCATGCAAAGAGGACGTGTGTTTTTACAGCGCTCATCCTAACTCTGTGTGTGGTTCAATGTCTGCCTACTTCAGGGAATGCGCACGACGTGGAGTTCATGTCGATTGGCGAAAGGATGGTCTGTGCGAGGTCACGTGTCCATTAGGTGAGGACTGAGTAGGAGATTGGGTAAAAAGAGTGAAACTATGAAGTTCCTATTTCGAAGCCAGCAGCATTCCAGGTAAAAGCAACCTAATATTTACCTCAAATTCCAGGTTTTACCCTATATGCACCACGAAGATTGCGTTTATGATAATGTCCACTGTCAAATTTGCTGCAGACAAAAGCATATGAAAACAAAGCGAAACGAGATAACTGGGAGAAGATGCACACAAAACTCTATTTTATTGTTACTGCTCTCACCACTGAGTCACTAATATTTGCTTTTCTTGACGTTGGAACAACTGGACCATGACGCGCAAGTGGCTACAATGCTTTGAAGCGTTTCCTGTTAAACTTTTTCGTTGTCGTCAGTCTCTTCCTTTGCTAGGTACACTGCATAAGTCGTTTGCTTAATGAGTGGCTGAAAGCTATCTTTTTGACTTCATAGATGACGTATCCTTCTTTTGCTAAATTATTAAATATTCACAGTACTGCAGTGAAATTGAGCTGTTGATTTTTTCTTTCTTCGTTCAACCAGGCATGGTGTTCGACCACTGTGGATCTTCGTGCCCGAAGACTTGTTCAGGCCGAGAGTACAACTGTGAAGATAGACATTGCATTGACGGTTGCCATTGTCCAGACGGAATGTACTTGCAAGATGATCAGTGTGTGACGCGGTCAGCCTGTCCCTGCCAGTTCGGCGGCAAAGTACGAATATTATCAGAGATTTATTTTTCAAGCAGTGGTTGGATGGGTTTATGAAATATATCAGGGCTCTTTTTGATACTTAAGCATGTTCTGCTTTTTTTAAATGTAGCTCTACGAGCCAAAGAGCAAGATTCGTAGGGACTGCAACCAGTGTGTCTGTGCAAGAGGGAAATGGGTTTGTACTAAGAACAGATGCGACGGAATATGCAGAACTTACGGCGACAGGTAGGTCAAAGGTCAAACGTTATGTGAGTTGAAGTCTTTCACGCAGCAAAGCTTTGCAGTTAGTTTTGTGAAGCGTTTATATTCAGGCTTTCCGCGAACATTTACGATAAGGTCAATAAAAATCTCTGAAAAGACATTTTCCGTTAAAATTCTGTTTCCAGGCATTACGAGACATTTGATGGAGTGGATTACAGTATGAGGGCTGATCAAGACTGCTCCTACATTCTCGCCCGGTCAAGTGGCGTCCAAGACATTTCGTTTGAAATTGTTATTGAGAACGAGAAGTGCACGTGAGTATAACTCAGGGCTTCCCAACCTTGGGTACATTTATCTGAAGGTTGGCAATGAAAGGAAAAAATATATTTATATATTATTTATTTCCAAATGTTTATACATATATCAGTCATTATTATTTTAATAAATGATTGTGTGCTTCAACACGGAGTGTACCTTTGTAGTTCTAAAAGTTCTATTGAAAATTCAGTGGATTTCTATTATTTTACTCAGCCTTTTTGTCATAATATATTATAGGGGTACATGCTCGTCTCTCGAAATGCTGAAGGGGTACATGGTCAGAGAAAAATTGGGAACCCATAATATAGCTACCTGCTTTCGAAGAAAAGCATTTCAGTGCGGTGTTGAGAGCTTTGGAGCGTAAACCGTTCATCAGCTGTTCTGTCACAGTCAAGGGACAGGACGGATTGCAAATTTTCGCCAACTTTGGATGGTCACAGTTTTAATTTCACGTTTCAAGCCTTGCAAACGCAGTCGTAGTGACGTTTATTTTGAATCACCAGCACAACGAGTGGAAGTGGAGTCAAGGAGTGGCGACAGTGCACCAGGAACCTCGGCGTGACTGTGAACGGGATTTCGATCAAGCTGCTGTCAGGTGGCGCTGTTGTGCACGGCGACAAAGAAGTCAAGTTGCCGTATGTGAAAGATTCATTTTCCGTGGAAGACGTCACGTCGGAATTTCAGAAAGTAAGGCCAAATCGGGTTCTCTGAAAACTTTTCTCTCATAAAAAAATTGCCGAAACTTTCTATGGATTTTCATTTCTGAAAAGCTTTCTTATAAATTTGTTTGGGAAACAAGTACTTCTGCTGCCGGCTAAGTGGCACAGTTGGTTGATCATTCGATGCCCGGACGGGTCATACCAAACACTTGAAAAATGGCACTTGTAGCCTGTCTAGTCTTGGGAATTATTGAATGAGTTCAAAGGAAACAGTCACGCGCGGCGCTGCCATTGACTCGCCACCAGTGCAGCATTCACTGCGAAAGTAGCCGCGAAGTAAGTAAAGGCGACCTGGCACAACGTATTGATACAGAAAGAGGTAACGAGGCACATTGGCCTGTTGCAGGTGACCATATGGAACGGTATGACCATTCTCTGGGACAAGCAGACACGCTGCTTCATCAGAGCCAAAAGCAACATGTGCGGTTTGATCGCCGGTCTTTGTGGGAACTTCAACTCCGTTCAGGACGATGATAAGTGGGCGCCGGATGGTATTACTCACGAAGACGTCTATGAATTCGCCAGCTTCTGGCAGGTATGCTTTAGAAAATGCACCCTGCAACGGCGGAGTTAGTGCCACAAAAAAATTAAAATATAATCAAATCTTTAATGCACTTATGAAGCAAGCCGTCAAGTTTTTTTAATCTTGCAAAAACTAAAAGTAATTTCTTTCTGATTTTTGATTATGTGCAATGAGCAGGCTAGTGATGTTTTCACAGCACATCGGATATGCCAACTTGCAAGGTAGAATCGATACTGCTGAGCTGTTTGTGTTTTACCGTTAACTTGTCAGTTTTCTTCATTACGACCGACGAAGGCCGATAACACTACTAGTAGGGAGTAGTCGATTCAAAGATATTGTGAATGTGCGCGACAGGACCAACTGTTGACACTGAAATGTATAGTGAAGCATTGCACAACATAAATTGTACAAGTTAACGACGCTTATGAACAAAACATCGGGTGAACAAAGGATTTTTCATTCAGACCACCACCTGCGTCGGAGCTCCGAGGTGGGATCCAATGACCATTCATCCATGCAAAGTAAACAGCTTGAACAAACCTGCAGCTCGCGAGATCTGCGCCAAATTGAAAAGTCCACCTTTCCTGCAATGCCACGACATTGTTGAATACCAGGTAGATGCAGTTTAGCTCTTTCCTGTGATTATAGAGCTTGTATTGCGTAGTTTTGTTCTTTCAAAAGTTCGCTCTGAAGTTCATCACAGTTTGTGATAAGCTAAGCAACCATGGAAACACTTGAGCTTTCGTGAGATTATAACAGTTGTTTTCACGATTTTTTCCAGCCTTACTACGAAGCCTGCATGTTTGATTATTGCAGCATGCCCACCAGGGATATGGCGTGTGACATTTTTGCAACCTATTCATTGGCTTGCAGCAAACAAGGTGTAGTATTTGACTGGAGATCTGAAACCGCCTGCCAGGTTAGAATTCTCGGTTGATTTAATGTTTTGTGATATGTTCGTGTATTTATCATTTTACGACAATGGCCAAACGAGGTAGTGGTTTTGCAATTCTTTCTGCACTGCCAGCAGCGATATTTCTTTCGCGCGAGAAAGACCCCTTGTTTGTCCCCCTTGTTTGTCGAATGATTTACTGCGGTTTGAAAGAAAGTTTGTATTTACTGAGTTCGAAAAAAATTGCAGATTTTTTTGAGAGGAAGGTTTCCTGTGACAAATCCATGAACGATCCCACTTTTTTCCTGACAGCGTTTATCGTGTCTTGTTCCGAGATATTTATCTGATGCCTAAGGCGTTTTGCTATTGCCTAAATACAGTATCTCTGTTGAAACTAAGGTGGTTACACACAAAGTAAGACAGAACTAGTCGTTTTATTTTCGCCATATTATTTATGAACGGCACAATATATTGGTAGCATTGAAGTGCTTGTTGGTCAGTGGCCATGCAATGCAATAGAAAAGTGTGCAATTAGATCGAATTCTTCAAACAGTTGAGTGCATTGTATTGTATTATGTAACGTCTTCACTCCCACACACAAAACGCGAGACTTTAAACATGCATCGCAGAAACGAGAAAAACGTAAATACACGAAAGAAGACGAGGATACATACATTGCGGTAGTATAGAGTATACGCTTGATGGCGCTAATGCATTTACTGAAATTTGCTGAAATACAAGCTTTTAAGACACACGCATGAATGTCGCCATTATAATTATTATAATGAAGAACTGCAATGACTTCCAAATACATCGATGTACAGAATGCATGAGGGAGTTGGAGGCTGCGAAGGACCCAGGGTCATCTGCAGACCTCCCGGCACCCGGGATATAGGCTGCAGACCTCCCGGCACCCGGGATATAGGCTGCAGACCTCCCGGCACCGGTCAACGAAGCATTAAAAAACGAATCACATATAATTCGTTCTTGAAAAGTGCCAATAAAAATCTTAAATTTTTCTCTCGCTTTATCTGTTAAACTCTTATTTAAAGGGAAACCTTACTTTATTTTTCATCTGTTCCAAATCCCCCATATTTTAATTTACAATAGAATGACTTGTTTCTCCCTCAAACATCCATGAAAAAATCGTCTTTTGCGTTGTTTTACTGGAAAGTTGAAAACAAATCCTAAAATGGTCCTAAAATGGTAGATTTACGCGGCTTAGCAAGCAGTTTTTTTCGATTTCGAGGTTTGAATTTACATTTTCTGCACGTAACTGTTAGTATAAATAAACGTAAAAAAACGAAGTGTTTTCCGACAAGGAATATCGAAATCCTGCAATTTCGCTTCACACCACTTCGTGTGACCTTACACACAATAAAATGTTATCCCTGCGACATTGCAGGTATGTGTATCACTTTTGTACCTGATAGCACTTGTTTCGATTTAGGAAAGGTGTCCTGCTGGTATGATATGGCTTGAATGCGCCAAGTCTTGCGAAGCGTCGTGCGGATCTATACACGAGTCTATCCCGTGCAGTGAAGAGTGTGTCCCAGGTTGTACTTGCCCCGAAGGCCGGGTACTTGGCTATGAAGGTTCATGCATTGCGGTTGAGGAATGCCCGTGCTTCTTCGACGGACAAAAGTACCTGCCGGGAGAGTCCCACATGCTGGTTAGTGTTTATATGAACTACTGTAGCTAGAACGAAGACAGAGCGGAAACAGTTATCAATGTCCCGGAATTGACAAAATAGTTTGCTTGCAGCAGTACTCTTTGCACTGTTTTGTTTGTATTAAGTTATAATAAGTGTATTTTAACCGAAAACAAATCTGATTTTCAGGATTGTAACGTTTGCGAATGCCACATGGCGAAGTGGGAATGCACCACCAACATCTGCCCCGTATCCGAAGATTGCGGACCGAATGAGGTATGAATGTTTTGAAAATGTGCACTAAAAATCACAGTAAAAGTGACGCTCATCACTATCTTAGAGGAAGATTTTGATAAGAACTTTGTAGCTTTTTAACCTTGTTTAACCATCTTGGCTGCCACCTTACCTTATGCGATATCACGTAATGCTGTCTTTGGCCTGTCATCAATGTTTCCAGTAATCGGTTTGTTTGAACTGCATTTCTGCAATGTGTTAGTTGGCGGGAGCACCGCCCAAAGCCGCTTGGTGCTGAACGCGTTTTTGGGTGTATAAGGTTTGGCGGCCAAGGTGTTAACGTATCTTTCTTTCGACAGCAATAGACCGGGCACTGTGGTGCTTACTGAGTATATGTTTATTCCGCCTACTGAGTGAGCATTATCAGCTTTTCAAATATAATCTAGTTTTTACCGTTAACGTTTCAGACATTTTCTTACATGCAGAAAACTGCAGAGCTCAAATTTTGCGATATGCATATGTGTTGACATTTTGTGATTTTGCGTCAAGGAAATGTCGTGAGGAAGTTTCAATCAGATAACTTCTTAGGATATCACTGTTTCCGCTGGCTGATGAGTATAGCTAAGAATTGCTTTTACATTATTTATTTCACCACACTCGACCAAACAAGAATGATGTCATCCAAAGGAATTTTTCCGGTGGCTTTTACCTTTTTACATCTTGTTTAGGAATTTGTGACGTGTAAGTGGAACAAGCAAGTCACGTGTTTCAGTATGCACTTGCCTCATGATGAACCCGAGAAGCCCGAGCATTGCATATCAGGCTGTCAATGTCTTGAAGGTATGCTGTGTGTGTGTGCTTGCGAGTGTGTTTCAAACTGCAGTTGTCATGCATATTACATTGGTTAAGCCTTAACCGAAACGATCCGCTTCCATTAGCGTCTCGCTTATATATTACTATGCGTGTGTGAAGATCAACATTGCGGTCACGTCACGCCTTGTACAGTTATGTCTTGAAACGTAGTCAAAGCAAATCGTTGTAACTTATGACACCAGTCAGTGGTTAATACACCGGCATGATAATACCACAAGACATATTGATATAAGATATTAATTTTTATAGATGTGTTATGTTAGTATGTTGCGGTCATCAAGACGGATGCTTTTGTTTGCTCACTTGTTTGGAAGAAATGAATATAGCATCATTCAACATAAGTGATGCAATTTAAGTTTTCCTTTTCGTTCAGACTTGGAATTTATAGTTTGCAGTTAGTGGTGAGAGCGTCATGCTGGCAGTAATGAGTGCTTGCTGATTTATTGCGAGAATTGGCAGAAGAAAAGTACGGACGGATTTCTAGGATCTTTTACCTGCAGGATACGTCTTGGATGAAAGCACGGGCCAGTGCGTCACGAAGGAAGAGTGTCCTTGTATTTACGGGAGGAAGAGCTACAAGGAGGGCGAAGAAATGCGTAAAGATTGCAATACCTGTCAATGTGTTGGTGGTGTGTGGACATGCACTGACAACGTTTGTCAAGCAGAATGCCACGCCTACGGTCCAATGCATATAACGACTTTTGATGACCATTATTACAAATTCGGTCAGGTAAAAATTGCACTGTACTTTGTGCGTTACATGCGAATGACTTTTCTGATTTGTTGTTACGTCACGCGTAAAGAAATCAACGAACAAGCCTTGTTTGCTCTGATGCACTGATGAATTTAGCAAACCACACAAAGCATACAGCAGCTTGTATTTGTTACTTCCACCAGAACTGCGAATACGTTCTTGCCAAAAGCAGCGACGACAATGATCACAGCTTCCGGATCAGCGTGACCAACGTTCCGTGCGGATCCCAGGGGACTGTTTGCAGGTGGGGGTCAATATTTCCATCGTTGAGACTGAATTGCAAATAAGTCATTTGCCGTTGAAAGTTCTTTTATTTGTCATGTAACGTGTGAAATACATTTGTTTATCCGTTTCAGTAAATCGATCACAATGATATTGAACGATGGAACACCAGAGGAGGAGGTGTTGACCCTGATTCGAGGGAAGCGCGTAGAAACTAGTAGGAATTCCGGATTCTCGGCAAGATTCGCCGGACTTTATGTGTTTATTGACACCGACATAGGTGTCACGCTGCAGTGGGACAAAGGAACCCATATCATCGTCAAGGTGACTGGAAAACATTCCGGAAAGGTGGAAGGCCTTTGCGGAAACTATGACCAAGACTCGAGGAATGATTTACAGACAAGCGGTGGGTGTTGTCAACAGAGGATTCAGTCGAATAAATATCTAATGGTGCTCGTCAAAACCAAATGTTGCTTCACTTATAACTCGTCATAACCAAACTTCTCGAGTTTCCTAAGACCTGCCAGGAAAAATTCTTTTTAAAAACTTAGAAAATAATCTTTCTATTCTGTTCAGTTGACTTTTGTTTGAACAAAGCTTTGGCATCTCGATTTGACTATTTCTACTATCGACAACACCACAGACTCCAAGTGGCGTACATTGTTGCTGTTGTGTTCGCAGGCGGCCTTGAAGTCAGCGACCCATTGGTTATGGCCGAGTCTTGGCAGGTCGGTCTTTGCAAAGACCCTATCAGTGTAGAGGATGTCGATGGATGCGCTGGTAACCCTGCTCGCCGTGCGTGGGCAGAAGCCCGATGCTCAGTCATCGAAACCAAGTTTGGCAATTGCAGCGTCAATTCCAAACCATTCTATGAGAGATGTATCTACGACACTTGCGCTTGCGACACTGGCGGAGAGTGCGAGTGCTTCTGCACTGCAGTGGCAGCATACGCACACGAATGCAACAAGCGCGGGTTTCATCCTTACTGGAGAACCCAGGACATGTGCCCTATTCAGTGCGATGGTTATCGTATCTACAACCCGTGCGTGAGCGCATGCCCTATCACATGCGACAACTACAACAGCAGGGCTAAGGTAGGCGTTTTGCTTCGCGTCGATCGTAACTTGGTGCTGTCCATCCAAACGTCTAGTTCTCACATCGACGATCCGGTCAACCAAAGTCGTCAGGCGCAGGTGTATAGAAGTAGAAACAGGCTTCGGGCAAAGTCTTTGCCCAGCACGAGCATTAAGTCGAATGTAAGCTTTAGTTGCGACAGTTGCACAGACGGGCAAACGAAAATTTTCATGTTTCTATTTTCGAACAGTTTAATTGTCAAATGGTCAGGCAATTGATTTGATGCGGTTATGAAGGTTTTGAAACCATTCAAACTTCCGTTTCCTGACTTTTGTGCCCGAAACACCAAATAATTATATCTTTTCAAAAACGAGAATGGGAGTGGTAAGACTTACTGATATTTGGTTTAAGATCGAAGCCGAATGCATGGACTCATGCGTCGAAGGCTGCTCCTGCAAAGGCAAGCTCGTCTATGATCGTGAGGAGAAATGTTGCGTTGAAAGGTCAAAGTGCGTTTGCACAGTCCACGATGGTGTGCTGTATGGAGAAGGTGACAAGATCTATAGCCTGTCAGATGAATGCAAAAGTTGGTGAGTGGGAAAACTTCTGAACTGCTTGTTTATGTTTTGACGCGTTCCACCTTTTTCTTTTGAAGCATAAAATTTATGTTGTTTATTCGCACCGTGGAAGGAAAAGCTTTTTAGGTTGTTTACGTATATCGTCAGTGGTCACACAGCTATCAACTATGTGGCTTGCGATAGTGCGATGCTGGCAGTGATAGCGTGACTCAAGTCACGTTGAGAAAATGTTGTGATGACTTGACTCGAGACACGTTTTTGACCGAATCACTCGATTCGAGTCACAATGAAGGGCTCGCGACTCGAGTGAGAGTTATTTTTACAAAATCTCCAAACGTCTTGTTGACAAAAAAAGTTAGTTTGCAGACAAATAAATGAGCTTCTGGCTTCAGTGACGCATGATTAATATTGGCCCAAATTTCTGTTGTGACTTTGCCCCACAGCGGTGTTATACTAGTCTTTAAGGTCAAGGTTCCACCTAACACTGAGGCAGAGCTGATACTTTGCTTTTCACTGTGGGGTCGGCAGTGCATAATACATTGGACACAATCTCGTGGCTTAGTGCAGAATTC
>JGI24159J19872_10009407_pt1 | contig 12811 bp, 7 predicted proteins | sample Ectturendosymbi4_FD_19872 | JGI IMG/M metagenome (IMG submission 19872)
AACTGCTGTATCGTAGCGTTGGGTGTACGTATTTTCCTCCGATAGCCTAACCTTGGAGCTCTAATAGTTTATATTCAGTGCATTGACACATAAAATAAGAAGAGTGGATGTACAGAAAAATGTGCATATTATGTCAACAAACTTCGCCAAAACGTTGGTTTGGAAACAGGACTATGACGTCATTTCGTGACGTCACAAACAGCGCACACCAAATGCAAATGACTACCCTATGCCGCTGAATGAAACCCCCCCCATGAAAAGTTTCTGCGTACGCCACTGCAACCAAGCGACAAATCGAAAAACGTACGAAAGCAACTGCGTTTGTCATTGCGACAGCACTAAACAATCTTTAAAAATCCGCCGTATTCTGCTAAATTTTTACGCTATCTATTTTAATTTGATTTTTTCGCCCAATTTCACCGCTAAATCAAATACTTGTTGCATAGTAAACTTAAAACTTTCTTCTTAAGATTTTTTCACTACATTTTGCCGCTAAATCCAATATGTTAAATCAAACTTGAACTGAAGATTTGTTTTGACAAATTTAAATTTGTTTTTTTTTTTATTTACGTTTGTTATTTAAGATTTTTTTCCATATAGTAGAATAAACTGCCAAAATGCTTGGCGTTGTAGATAAGACCTAACTGAATTGATTGCATGTGGTGTCATAAATTTTGATATTGCTGATGGTGTTTGTTATGCATCATTCAGTTTGGGTATTCATCCAGTGAATCTGATTGATGTGAAAAAGCAGAAAGAGGGAAATCAAACGAGCAACGAAGTTGAAGCAGTGCATTGTCCGCAGCGGAAGGCATGCCATACTTCCGCTAGGTACACCGCAATTTGCCGTCAGTTTTTCCGCTAAATTTTTTGCCCCTGCAAAACATTTTTCGCCGCTGCCGCTCACGATTTGCTTCCAGACTTAGCAGTTGAATCCATTAACTAAATTGGCAAGACTGTTGAGTACTGGGCATTTATCACGAGGGAAAGAAAAGAAATAACGAAGCACTAGTATGATTACGAAAGAATAACATTGTTGATAACAACCGATAATAGAAGCTGGGTAAAGTCTGGCCTGAAAATGCTGAAGTTCAACGAAGTGCAAAGCATTGTTTAGCTCAGAGTATTTTAAATCTATCTTTGTACTTCGATAAGCACCAACAAGGGACGCATTTATATCAAAGAGGCGCCACAGACGTTTCGGGGGACAGTTGCCCCAAACTGCCTCCCCTGGATTCGTCACTGGCAGAGGTACCCTTGTTGGCCGAAAATCTTAACGTGGAAATAACTTTGAACAAACAAATAAACGTTTTTGAGCACAATGTTGTTGAGCTTCGTTCTGAGTCCTCAACTGCACTACAGCCAGAGACGTATCAACCGCACTCCATGCCCCCCAATTGCGGGAGACACGCTGTCACAGGGGCCCGAAATTCAGTCCCGTCACCACTTAGCTCCTCAAAGAAAGCTTCGACCCCCAAAACTGAAATATGAAGCACTAGAAATCACTGAAGTTGGGGGGCCTTTGAAAGAAAAGTGCTTATACATTACAGTTACTTTATTGGGCCCTTTGAAAGCAAGGTATTTACACATTACAACTGCTGTTGGGCCCCCTTTGAAAGCCAAGTAGCCTACTTATGCATTACAGTTGCTGTTGGGCTCCTTTGTAGCAAAGTACTTTACACATTACAGTTGCTCTCGGGGTCGCTTTTTAAGCGTAGTGAACCTACTTACACATAACATTTGCAATTGCGGGCCCCTTTGAAAGCGTAGGACTTACACATTACAGTTGCCATTGTGGTCCCTTTGAAAGCAGAGTACTTACACAATGCAGTTACTGTTGGGCTACCTTGTAAAGCAGAGCACGTGCACATTACAGTAGTTGTTGGGGACACCTTCGAAAGCAGAGTACTTACACATTGCAGTTGCTCTTGTGGGCCCCTGTGAGTACTAAATTACTATATGATCCCAGAGTACTAAATTACTGTATGATGTTATTCGGAAAATAATATTTGATTAGATAATAAATTTCACACCACTGTATACAACCCTGACAATGATCTTACGTGAGAATATGAAACAGATTGAACACGTTCTGCTTCATCCGATATGCGTACGTTCTCACCTGACGTGCGCATATAAACACTGTAATGTAAAGTCATCTTTATTTTATTGAGCGCATTGAAGTTGCTGATGAATTTATCACTTCAAAAAACATAGATTTACCGCGATATTTCATAATTAAACCTAGACACCCAAGTCGACTAAAAAAACAGATCTGGGTGGTAAAAATCCTCAGTGGGGGCCCTGGTCCCAAGCGGCAAAACGCCTACTACCGTAACTTGAAGTGAACATTTGAAGATTTATTGCCGAGTTATTGTTACGCAATAAAAACCAAGAGTACAACACTCCGCTAGCAAGTTTCGCAACCTGCCTCTGCAGGCAAAGGATCGGACATGAGTGAACTGTGCAGTTGCCAGTTGCGCTAACCGTTTCGGGGGCCTCGGGGTCACGACTTTGCCCCGATGGGCCTCATTTATCCGGCCCTGCCTACATGCCTAGTTGTATACGTCCAGAATCAGACATCCACTTGATCAACATGTTTTGTGTAGTGATTGTTGTAAAGAAATGTATGTCTAGCCCAGGTGGTCTTCTCTAATTTTGTACTGCATACCAGCAAGATACCTTTGGTGCTTACGACGAAAGTGACACATTTGCGCAGCCAGCTGTTTAAACAGCCAGATGGAGTTAATTGTGCAGTTAGAAGTCTATTTAGCAATCATTGCTATGTTGTCCCAAAACAGAGTTGTGCAGTTTGTGGATTAATTATATGCTTGTTAACCGTTGCGTCCACGTAGGCCTTGTGCCATATACCAGGAAATTAACAAGTCCCGACATCAGCAAGGTTTATGCATGCATGGTGCATTTCGGCCAGTAAAAAGCCCAATGTGCACGTTCTATAAGCACATTTCACTTAAAACCCATGGTGAAGTTTATCAATTTGCGCTAATGAAAGAAAATGTTCATCACGGCGAACATGCTTTGACCGGTCTCATGTTTGCTCCTTCGGTAATAATGTTTTCATAACTGATCGATAGGATTGATTCTGATTTCCTGCAATTTTGTTAACATTTGCATTTCACTAAGACATCTCTAAATAATCGCCGTCAATTAAAAAACAATGATTTCCGACACAACTACTTTTGTTAAGCACGTTCAAAAAATTTTAGTTGGAAACTACGAGTCTATGATGGGTATTTGTGGGAAAATATTTATAATTAATTTGAGCAATCTGCAATCAAATGCTGTTGATGTTGTTAATTAAATATGAATTTTCAGAATGTCTAGCCTCCCTGCACAAACACGAAGGCCTCCAATGGAAGACTTCCTGGCGACGGTTCTGCGTGTCCGCAGACACGGGAGAGGGCATTGGGGGGCAGTTACCCCAAAATTTGCTGTGCTCAAACAAATTTGTTGTAAACATACGATGAAAACAAAAAACTTTTCCCCAAAAAATTTATTTTTCCCCCAAACCTTAAAACCTGGTTACGGGCTGATTCGGCCAAAATTGTGTCTGCAATTAAGGTATTTGGTTTTGAAGATCATTTGGCCTCGAGATGCAGCATAACGTCGAAAACGTTTTTTATAAATCACCATTAGCGAGTCCATGTAAGCATTTTGGGTAGGGAGAGTTGGGCTGCTACGGCACTGACTACAGCTGATTGCTTTTTCTGTAATTCTTCCAAGCATACACACTCATGCAGGGACGGTTTTAGGGAGCGCGGGGCCCTAGGCCATATTAGGTTTTGGGGCCCAAAGTAGGTGAGACCTCTTTAGCTATCTTAAAATCTATCTTTTGTTGAACCGATTTTTGTTCTACGATTGCATTAGTTTAGATCTTCAACTGAAATTAAAGACTTTGATACATTCTTCTCAAAACCAAACGGCAATGCGATCTTTTCTTGGAATTTGTAGCTCTTTTGTGTAGTTCAGAAGTTCTTTTCGTTAAATTTACGTGATTTCTAACGTTTTTTGTGGTTTTGTTTTTCGGATATATACATTTCCATGCGAGGTCATGTTGCCGCCTTCGAAAATATCATCTAGTTGTCGATCTGACGAACTGTACGTAAACTTCTCTCTTATAGCAAACAAATATGTTATGGACCAAACAAGCACAACCGTTTAGTGGACGCAGGGTTTATTTATGCCGTTTTTAAGTTGTCATTTNCCAAGCAANACAAAATATAGTGTTTCAACCCCTATGCCAGGAGTGGGCAAATAGCGGCCTGCGGGACACATGTAGCCGGCAACAGCATTTTCAGTGTCCCGCGGAAGAATTTAGGAAAATCTTCAAAACTGAACTATTCTCCAACTCATCACAGTAAACGTTAGTGCTGAGGCTAACTTGAACCAAGACTTGCTTTAATTTCCATTGGAAGGTACGGCCCTCGGTGCTACACGCAGCCTTCTGAAAGTGGCCCCCGAGCCAAATTACTTGCCCACGCCTGCCACACATGTGCAACCTGCGCCCCCCCGCGTTGTTTAGTGCGGCCCGCGGGGTATTGTTCATGATCTTGAAATGGTACTTCAAAATTAATTATATTCCTTTTGATTATTCATTTTATATTTTCAAAAGGAATTATATTTCTCACTTTTCCGTGCCAATCATTTCAAAATCATTTACCGCAAGCTTTGGCACTTGACCAGAGGTACACAGCCCTTGAAGTTCACGAACAAAGACCTGTGACATTTTTTTATTACCTGAGAACCATAGCCCACTATAAGTGAATGAAAATTTTCGCGCCATAAGTAATAGTGATGCTGCAGGGCAGATTAAACTCTTTGTAATGTAAAGATTTTTTCTTTGTGATTAAAAAGGTTTGCAGAGGCTTTGCTGTGAAAAATTGTTCGAACAATTTGTCAGGATCTGGCGGGCAGTTCGCAGTTGTTTTTGTGAAATGAGTGTTATTCATTTCGATTTTAGCTTGAGTAGTGCTGTTAGAAAGGATTTCAGCTTGATTCATCCGACATCATTACTTGGATTTTTGATGCTGTTGTTTGTGGCCTTGCAAGCGTTAGAATTGGGAATGTAGGGAGAGTGATAAAAATTCGCAGCAGGATAAGGAAAAGAGAATGTTGAAAAGGTTACCAATCATTGATTACAGTAGTGTTTGTTTTGCAGTTCATAAAATCAGCAATTTTAACGGTAAATTAGTCTCGAAGATTGGCAATTTTATGCGAAGCATGTTGTCTTCGAATAAAACGAAAAATTTTGGAAATGAGGTGGCCTTCAAAATCATTTCACTATTTGGAAGCACCTATTGTTGTGAACAATTTTTATTCAAAGATGAAACATAGCAAAGGAAAGTGCAGAGGGCAATTGTCAAACCAACATTTGATTGGTCAACTTCGAGTTGCCTGCAGTTCTATGAAAGCACATGTTTGGAAACTTTGTAAAGATCCTCAACATCAAGCAGCCAATTAGTGGACTCAACCTTAAAAGAGATGGAGTACCGATACACAAGAGTAAATTATGTTTGACTGCATTGAGGGACGTCATCATGTAATATGTCTCATCTACTTGACAGTTAGCCTGTCGCCGGCACGTGGTTGGTACTTTTAAACAGAGGAATTTACACCATATACTCCACATCTGTTGGGTGACCACTTAACCAATTTTTTAAGAGAATGATTAAATTTTCATCCAATAAAAATTGATGCGGCCCGCAATAACTTTTCAAAAATTGAATGTAGCCCGGCAGTGAAAAAGATTGCACATGCCTGTGCTAAACGATTTAATATGTATTTAGAGAGAGAGAGAGAGAGAGAGAGGTTATTGGCGCAAACATTAAGTTAAACAGTTTCATGCAAATTAAAGTTAAGGCGCTGGGGCACCAAAAATAAGACTGTTAAACAGGTTGTCTCGTCGCCCCTAGACAGTTTCATAACTTTCTATCGTGGTTTAAAGTTGATGGCCGAATTAAAGCGAATCTGATAAGGTTAGGTTATACTTTTTGAAGAGGTTGCAGTCTGCTGGATGATCAACACAGTTGTGCGGGAGAGCTGGGTCGCAACCGGTGTCTGTATTCCCACAAGCATGTGGGATACATAGACGTATTCTAACAAGCCACGTAGTTTTATGTACTATGTGAAAAGAAGCCTGCATATGCACTGTTTGGTTAAAGTTGTTCACTCAGGCACATTGGTCACACTCAGTCTCACAAACAGTTTGCATTGAAGCGGAACGGCCCGGTTGTCTTGTCGAACCACCTCAGAGGGGAAGTGAACCCTGGATTGATCGATGGAGGAGGTCATTGGTGGCGCCATAGCGCTATCACGTTAGGCGTTTCGGCCAAAGCAAGCTTGTACTTCCACATGCATGGAAGTCGCTTTTATGTTTCGCTTTCTGTGATGTTTTCTTTTCTCCTTAGTTTGGCCGCCTTCCGTTTGCATGGACTGGCAGCGAACAGCGATTGCGTAGCCACTACAGCATTACCTGCCAAGATATTTGCGTTTAACAGTCACATGCGGCAAAACGCCTCCTACCGTAGCTTGAAGTAAACCTTTAAAGATATTTGGCTTGTTGCCATGTTATTGTTACAAAATGAAAATCAAGACCAATACCTTATAGCAGAGCAGTGAAGCAGTCCGCACGCAAGCTTCGCAATCTGCTTTTGTTTGGAAAGGAATGGACACAAGCTCATCACTGCATTACACCAGAACAGTGAACCTGGCTCGTGCGCAGTGTGAGTGTCATACCGGCAAGCATACCGTCATTGCAAGAATCACTAAATCAATCGGAATCAGGCGCGCAACCAGGGGGGGAATTTGCCCCCCGAAATTTTCAAAATATTGCATGGCAATTTCGACATTTGTAGAAACTTTCAAAGGATAAAGAAAAATTTTTATATTCTAAGCATTTTTAAGAAATCTTTTTGGAATTTTTCTTTGTCCTACTGGTAAATTATCTCCTTACAAGACTTATCTCGAGACAGATTGTCTGATCGACAATTTCGTAAATGATTGGTATTTAACCACAAGTATGCTGGAAGTGTCAAAACTTGGTAGATAGTTTAAAATGTTCATATTTTCTGAGGCATTTTCTATCTATGTTTTCGTGTACTATTTTTTTAGACAGGCCTCAATTTTCCGTCATGAAACTTTACAACATTAGGATACTGTTGAACCGTGCAAAGTGCTGAAACTTTCAACTGATAAGAGAAATCTTGGCATAACAGTTAGTGCCTCATCAAACCGCTTGTTCTTCTACGACCTTGTGATTAGTTTTGTTAGGGGCAATGCGAATCACCATTATTAACGTAGTACATTTCTTTAAAAAAACGTTGTTTAGCTGTGTTTTCGGTTCGAAACCTGATAGTTTCTAACTGAATTTAGCGCGAGGACTACTTCATGTTTTAGTGTCTTTCTGGGTTGATCCCAGTACCACGGCCTGGCAAAAAGGTTTAGCAAAGTGTCTTATGGGTGCTAGTCAAATGTTGAACGCACTTACCTACTTGACCACTCTGGTTCTAAGTGGCGCTTTACAAGACTCTAACGTTTGCAACCAGTGCAAGCCCTGAAAGCTCATAGCCTTAAACTTGCTTCTAAAAACTTTCACACAACTCATGGGTGCCAGAAAAAGCCGTTTTGCCCCAAACGCACCTGATCCATTATGCGCCAAAGGCACAAGACACCCGATCCGTTTTGCCCGAAATGGCAACATTCAAAGATCCCCTCACCCTCGACATAAGCTATCTTTCAACTTTGGGATCTTCATTTGTAATAGAAATTCAAGCACATGCTAGAAGAATAGGGTTAGAAAGAATTTGCTAAAACAAGACGAAAATTAGGCAGGTTTACTACTGTAGTAGCCTATACAAACGTCACAATAAAGCCATGACTACACTACTTGAGTACAGAACCAGGTGTTTGTATGAGGATACTAATTTTTACTTTCCCCTGATCGTTCGGTCTGCATCTTGATTAAAACTGAAATGTTCTCATTTTCGGAAATGTTGCGAAGAGAAATGTTTTTCATCTGCGTGTCTCTTATCTGCGAAGAGAAATGTTTTTTATCTGCGCGTCTCTTATTTTTATCTGCGTGTCAGGCTTATGCAGAATCACATGGAAATATTTTCAACCTGCAGCAAAACCGTTTGTATGACGTCAAAAGGCTAAGAGTGCAAAAAGCACAGTCACCCCATTGCTGACACACGGGTGGTAGAGATCTAAAATCTGTTAACCGCAACAAATATCTGGGAGCTGTACTGGATTCTGAGCTCTCAGATGACAAAGACATTCAGAGACAACTGCGATAAAATATTGTGCAGCAAACAAGGTGCGAGCCTCTTTTTCCCGAGGTTCAAATGCAGTGAAAAATGTACTTTTTCGTTCCTTTTCTGCGCCCATGTATGCATCACAATTATGGTGGAATATCAGAAAGTCATGCATGCAAAGATTGCGTGTGCCCTACAATTTTGGATGCAGAGCTCTATACAACCTATACCCTGGAGAGCGAGTGTTAGTAGTCATGACTCATCAGGTTCGATGTAACATTATTACATTTGAGTCATTATTAAGAAAAAATATGCACTTGTTTCTCAAAAGATGCAGAAGGTCTAATAATGTGATGGTTGCCTGCTTTAACGCAGCTAGATTGTTTATATTACGTTGCGGCTGAGTGCTCGGACAAGGCAGTGTTTGTTCGTTTGAGGGTGTGCATGTCACAATGCATTCGTACTTTATCTGGGTTTGACCAGTTCAGGGATTAGCGTCCCACTCTGCAGTAGTGTTGTACCAAGCGAACAAATAGTATTAAGAATGCGTATGTCAACCTGAGGCTCAGCCTTCAACGCCGTTACAAAACGTTCTGTTAAGTGAGTTTCTGTAGCCCGGTGTCAAGCGAAATTTCTGACCTATTATTTTTTGCCAGTTATTTTGCTTCCCAGAGTAAAGGAATAAAGTTTGGCGATTACTTTTTTGATGTGTGTTGCGTAAATTAAAACTTTTTAGTTAGATGTCAGATACTCACAATAAGCTACAGTACGGGAATAACTAAAACCAGTGAAAAATATTGGACTTCATCTTAGACTTCAATTATTTTTCTTTTTCTAAGTGTAACATAAATCCTAACCCGACACACTTACCTAAACACCAACCCCTAAGACCTACTCATCAGTTTTCTCAGCGTATTTGATATATAAAATGTTGCTCTGTGCATGCGTATATGGTGTGAAGTCAGAAATTTCGCAAGTCAGAAATTTCTCTTGACACCGGTGATTCAGCCTCCAACGCTGTTGTAAAACGTTCAGTTTTGTCTGTTTTTATTAACCAGTGTTGGGCAGAATGTGTGTGTTTGTAATATGTACTTCGTGTCTGCGAGCAAAACTACATTATTATTATATGTGACCGTTTGCGAAAAAGTTGTGCCACGGTTGAATAAACACGATGACGTCATCGAATGAAATTTCATGGAAATTGACCCCCCGAAATGAAGCGCTGGTTGCGCCCCTGATCGGAATTAAGATGCTGACTTCAGTTTTCTAGAAATTTTTAATTCTTCGTCCCAATTTCCAGAGGGCAAGGATGTAGTGCTAACAAAAAGGTGTGGGAACGCCGTTCCCACACGTTCCAGCCCAACTACATCTCTGGAAGGGAGCGCAAATGCCCGTTTTGCTACCCCCTGCGGACGCCCATGCACACATTGTCCCCATGTCTTGTTGATGATTCAGGTTTGCGGAGAGCTTGAGTGGTGTTTTTCCGCGTTGAAAACCGTACGACGAAAACGCTTCTGTTTTTGACAAATGAAGAAACTTTAAAATGCAGGTCATTTTGCACGGGTGATGGAAAGCGGAATCCTTGCTATCATTTCTATTTTAGCCAATCCCACGATTTAAACCACGAGTATAGAAAACTTCTGCAGTGTGAATCCTTACCAACAATCTTCGAAAACGACTTTCGTTGAGGTCGATGGGTTTCGAAATGAGCATAAATTTTCTTGTCAATATTTACGCTTCCTTAATCTTCTGCGCTTAATGTATTCGTGATTTCTGTCTCTGTGCCACTACATCGTTTAAGGTTGTTCATGCTCTTCTGATATCTAAGTGATATCTCTGATTCAGTTTTGTTTGATTGCTTTAAATCTGCTTACACAAATGGGGTACGGTGCCTTCTGCCGCTTGTAAGTATGGCGCAGAAGAACAAACCGTCGACCATTTTGTCTTCCAACATCAATCCATCGACCTCCCCATGGACTGCACAGCTTGGCGGTTCTAGATGATGAGACAATCGAATGGCTGCTCAGCACCTGACCCCAAATCTAGTGCGGCCAAGCAGTGGACTGAAAGAACTGGCTCAAACGATGAAGAAGAAGCGGCCTGGGGATCAACAAGGCTTTGATATAACCTTTGGGTATTAGCGAAATAACTGTCAATAATTTTTACTTTCTCTCAAGGTCGCTGTGCGTTTAAGGTTCAAAAACTCTCTTACTTGATTCCCACTTCAGTGATTGTTCAGTCAACCACGTGCTGCTACTACCTACCTAGTGGTTACAACAGCGACGAATAATCAGATATACGAGAAAATGTGCTGTAACACAATAATATTTTGTTGCTTAACCAGGGCCTTTGAGAAAAATTTTACCTGGGGTACGTAGACCGATACAGGGCCTCCTAATTTCTGGGTTTCCCGTTAAACTTGTGTTGCTTGTTTCCATAGTAATTAGAATAGATAAAAACAGCTACCATGCCAAGATTTAGAAACATNTTAATTGTGATACTGGCAACTGGCTTACACTAGTAATTTTTGGATGCATCACAGNAAAACTTANCGTGCGAATTTTCATCCTCCCGGGCCCCAGTGCTTCTCGGCACGGGTACGATGTACCTCTCGTAACCCCTTCTTGTAGGCCCGGCGCTGAACAACAGAGTGTCTGTGGATTTAGGACCTAAACGCAACGGAAGGTTGAACTAGTACGATTCTTTCACATTTAATGCATTTAACTTTTTCTAGCTTTTATGTTAAAAACATTCCACGTTCGTAGGTTCACATTGGTATGGCTAGGCCATGCCTAGGCATTTTGGTTAATAAGGCCCTAACCATACCGCTTCTGCCGCCTCTATCCAGTTGTAACACACTGCGGTAAACACGCATCAATGGCAAAGTTGTGCTTCGAAAAAATTTGTTCTGTTCTTCCTGATTTCAAAAACGTTTCTGAATCTAAAAAATTTTTTATGAAAATAAAAAGTATTTCTGAAGCTAAATTGTTTTTCACGCGAAAGCAAAATTTCTAAAAAACATGAGATTTCATCACAAAACGTTTCACAAATGAAAACTCAGTAGTTTTACACAAATGTTTGAAACCTATGGCGCTTTGTTTTAATACTGTTGTGTTGTTAATTTGAAGAGTCGATTACCGCACACAAAAACAGATGTGAGTAAACGGCAACATGGCAATTCTAAGCAAAATATGTCAGTTACAAAGCTATGCAGCAATCCCCGTGCATTTCCTAAAGCACTGAAAAAAAGGGTAATTCAGTTTGTACGCGTTAATAGAAAAGTTTTGCAAGGTTCGCTGATCTGTTCACACATACCTATATTTTTCATCGCAAGGTGGATCAACATCCTTGAAAGTCTTCCTGAAACAAAAACAAGGAGTGGTAATGCTTCAATAGTTCTCCAGAACAAAGAACTCATGCTTCACATAGCAAAGGTTGCGATAAATGTGAATACTTTTATTTGAACAAAACCTATCCAGATAAGCAAGGCCATTTCACAAAATTTTACAAAAATGATTTATGAACCTCAAAAGTTTTCTTGTACAGTAATTAATTTCACCAGGTTGGTCACTACAAAGTAAAATTCTTCGGTTCAGTTGCATTGTGTTAGTTTTGCACTTCTTGTGAAATGACACGGTTGGTCATCTGCGCCCTTCTTGTGTTTGCAAAGCCACGTGACTATACTGTGGCAGTAAATGCTGCATTGCTGGCAAATCAATACCAGCCCCACGGATAAGCCTTTTCCTGTCATCTACCCATTAATGTTGATCTCAAAATTTAACAATTTAAAACTGTACATCTCAAAATCTTCCAAATCTTTCACTTAGCAAACACTGATATACATTCGGACAGTGGTGTAGGAGCTGGCGGTGCAAGCGCATCCCCAAAAGCTTTCATTTGTCAAAAATCCAAGTAAAATCCCTAAAAATTTGGGCACAGATGCTTTCACACCTTTTTTCCATTTGTGTGATCAATAAGACTGACTGATTAAAAACGTGGTAGTGTCTATTTTTCCGACAGTTGCAAAAGCTCTGTTGGGACTGTTTTGTAATTCGAACTGTATCCAGCTTTGTCCATATATAAAGCTGAGTTCGTGACACCAGCAAACGGTGAACGTAATCGAGTAGTTAGCGCAGTGGCGTGCAGAGGTCTAGTGATGCCCGGGGCGACTGCTTGATTGGATGCCCCTACCAAATTCCAGTATTGAGCAGTGGCGTATAGATGGTGGTCATTATTACCGGATACACAGTACGCTGTTTGTGACGTCACAACATGACGTCATATTTACGTTTGCAAACCAACGTTTTGGCGAAGTTTGTTGACACAACATGCATATTCAGGGACCCCGGAGTAGCGGTAGTGTAGGGAGAGCAGTAAAAATGTTGAGGGCAATGGAAACTTATAAAAAACAAAAAAATCGTTACCATTTATGTTTGTTTCCGTTCATCAACAATGTTAACCTCAAAAATAATAACAGAAATTATAGAAAATCATTCAGAATTATCTGGGTGCCCGAATAGCTGCAGTAAATTTATTTC
>JGI24159J19872_10009408_pt1 | contig 12810 bp, 6 predicted proteins | sample Ectturendosymbi4_FD_19872 | JGI IMG/M metagenome (IMG submission 19872)
AAATATGCATTTATTTTTAACAATAGTTGCATTTATGCACAAGAATTTTAAAAGACAGTGATTTACTCAAGCGATTTATTTACATATAATGCTAAATATTTTCAAACATTATCTGGCGAGAAATGGCGATCATTTGCCAACAGTTTGCGTAGCATGCTAAAACTTCGCTCCACAGTGTATGAAGTTGCTGGCAATTTAACAATTTGGCCTACAGTTCTGGACTGATGCTTGTTTGGCCGGGTCATTTCTACAATTGCGTTTAGGTCATTATTCAGTTCGAATCGGTTATCAAAGAGAACAGAACCACACTGAAATAGTTCCCAAGCATGTTTTTTAAATCACACTTCTACATATTACGCAATAAGTCTACTTGATAAAAGTTGCATGTGAAAAAGGAAAAAGTTGCAATATAAAATCCCTGCAACCAGCTCATTGTACTACATAAATTCTGAGTATTTCAGAAGCTGTTGGAAGCTGTAAAAATAGTTGAAAAACTTGCCCTACTCATAACATCTGAAGACAAGCCTAACAAGCAGCAAAATCAAGCTATTCGTTCTTTTTCATTGACAACTAAACCAAAACTTTCCACAGATCTGATCTTTCGCAGTCAAACAGATTTGAGGTGATAAAAAACACGGTTCAGTTCAGTTGTGACTAGCTATGCGTTAAGCGTTGTTTTATCCATTTAGAAGTGCTGCTAGACTGAATTATTCCTCACCAAGTACGTCGGTAGCATTGAAGAATGTTCACTTCCCACCACATGACAAGAGTCTGAGCTAATGTTTCGCAACAATGGGTTGTTACATCATAATGCAATAATTGCTGCAGGCCTTCTGTCCTAAGCGCAATGCTGGCACTGCACATCCACGTGTTTTGCGATTTTTGAGCTGATTAAGTTCACGTGCTTTCGTTCAACACTGAGTTACCCGCACAAAGAATTTCTCAACCCGCGCCCGCCCCGCGCCCGCAGCAAGTACAACCCGCACCCACCCCACCCCGCAGCAAGTTCAACCCGCCCCGCACCCGCACGCAAAGCAGTGCGGGTTCCCGCACCAGCCCCGGAAATGTGGGTACCCGCAACCCGCGCAGGTTAACCCGCCCCGCCCAGGACTCTAGTGTAGTTTTATCTTTGGGCTGTTGCAACTCTGGTTTGATGGCAATAAGTTAACTCTAGTTCAGTAAAGTGTTTACCAAATTTGGTCTGAAATATCGCATTTAAGGAGTGCATGAATTAAGCAACAGAGAATTAGAAACAGTTTGAGACATACATATTTTGCTGGCTTAGTGTTCAATTGTTTGAGCTCCATGCTCACAACGGTGTGGTTTCGTAAGCTCTTTTAAAGTTGTACAAAAATGGGTAAGAGAGCAATAATAATAACAGGGAAAAGAGTGATCACAATAACGGGGAGAATGGACTTGTTGTCTATGTCAATGGTAACGGTGAGTAGAGGGGACGTGGAGTAGACATGACTTCCTAGTTCCTATCGTCCACTGTTGCCCGAGTTAGGAATGAAATGGGGCAAAATGAATGCAAACTAGGACTGATACATTGATTCAAAATTCAGTAACGTTCAGTTTTCACATAAGCTGTTTGGTGCATTAAAATTTTCCCTCAGAATGCCCAGTATTTCTTATTAAAAGGTTGCATGGTGCAATTTTGGTATTTTTGTTACAAAACGCTTTTTAACATGTATTCGCAGCATTCTTGCACAGAATACGCTTGTTTTGTGATAAGAATCCAGACTGCAGATAAATCGCTGAGTGCGGTTTGTAATCTTGCAGAAGTCGAGGTATGTAAAGAGTGATCCCAAGATTTTTCAGAAAGTGTTGCAACGCAAGGTGCAGGTTGATTTGCTTCTGACGCTTCTTATTAGAGATAATTTTTACTAACGCAATTCCACGATTGTGTAGAATTGTTTCTAATGCAATACAAACAAAAAACATTTTAGTTGAAACAAAATTGCAAAAGTTATTTGCTTTTGCCCTTGACCTCATTTACTGTATGCTCCACAGTTGTAAGTGATCGAGAGTTTGACGAGTGAAAATGATGACGTTCTTGTGTTTAGATTACTTGCAATCTTGTGTTGTGGCAAAACTGACTACGTCTGAAATAATGCACTGCAGTTGAATGGCAGGAGTAGTTTTAAGTGGAAACGAAAACACATTTCCTTTTGTTTTTCTTGTGTTACAGGAACGAAACAATCAATTTCCTCTGTAATCCCTTATTCAATAAACGGTTTTCACTTAAAATTATTTTGACTGACATTCTTTCATGGTATGCGGGCATCCCTTGGTAACATACCTTGTTTGCTCAACTGTCCGTCCACAAACACTCTGTAACAACTAGTGCTGTCAAAATAGCGCAGCTCGAGTTTAAGCGGGTCAAAATTTATCAGCAGCACTGCTTGATGAAGGACGTGTTCACAAAACGATTCTGCAGTGAGAAAACTGGAGCAGATTTTGTTTCATCTCTTTCAGTATAAAGCGTAGCTGAAACATTTTCAAGCTTTGAAAAGCGACACCAGATGCCAAGACACTTCGGACGCTTTTACTGGAGCGCGTGTAAGCGTTGAAAATTAACAACAACAAGAATAAAGTCTGCTTTTTCAAGAAGTGTTCCCTATTTTCAATGTACGATCGAAGTTCAAAAATCTTCAAAATCTGCAACAGATTATTCGTCGACAGGCGAAACTGAACAACCCGTCATCGTTTGCACTGTGAGGCGCTTTACTGTTTGCAAATCACTGCAAAACTTTAACGACAAAGGTTCATTCGATTGGATAAAAATACGTCAGTGCTAGAGTAGAACAGTGAATGTATGTAAGCGATTAACTTGAGACTGACGTTGATCTGCTTTTTACGAAGTCGCTTAATTGTGAAGTTAAATCACTGTAATTGTTTCTGCGATAATTATCCACTCAGTGGCAGACAGTACCAGTCATATGGCTCTCCACTGTAAACAAGCATGCCTTGGAGTATAATGGATGTGCCTACATACGTAATTTCTTTAATATTCAAGATGGTCGTGCTAGATTATTCACCGAAGGACAGCCCTTGCAGTACCATATAAAAATGCAGTTGGTTTTTCAAGCTTTATTTAAGATTGTTGCAGAAGCAGCAACCATTAACTTGGCTATTTTTCATCTTTTCATGTGTCAGCAGAAACACAAGTTATGCCAACACAAAAAATAAAACGCTTGTTGCTGTAAGAAAAAACTTACGCAAAATGGGTTTGTGCGCCTTTTCTGACTTTTTGTAGGTACACTTGCAGGGAAATTCACGCTTAAATTTAAGTAAGCAGGCCTTGCTTAACAAGAAAATGAAGGTCAAAAATAGGGTTTGCTAGTGCGAGAATTGAGTTTACGAAAAAAAATTTTCATCTTTCTGGTTTAGTACAGCAAGTAGGATAATTTTTTCAAGGTGTGCTTTCTGTCTGAAACAGTCAACGTAACCAAAATATTTTAGGAGCCTCACATTTTCAAAGCGTGTCTACTGCAAAACTGCAGATCAACATGCCTTCGCTTCGCTACTTCTACGAAGCGATCATTTCTGCACGCGACCACAGCCTTAAACTTTGCTGGAAATTTCTTTTGCCCAATTTATATCTCCGATGTAAGGATGACATTTTTCGGTAACTGCGTTTTCGTCATGCGACAGTAATTTCAATTCTCACGCAAGGGAACAAACTCTGCAGATTTGAGGCCAGATCAAGCGATGTTTCGAATCATGTGATGGTCAAATCGTTTGTCGGGCGATGCCATAAATCGCCTCCGGTCTTTATACGAAACCGGAACGCTCGTGGCTTACTGATTACCATCAAGTAAAACACATCGTTTTTGCTACTCCATGAGGACAGATAAGCGAGCTTTAATTTCCTCTCAGTAAGCCTGCACTTGTTTCGACAAAGGAATAACCGGTGAGCGCATAGAAAAACTAAATAAGCGAATGAAAGAAAATCACCAACGGAAACGAGAGACTAATCGTACTTTTAGCAAGAGTTGGAGTCTCCGAGCGCCTTTTTTCTCAAAATGCTAAAATTAGACCAAGGAAAAAACTTTACTTCATGTTATGACTAGGCGAAAACATTTTGCACTGAAATGCAAGGGGAAGCCCATCAACATATTTTTCCACCCATCTTTGGCCCGGTTCTGTTTACGTTTAAGTTAATTTTACGAGCTTTGAATTGCAATGCGCAGGTGATGATAACAGGAGTTATCGAAGCGTCTGCAATATGTCGTTGATATCGTTTTCATTGGCCGTGATTTTCATCATAAGGCTATTTAGCTCTTCCGCTTTTGGTGTACCAAATTTGAATTGCAACACATAAAAGAAAGTTTAGGTACAATTGGTTCTCTTTGAAACTATCTGGAAGCGACGAATTTCACGTCAGGAATTGAGTTCGTTTCGTTTGCACTTAGTCTGTACATACTCATTAAGAGATTGATGGTTGAAACGTTATTTACGCTCACCGTTTACAATCCATATTACTTACATCATACATCAGCTAAGAGTTTGTAACAAACTTTTTGCCTCCTATTGGAACTTTTAATTGGACCCCACCTTTGTGCGGTTTTTGGCATAAAATGAAAATATAATTTGCAGGTTGTTGGAATCGGTGTGTTTTGTTGAGCTACTTCATTGAAAAATATAAAACTTGGCAAACAAGCTTTTGTCTTTTCCTAACTCACTGAAGATACGATCGCTTCTCTAAAAAAAGATTTGATTGGGATAATACAGGTTAATGAACTTAAACCTTATATGCATTTTTTATTTTATCCCCTCCTTATTGCAGATAAATCGCTTAAACTATTATTTGTTTTAGGTATATACGACAAAACAAGTCTGGTGAATGTAATGTCGTTCGCAGAGACGGTGCGTCAGACAACGTGCTGGACAACAACCTAAGAAATCCCTGAGAAGTTTTTAAGACTCTATTGAAAAAATTTCCATACCACTCAATCTTGATGACAATGCTTGCAAACAAATTTTATGTACCTCAACTTTGCAAATGAGCTAAAGGTAATCTTGACGCGATTCTAAATCGCTTATTCGTTTTTTACCATGTTTCTTTCTAATCTTTTCTGTCAAAAAGGAAAGCATTACTTTTCCATCAACTGAGCGAATATTCCACCTTGCAACGTTTTTTTTCTGTTTGTATTAACTTGCCCATCACTCTATTAGATCACCTGAATGTTATGATGCGATAAAATTCATTAGGAAAATAAGAACGTTTGGCAGATAAGAAAGCACCAGCATCGTTTTTGGCACAATATGCTTGAGAAAAACTATTTCGAATAATAAAATCTGAACATTCATCACGAAATCAAAGAAGATATCATAAAAACTATCATTTGCCGAAATGATGAGAATTGTGTTTTCGTAAATATTTAATCAAAATTTTTTGGAGATTTCAGAAACTGCGTAGTGCCTTGCACAATAATTTGGATTTTTGAACAAATTACCCGCATATTGAATTGTATTCGCACCGTACCCTTGGGTCTTCTTTCATCCAACAGCCAGGATGAAACATAACGCCTTGTTCAGGAAACAATAAACGCCGAATCGCTGTAGATTTCCTATTTCTTGGGCAGAGGTTTGAAGGCAATGTTGAGTTTGCGTAAAACGGTTGCTCATTATTGTGGTGCTGAAGTTACAGTAATGTGACAGAAATTTGAATAAAACAACGCGCTGTTTCGCAAACTGTCTTAAATTACCTGATGTAGAAAAGTCAAAATTGCTAAACGTTGGGGACTCAAAACCTATGAGCATTCTGTTCAAAAATTTTGAGTTTTCCCTAGTCTAGGGTAATCTCCATGATTCGCGTTTGAGCAAAGCTCCTGTGGCTTCTTAAACAGCGGCACGTGACGTGACAAACGACATGACAACTACACGCGTCATCTAACCCGCTTGCGAATATTTGCACATCAAAACTAGCCGATGCAGTTCGCTTTCTGTTGTTTCCGTAGCGTCGATGGCTTAAAGATATCCGAGAGGTTTGCTTCTACGCGTCACATGAGCCAATTTTGTTTTGGCATCTTACCTGCTGGAACTACCTTGAGAAGAAGAAACACTTAATCCGTACGAACTGAATAAATCCACAAAAATATAGCACTTGATCTCGAAAATCAAGCAACTAATTAATGGGCTCGAACACAGTATAGGTAGCTGCACAGTAAATCGGAGAAATTGAGAGCCAGGACAAGAGGGTTCTGCTTTTTTGCAATAATTTCAACAGGCTATATCTGCAATGTAGAATGTCATCACGCGGAATAAGCAGGGGCTTCCTAATAAACACTACGCATGTATTTTCGTTAAAATATGTAGTTCAAGGTCTTGGGTGCTGAAATGGAAAATACGCATGCCGCAGTTACTTCCGTTGAAAGAAGGTATTGGATATTATCAACCATTGCTTCCCTTTTGTTTTCACGAGCATAAAAACACATGGCAGGAACGAAACAAAATTTTTGGAAGAAAATGAATTGAGTACAACAAATGACGAAGATTTCCTATAGGAGACAAGGAAGCAGAAAATCAAGACGCATTTGATTTAACCAAATTGTAATGTTTTTGCCAAATTTTGTGGGGACGTCTGAGTTTGAACTGCACTGGTTGCGAAACTGACAAGGCATGGAACAGTTGCCGAACTCATCGCATGGAGTTTTGTGTGAAATGTTTGTTCCAACTGGTATCATTTAAAAATTATAAATATTGGCCATTTGCCTGTAGCCAACACTAGACAACTTTATGGGGTGTAGACTCAAGAACAAAAGTGTTTGTTTTGCTATCAAAAAGAAGTCATCAGTGCCAGCACCCGGCAGTCGTTTGCAAGTGATTCATTTCTCCTGCTCAACACTTCTCCGGTATCTACTATGATTGTACTCGATTGGAAGTCGATACCAGCAGTATGTTTGGAAGTTTTGATGCGTAAAGAGCCGCTTTCCAGGATTGGTGGCGATTTTTCCGCATCAAGATAGGGAACATTTTGGTCTCCATCGAGGCATTAGTATGAACTACATTAAAGCCGTCTCACTCAAACCGCTTTTACTCAAGTTAACAGCATAGTCCGCAGATGTCAGTGGATCTCATCTACTGCGCTATGGGGAAGTCTGCAAATTGTGTAAAGGTACCTGACTACAACTGCAACAGAAAACTTCGGCTTTGGAATGCGAAAGCATTGAACTCTCAAAAATTCTGGTAAAAATTGTAAGATTTTGCAGCAAGACGAATCGACATAATCGTTATAAAAACGGGCTAATTGGAACTTGAATATATCGGTTTACGCTGTTTTAATAAAATAAGCCTGGAACACTGTGACTGAGTCTCATGTAAAAGAAATACAGAGAGCATAAAAATTGGCAAAAAAGATGAAAAATGTCTTTAATTTAACAAAAACGTATTCAGAAACGTACTGGTAAGAGCTACAGCCAAATGAAAAATGCAACAACAAAAATAAAAGCGGACATTGAACAAATTAGAGCAAAAAATGTAAAAATTGCGAGACATACACTGTGTTGCAGTTGCAAGGTGTGACGGATTGTAAAATGCAAAAATTTCGAAATTCAGATAAAAGAGTTTTATTCATGCAGAAAATTGCTGAGTTCCAGCAGCAATTACATTAGTTTCTTTACAAATCGACAAGATTCCAAAAATATGAAGTAAATACTTCTTCGAAGCGAAGCAAAGCAAACAAAGCGACACATATTAATTATAAAAAGTTTTCTTGAGTACAGTGGGAGACAAAAACAATTATGGACACAAATATCGAACTTCGTAGTCGCGACATCTTCCACTACTTTGATCTTGGTTGTAGCACAGGAGCCCGTGGACTCTACTGAAACGTTGTAGGACGTCACTTGTTCGTTGAACCGGAACTCTACTTCCCACAACACGAGCTTCGATTTTGATTGGCTTGCTGCAAGAGAATAAGGAGAATAAAGTGAATGAGGCCAGGCAGCATCGAAAAGTACACCTGGTGAAAGAAACAAGGTAGAGATTGTATATCGCAACATTGATGCTGTACGTCTATTCCGCAAGCCGAGCAACTTAGAGTGAATGTTTCCTTTGCTGATCTACGCTTTAGCAATACCGTTTTGGTTTGCAAATAACGCATTTACCATCATTTATCCATCGATGAGATAATACAAAACAAAACTGAACTCAAGATTAAACTACCGTATTTATTCGATTGTAAGCCGAACCTTATAAGTTTTTTGCATCATTTCGTGCGGCGTATAATCAAGGGCGGCTTGCACTTCATTTTTATACCTTACCAAAAGGTGTTGATGACGCTCAGCATTTCCTTGGCTACGTTTTGCCGGCCAAACCTTCTTTCCGCATTCTATTCTCTTCAGTTTTGCCACGAGAAGCGGCTTACATTAATTTTTTATCACCATTTCGTGCGGCTTAAAATCGAGGGCAGGTTACAATCAAGGGTGGCTAACAATCCAATAAATACAGTAAGCGTTGAGGTGGAATGATGAATTTGCAAATACTGAAAAGTATTGCGAGCGCGAGTGAAATCATTAAAAGATTATCTGTTCTCTTCTAGCAAAGACTGCGCATCGCACTGAAGGCAACATCCTTTACAACAAGGGACTTACTTGCAAATGGTGAAGCCTCTCAGTATAGCCAGTTGCTTTCTTTCATCATCAAAATTGCCGAAAGCAGGATTGCTCAGATTAATCCATGGCGTCCAGACGTACCTTACGCGACGTCGCGATGCCGTTGCAAGTTTCAGAAACACCTGTCGCTCGACATCAATTTTGTGAGCTGTAAAAAAGCAAAACGTATTCACTTAATCTTCGCAAATCGTCTTGTTTGCGCTAAAGTCTCCGTCGAAAAATCTGTGTTTTAAACTGGTGTCAAACACTTTGACAACTCTGCCTTGGCTTTTGAGGGATGTACATTTACTGCAATAAAATCCATTAGGTTTCATTATTTTTGTGAAGCAAAACACATTTTATATTTATGTCATAATCCAAACTCAAGTAGCTTCTTCAATAGCAATTTCCAATATCAAATTCCGATAATAAGTTCAAAAAGTGTTTCGATGATCGAATCCATTTCCCCACTTACAAAGTGCAAACCAAAAAGTGTTAGCGTTTTGAACTGTTGATTTGCTTTGACAAATAATGAAAAATCAATTTCAAATTTTTAGATAATCGCATTTTGAGAAAAAATTATCTATAGCAACGAAATTCTTCTGTGAGTAGATTCAAGTGACAGGCATACCTTTAGGACAGTAGAAGCGAATGCGGTAATCCTTGCAAGTGCTGTTCTCCTGGTGTCTTCCTCTGCATGTGAGCCCTTTGGAAGCGCTAAAAGTTTCAAAAACCTCATCGGAGTCCAAAGCTGACTCCTGTAAAAATAAAAAGTTTTAACATTTTTTAATTATCGTCCCATAACCAAAGTCAAGTCTTTTTCGCTGCAAAAGCGGAAGTATCTTTACAGCGGAAGACTCCTAGTTGATTTGTTGATCCACAAAAGCGTATGCTATTATTTTGCAGCGGCGGTTCTAGCAAGTTATTGCCGAAAAGCGCATTTAGGTGCCAGTGATGCAGTAACCACGATCGTATTCGAGAAAACCGCAAAAAGATTGTGCATGTACTTTCTTCGCAAAGAAGCAACTGAGAAGTATTACGAAATTTTCAACACAACAATTTTGCTTCTGGATAAACGTTGAAAGAACGATTAACCATATGCGATATAGGGTAAAATTCATTAAATTACAATGATGACGAATAGTAGTGCAAATAACACGTACAAATTTGCATTTTCAGATTGGCAATGTACAGTCCGAAGAGAGGAATTCATCCAAATGTCCTCGTAAATGTTTTTGAGACAATTGGCATCGATTTTAAGTGAAAACGTGCATAAAGCGACAACTATTTTCCCAGCTGAATTGCACGTACCCGATCTTTGGTTTGCGCTTGCATGTACAGCGGTTGTACGCAGACGTCATCAGGGCGCTCTAACAAGTGAAACTGATGCGTCTCCACATCGTCGCCATTCGAAAACTTTGGGGAATCGCGGTCAAGCCAATTGGTCCAATAAAATTGAACGTCTGCACACAATTTGATTGTGAGTCAAATTTATGTAACAGTATCAACTCATCCACTTCCAGTGAAGCACCATTCTGTCCTTGGAAGAATTTTCAGATGGTCAAAGTTGATGAACAAAAATGTATGCAAATTTGCGGTACCAGACGGTCATTTTTCATTTTCCGCACCTCGCGAGTTTTTTTTTTGCATTATCATTCACAACAATCACACAACACAAAAATAAATATTCAGATTGTAAGCGGTCATAGTTATGACCGCAGAAGCAGCGAGCAGGTTGAGCAAAAGAATGGCTAGCTGCAGTCTGTTCGAAAGCTTTCAACTTACTGTTGCTAACGCTCGCGAAGGTGGCCATTCGATTGGATCCAGATGGACAAAGAAAGCGCACTTTTTTCGATCCTTCATTTCCTCTCGGAAGTTTTTTGATCTAAAACATGCATTTTATGCTGCTAAACTTCGCAAAAATGAAAGAATGTAACGTGTGTTCAAAGTTATTTGAGAGCTTGTCACACAAGAAGTTGTTTATTCGGAAAACGATTCTTAGGAGAAAACTTGGGTAATGACAGAGTTGACAAAAGTTGCATTTTAAGTATATTTGCACATGGAAAATTGGTATATTTTGTTAAATGTGAGATTCGTCGCTATTCAGTCACGTAGAGTAACCCACAATTTCAAAACTTTTTTGCTGCATTAAATGGGATGGAAAATGTCTGTATGCCACAAATAGTTTTAATTTAATTTGATTTTTTTGTTTGTGAGCAGACACGAAATCCATAGTATAAGCACACACACTCTGCATAACGCAGGTCGATAAAAACAGAAAAAAACAGAACGTTTTACAAGACATTGGAGCCGGCGTAATCATAGAGTTAGACAATTTTTGCAACTGCGTTTGTCTCTAAACCTCTATAGGGCTACAGTATTTGGAAATTTAAAAATGCCGTGGTTAAATTTTATTCGTATATATACATGGACCTATTTTGGTACATTTGATGATTGCATCTAATTTTATAGTTAAGGTCAAAACAACGCTGTCGCAAAATGGAACTAGTTGATGAAAAATGGCGAATTAACAAGGTGCATTAACAAGTTCGATAAATGCTTGTTATCGTAGCAAGGCAAATATCGTTATTGATATCTGAGAAATCACAGTAAGTCTGCGCAACTTACTGTGTTATTTTACTATTATTAATCCTACTCTTCTGGAATTGCCGAAACGAATCCTTATTTAGACTGCAAATTCTCTTTCACTGCATGAATCATTCTTGAACCCAACCGCAATGTGTTTGTATTTTGACACTACAAAATAAATTTTACCTCGGAGTTTATAGGATTGGTGCAAACATCTCTCTCTTTATGGTTTCTTAGCTCCAAATATGAGTTGGCGGTTAAAGGTGAACCAATCACGAACCATCTTGTCCACTCTCCGTCTGAATGAAACCAAAAAACTCTAAAAAAATCACCTCACGCAGCTAATATCTTTCACTTATCTACAGACTCGCAATCCATGACTTTTCAGTGGGACACCAGGATATTCAACAACACTGTGCTCTCGAGCAAGCCTTATAAAAAATATGTTCTGCCCATTGTAGTGTTAAACATATTTCGCAAGCACTCGAATAGTTCATCAGAAAAACAAACAAAAAAGGGCAATGCAAATCTTTGATTATTATTATCAAATAAGGGCAGCATATATACAACCAGTTGCATTATCACACTCCGAAGAGTCGTTAACACATCGCATTTAGCTTCCCGATTTTTTGATACACAGCGGGTATGGTCTCGCAGTTTTGTGTTTATTGTTTTAGTAATAATGATTTTTGTAAAACCTTAAAATCTCCGGCATCATGGAGATCGAGTGATAGAAGATTGGATTAGATGCAAACCAACTTTTAGCAGTAAGATATAGCAGTGCGCTGTTTTTCCCCCAGAAAACAACCAAGGAGTAGTTCCGGATTAAAAACGTTACAGTTTATTGTAAGAATTTGTTTAATGATAGCATGGTCTTACTGTATACGGATAATATAAAAACTTGAAAGCCTACCTTGGCGATGGTCATACAACTTCCACGGGCTTAAATCCATTTCAGGCAAACTGGAACAAGGTACCCGAGCATTGAAACCTTCGGGTTGTAGCATGGCGTTTGGAGACACAGTGCGCATTCCTTCCAGATTGTCGCACATCAAACGACTAAACTTGACCTTGCGCAACTCTCGCAGCTGATCTGGAAATACAAGTAGTTGAGCTGTAAAAGTCGAAAGCGTCCAACCAGACCAACCTTCAGCACTGGGAACAGATAGCCAATTGTTGTATTCAAGTTAATCGGGAAGCTGTAGCAGGAAACTTTAAAAAGTCAACTTCGTGGTTGAAGAAACTTTTAACGCAAAATTACTCTTCTTTGAAACATTGCTTGTTGCTTTTACTACTGATTTAATGGTTTCGACGTTTTTCGACGAGGTCTTCCAAGGCAAAGTTTAACTGTCAAGCTCATGGAAAACATATACTGTACTAAGAACTTTGTGCCCTATAGAAACACTGACAGCTGTTGGTTTGATTTATGCGATGTAGTTTTAGCACATCCCCACACGAGTTCATTCAAAAAAATTTCAAAAAATACTTCTTACATGATCGTGTTTATGAAAAAAAAACTTTTTTACTCCTTGCGTAGCTATAGTCAATCACTGTGAAATATCCCTTCAATCAAAACTCTAGGCTCTCGACCAAGGCATTGCACTTTGCTTTCAGTAACTTT
>JGI24159J19872_10009410_pt1 | contig 12806 bp, 8 predicted proteins | sample Ectturendosymbi4_FD_19872 | JGI IMG/M metagenome (IMG submission 19872)
AAGACTGTTAGAAGTTAACAACCTTGACAAGAAATTTCTTCCATGTATGTCCACAATGTATGCTTACTATATACAAAATGCTAATCATAATATGGAGATTACACATGATTATAAAATTAATACAGCTGGCTGCTGCAATTGTCTTGATTCCAGAATTTTTGCTTTACCACATCAACAACCGAATCCTCAAGTTGTAAGCAAACCTCAAGAGCCTAAGGGGTGATAGAAAATAACAACACAGTTTAAATTGTCTGCATTATTTAAGGCTAATGCAAATTCCAATGAAACTACTTGCTTGTTATATATAGCCAATGAAACAATTAAGATAGATCCATTTGTGCAGCCTTTGCAGACATTAGTTACTTGAATGGAGATATGTACAAGTGTGCATCATCGCAAAATGAATAAAGCGTATGCAGCACTTAAAGTGTAAGATGCTGCACAAACCCAATCTTTGGACCTTGGGGATCATGTGCTACAGCATGATGTCGCATAGCAACAATCCTTTAAATGCCTGAGAGTCTGAGACAACACCAAAAATATCAACACACACTTTCTGCAAATGACAAAGTTACCACCCGAGTGGCAAAAAGTAAGCCTATCAAACAAACCAATCTAGAAGGCTTCCTGCAAAAGTCAAATATTGATAGCAGCAAGGTTGGCAAAAAGTGAGCCCCAAAAAACAAATTAAGTCGACACTATGAAAAAAGTGATGTTTGGCGCTGAAATTTCAGAATGGATTTCAACAATCAAGAAGGCTAAACCTGCTTCAAAGCATTCTGCTATTGGTGATCGATGCAATAGGAGTATCTACCAGCCAGCCCACCTTTCTGGGTCTGGCCTTAATGATAACAAGTTGCACTTATATGATTATTCAATCATTGAACACTGTGTGTTGGACTGTCCTTACACATCTTTGGATGACCACTTATCTGAAATTTGATGTTCTTTGTATTGCGGAAAGCAAAGTCAGTTCTTTCTGTGTCTTCCAAACTCTCAAATCCATGCACAATCCACATTTCTATTATGCTATGGAGTTGGAATTTATGAAAGCCTTTCATATGTTTCGCTTCAAGCCAGGGAATAGATGAAACACAAATCTTAAGCTTCTGTTTTTGTGTTAACATGTTTATGTTGTTGCACTCCACCCAAGTAATGAAAAACCACACAAAAACTTGCAATGCCTTTTTTAACACCTAGGTTTCACATGCACTACTTAACAGGGCTGAAGTAGGGTTCATTTAGGAGCACAGAGGCATCTCCGTCACATCAATATGAATGTTATCACACATATGTTCATGAGATTCGGCGATGAATTGATTTGAATGAGACATAGGTGGGATTCGTGTTGAGCTAGGCTTATTTCATAATTGCAACCTCAGTAAAGGTCTTCTGAAGCAAAGAGAAGCTATCAATTTCTTTGTTGCTGAAGGAAAAACTCCTGTTAATGTTGACTGGAGATCATAAAGTGTTGACGAGGATGAAACCTTTCAAGATATTGATGTGAGATGGACTACTGCCTGGTAAATCATGAATCGCTCACAGTTTGGAGAAACATTCTTGTTACTGCTCACCAACGTTTGCTATGCATTAGGGAATACATAATAATCAGTGGCAGATGCAAGGGGGCAGTTAGGCAAAAACTGGAATAGAACCTTCCTGTGACAACACAGTTGCAGAAAAAAAATCTGAGGCCAGTCAAAGTTATTCAAGCTAAATCTCGCACACAAGCTAAATCTGGGTGCACTGCACCCATTTATCAGGGAAAACTCAAGACTTAGCCTACTATCAACTGCGGCAAACTTCACTTGAAATCTTGCACACAGGGCTTGTTATTGACAAAAACAAAGACTTTCTGGTATTAACTAATCACCAGTTTAACATTCTCCTGCAAGGCAGTTGTTCAGATGACTTTTCTACCATAAATTTTGTATCACATGTAAGCTGTAAATCTGAACAAATCAAGCATAAGCTCGATGTGGACAGAATACAGCATTGGCAATTCACAAAACGGAACACTCTACTGGGATTAGCTTAGTAATTATTGATAAACAAACTCAAGCAACTATGCTAGACAACATGTGCGAAGTTGAAACGTTGGAGATAAGCATTAAACATATCTTACTTTTTGTGCAATGCAACTCACGGAAAGACTATCTGGGAAACCCCATGATAAACTTCACATAAAACAATCCTTGCATCAAACACACTGATAAAGTATAAACTAGGGTTTTGTATGCCCAAGCTTAGGCATGTAAGAAACTTCAAGTTAAACACTCCAAGCAACAAATACTGAGGCTTTTCACTCAAACACATTTATTTCCTCACTAACGCATAAGGGCCATTCTTTGCCAATAGCACAAAAAATAAAAAATGTCACCACTAGACAAAGATTTTGATGAAAATTTATCAGCTTGCAGAGCAAATCATTCTGAGCAAAATCTGGTTAGCGGTTCCGAAGATGCATGAGTTTGAAAATCAGCTGTTTTTGTGATCAGTTAAGCGTGAAATTTTTTTTTAATTTGACATTTGTCTTCAAACTTTAATAAAATCTTTATGTTTATAGATAGGAACCCGAAATTTGGTTGAGGTGGTCAAGGTTCTTTTTATTGTGAGTTCCAACTTACGCTCACTTAGGCCATGGTTGAGTGATTTCAGAGGCCAGACGGCCAACATAACTTTAGACGCTTACTCATATGTGACCTAACTTTGGGACTTAAATCCGAAAAGGGTCCTCTCAATTGTTTCAAGTAAGGTATCATCCGAAAGCTCTGAAAGTTCTCTTTTCAATGGTGATGAAACATGTTTTAACATGTGGTTTTGGTTATAATAATTAGGAAAATTTGTGGCATTTGAAAAAGGTAGTTTGATGAAATACATGTTGTTTCTCAAGTAACATGGGTAGATTACCTACTAAATGTATACATATACTATAAAGGTGTATTTGTAAAAGTTGTTAGTATTGGTTTGTTTCTTCATATTTGTTAGGCTATGAGCATTTTCCTAATCTGCATAGTTATGGCTATTTATTCAATATTGAAGCTACTTCACGGGTATCGTTTTTCTCTTAATCGTGAAGACCTTCACCATTCTGAGAACATGATGAAATGAATAAAGAAAATAGCATGCCATGCCATGCTGACCTCTTATTCTGATTAATAAATGCATTTTTTGGTAAAAACATTGTTGACTCAAACTTTTGGTTTGTGATATTTGCGATTAAAAAAGTTTGTGATAACAATAGTGGCACGTTGATATAAGAATGTTAATTTTTCATAAGATGACTNCTACATTAAAATTTGTATTTTTTAACATGATACATTGCATGACAAAATGACATAAAACAGGACATAAATTCCGCTGAAGTTTTTATTGGAAACTAGGCTACAATCCATGTCTTTTGATACTTTGGATGACCTGCTGGGGTTTTGGGTTCAAAAGTTATGATCTAAAGTGGTAAAAATATATGACTAATTAGTTAATTACGTAATTAAACAATTCGTTTGTTTTAGATTATAACTTTTGAACCAGAAACTCTAGAAAGTCGATCAAAGGCTCAAAAAACTCTGACTCGAGCCTAGTTTCCAATGAAAACTTCAGCGAAACACTTTGGCCTAGCGGTTGGGCCTTAGGCCAGGTAACATGAGACAAAATGGCCTAAAAACTACTTCACTTATTATGTCCCTCACAAAAAATCTGCAATCCCCAACCAAAAACAAATTATTTTCGAGTGCAGACTAGATGACTGGCCGATCCATTTGAGTCATTGAACAGCTCTCTAGCGCAATCGGCGGAGGAGCTATGGCGTTGGTAAGGCAACCGACAACTGCTGGTTTTAGGCCGATTTCAAAGTACGAATATATCGTACCCCGGCTCTCGAAGTGTTAACCAGTGATTTGAAATATTAAGCATGCCAATTCATAATAAGTTGGTGAAGAAAGAGTGTGTGAAAGCGAAGTTGGTGAAGAGTGTGTGATGAAAAAATCAGTGCTTCCATTGGCACTACCCCTAAACCCCATGCTCCTGCACGTAGTTCTAACTTGAAAGGACATTTGGACCATTTTCACCCTGAGATTTTGTAAATGGTACAACTTATTCTGGAACACCAACAGCATCAAATACTAAGACTTTGAGTACTGGAAAGAAGCCTGCTGCAGCAACTCTGACAAAGCTTTTTGCTGGTGATAAAGTCACAATAACAATGACTCCAGATCCATATAAAAAAGCATTGTTGACATGCCTGTTTTCAATGGCATATCTCCGAGATTCATTTCTCAACCTGAAGTATTAGCACTGACTGGCAAATTGGCATGAAAACTAGCAGTGACCCTAAACAGAGACAACATAAAGAAATTAGTACTTGGTGACTATAGAGAGTCTCTGGAAATTAGTCAGCAAAGCTAGATTTTGCAAAGTGAAAGACACAATAAAGATATCACACTAAAAATGCACCTGGGGTTTGGAAATACATACGTGTATGAGAGTAGGCTACATTTCCTACAACGACACAAGTCAAATATACAGAAATGGAATGACAGATGAAACACTGGTATTGAGAAAGGAGCAATGGTGTCTGAGAAGCCTCGACCACATGCATCCCACTGATCGTAGTATTCCAGTTTTAATCCGGTATTGTTCCCACTAAATGGTGGTGGGCAGATCATTTCTGCCATGAATTAACCTTACACCATTTCTCCATCTTGCTTGATCAAGGGCTGTTAGAGATTTGTAATCAACTGTTTCTTGCTGCTGTGTAACAATTTCAATGTTGCACTCACTTATCTTCCTTTTGTTAGTTTTAAATCTTGTGAATCTGTTGTTTTATACATCATTTTGTTTGAAGTGGCTCGCAAGTTGTCAGATTTTCTTGCACAATTGCCCTAAGGTCAAAAGCAGTTAGACCATGCTGATCTAGACAACCAGTTGAAATATTTTTTTTATCCATCAGTGATGAAAGAATAAAATCCAACTGACAGGGAAAAAATTCAATTTAGTTCCATTTTAGTCACATGTGTTTCACGCATGAATCAGATTGCAAGCTATCTGCAATGACAGTGTCATGCCATAAACATGAAATGAGAAGCATCTTGTCCTTTATGTTAGAATTTGCTGCTGACGCTTCCCACTGCTGCTGAAAATTTCAAATTTGGTGTAAGATACAATTGTGATGGCAATTTCCATCGTATGAAATTTGAAACACTTTGAAACTATTCGTAGGTCGGACCCTGATTATTTGACAAGACTATTCTTTATTTGTCCACAAGGTAATGGCAAACCATTGATGAAAACGTTAAGGCTCTGCATATACATGATTGAACCATCGCAATACACTTTTACTCATCACAAATAAATACTGTATATCAAATAAATGGCATTGTTGTTGAATGGAGTAATGAATGAATGAATTTTGCCAGCAGACACAAAGTCCATAGTACAAACACACTGTCTGCACAGCGTAGGTTGATAAAACCTGCACAGCAGAACGTTTTGCAATGGCATTGGAGGCTGAACCACAGGGTTACAAACACTTTCTTAACAGAATATTTGCAACGGCATCGGAGGCAGAACCACAGGGTTCAACTTTGAAATTTCAACAACTACAATACAAACTGCCTGAAGCCTGCTGTTTCTAATTTTTCTAGCAAATCAAATGGAAGTAAGTTTGCCTGCTACTGGCATACCTGCACACCACACTCCCTTTAAGGAAGAGCTGTGGTTTAATGTGAGTGGAGAGTAGACGAAAAAATCCTTGAGTTTCTTTATCTACAAATGATTTTTCTTCACCGAACGCCTCTTTAAGCATGGGCTCATACATAATTTGGCACACGCTTGTTCGCATTGATGGGGGGAGACCAACCATCAAATAGTCTGGTGTTACACCTTGTGTTCGATCCCATAGGTAATAATAGTAGCTGGTTACCTAAACCATCAACAGTTTAATATTACAACAAAAAACAGGAAAGCTAAATATTAAACCAAATTTTGTTCCACACACTTGGGTGTGAGACTAAAATCATACAAAAAATAAACTTCAAACTACTTTGGTAAGGCCAAACGGCCAATTCAGAATAATTGTTTAGTTTTGTGATTTGCAATAACACCAGACATTTAACTTCGACTATATATAAATTTAATCACAATTAGCCACAAAATGTTTCCCTCTTGTTGATGCGCTCTATCAATGTGGCAATTTTGTCTAATAATTTTCCATCATCACTTACAAGAAAATTTATAATTTTACAATGATTAAAAAACAAAATACCACTACACTCCGGAAACACTCACTTGAAATTTCAATTCTGTCGGTACGCAATAAATCTCGAAGAATCTTACTACGTCAGACACACGCCCCTTATAATGACCACGGCGAATATCCTCAGTTTGAATAGTGGCAGATATGTCACCAAGTATAGCAGAATAGAAAACTGTTCCAAATATCTGTGCCATAATTGACATTAACATTTCTGCAGGTAGTGATGCATAAAGGTCCCCATACCCAACGCAAACCATTGTAACAGTTGCCCAATAAAAGCTAATAATGTATTGATCAACTGGTGAATGCAGAATATCAAGTGATGGAAACTTTTTCAGTGCAACAATTTGGCCGATCCATGTTGAATTGTGGCAATAAAATGGTCCTGATATGCTGTCAAACAGGAGCATCCCATTGCTGGAACTGTATATTTCATCATTCTATAATAAAATACAAGCTATTAACAGTAAAATACTATCAGAAACAAAAAAAACAACTTTTAAATCAATCATATGCACAAAGGAATCAATCATTGTTTGACTATACTTCAAGAAATAAAGAGAAGCTTGTACAAGCACAACTTCTTCAACCTTCATCTTCAAATCTTATCTGCAACTCAAGCAACAAAATTGCCTTTCCTTTGTTTAGCATTTGTCCCGTAATAAGCCCCACTAAGTACAAATTTTAAAAGCCCTACAGTTCTTTTTTTGCTTTTTATGAAAACAATTTCCAATGCAGCGTTTGTCAACCTCATTGCTGCAACAGAACCTTCTGCATAGTTTGCATTGCTCATGGAACCCTATGCAACGGTGAAACAGAATTTCATCTAATCCAATTTTGGTCTGCTTTGACAGAACCACTGGGAGCCTCTCACGAAGCCCTGAGGTTCCATGGAATCCTGGTTGAAAAACACTGTTCTAATGTCTTTACTGAAGTGACCAACCACCATCATGATAGCAATGTCATGTAGTCATCACAAGTGAAGTTAGCAGTGTAAAACCAATGTACCTCCCAGACTTTTGTCATAAACTACTGCTCTCACAGCTAAATCAACAAACGAAAGACATTGATTGCTGAGGCTTTCTGAAAAAATACCTGTAAGAACTTTGTTGGGACAATTATGTAGTCAAGATCAAGGAAAAAAGCAAGTTTCATTCAACTCACTTTTAACTCGATTGAGAGTGTCATGACTCATCCTGTGGGCACCAATCTCCACTCACTCTGTGCCATAGGCCAATGGTAGCATCACACACAAAGCTTTCTCTTGCATGTGCACATTAATGACAACCACAAGACCAGACAGGTTGCAATTACCACTTTTCAAGTTTTCAATATGACGGACTGGGATTGAAACTTAAACTACCAGGTTCAGTGCTACGCACTCACATGCTATTAGGCCACTTAATGTAATAAACAGTGTTGCAAAAACAGTAAAGGACATAAAGATTGACATTAAATCTGTCACCTCAGTGACAAGAAAATGTTGTGGTCACACTCTCACACTAGCTGTTTGACAAAACAATTGAAAATGTCCACGAACTGGAGAAATTATATCATTACAGGTTCATTTCATTACAATTTAGACAATAGGTGGAACCACATGCTCTCCTTTTCATTTTAATTTTGTGTGAATCTTTTATCATTGAAATTATAAAAAAATTGACACCAAATCTAAGAAAATTTATTGAGTGGTATATGATTCATCACGGTTTTTGTATTTTTACCACTAGATGGCTTTCGCATCAATGAGCAACATAAAAACGAGCATAACTCCAGACCTGCTAATCAAATCCATATTAAATTGGTGTCTATCCCCAGGTTTTTTTGGATAGGCTTTCTAAATACGCACTTGAAATTTACCTAAAAACAATATTTTTCATATTTGCATTTCTGCCCCCTACATTCTCCCCAGTTTGGGATGGATGCAGAAATTTTAATTTGATTTTTGCTCATTAAGACAAAAGACATTCCTGTTTCCAAATGTATTATTCTCAACACTAACATTTATGAAGTTCTACAAAAACATCACAAATAAATTGAAAAGTTGACTCCAAACAAATTTCTTTTGGCTGCTCTATGCCATCATAAGTGACATTCACATACCATATGTTACTTAACAATTTTGTAAATTGGTAGTTCATACCAGCAATATGGTAGAAACTGCATTTGATCACTTGCGTATGGGTTGCCTTTTAGTGTTTATGGAACTTCTGCACTTTAACAGTGCTTTATAAACAGTTCAAAGGTCAACCGACATGAATTTTCAGTTTGATTTTTTTGCTCACATCGACAGAACTTTTCATTCTGATTCTAAATCACTAATTTTTAGGAACATTAGTTATGCGGTTAAGCTGTGGGAAGCAAAAAAAAGTTCAACAATCTAACATTGCTGAGTCATGGCACTGTGACGTCATGTCAGAACATCTACTATGCGGCATTCACGTTACTTCACATTGAAGAATTGCGTTTTCCCGTTATCGACCCACTGGGTAACGCAACACGTTTTGCTGGAGTTGCAACTTCTCCAGTGGTGTTGCGTTGACTGTGTGATTCACCACGAACGGGATGTGCGTGAAGAGTAACACCATTATATACATAGCGTGAGCAAGCAATAATAAGAGAGATTACGACGCATGATCTCTATTGTTGCTTGCTGCCACGGTGCGAAGCATTGCGCACATGCCGCTCCAATTGCATCACTGGTGTATAAATCTCTTAGTAAAACTTGGACACTGTCACTTGACTCAATCACTTCGTAGTATTTATACGACATAAAAGCCAGAAATGGCAAAATTTTTTGAGAGTGACAGTGAAACAGAAGAATTGGGTGTTCCAAATGTTGTGCTACATACCAGTCATATGAGCCTGCACCTAAAGTTTAGTGGTTCTTAACTTGTGGGGAATTCCCCACTGGTGGGGAATGGCGGAGATACCAAGTGGGGAATGACCGTCGGACAGTAGAATCACTGCTTCAAAAATTAACACATCACATCCAAATGTTGACTTACTTTACAAATCACAACCCTTTACANAGGAAATGGAGAGTTGGCCCACTAAAAAGTGGGGAATTCGAGAAAGCAGATTAAGACCCCTTTCAGGGTTAGGTCCTAACCTGTCAAAAGTTGGTGAACCTACAAGCAGCACCAACGTCACTGAAGATGAAAAAGCTGGCTGAGATGAGGATAATTCCTGATGTGGACAACTGGTAAGGTTTTGAGTAGCTGAGAAGGTTTTTTAGTTTGAAATCCTTGATTGCTGACAGGGTTGGTGTCATAAAAACTGGAGTGGGCAAAGCTTACAAAAAGCAGAAGAGTTTTGCCCGCTTGCGTTATTTTCAAAATTAAACAAAGCGAAGTTTTCCCAACAGGCAAAATTTTTTTACAATACATTGTCAACATAAATGTGATTAGGCTATAATTTTGATGCTTTATGCACCAACCGAACTTGTATGGTTTCAAGTAGATTAACACTTTAGCGTCTGGACACTTGTGGGGTTTTTCGAGAAAAACCCACTGAAGTGAACGTGGCTTTGTGCGGGAATTTCTCTGATCCGGTAAGTGCTACCGACCCAGGGAAAAGCTAAAAAGACTCGGCAAGTCTTCTAGCATGCAATCGAAAAAAATTTTTTGGTTGTGGGTGTGGATCTTTTGTGGTTGGCATCATAAGTGGAGGACTTTCAGGCCACCTTGGCCCACTTCACTTGGCCCTTTGCTAAAACCGCCAGATGGTAGTCTTTCGCTGAAGTTTTCATTAGAAACTAGGCTACAATCCCAGTCTTTTGATACTTTGGATGACCTGCTGGGGTTTCAGGTTGAAAAGTTATGATCTAATGTAACAAAAATATTTGACTAATTAGTTAATTAGATAATGAATTAATTTTTTTATTTTAGATCATAACTTTTGAACCAGAAATGCTAGAAAGTCAACCAAAAACTCAAAAGACTCGGGCTCAAGCCTAGTTTCCAAACAAAACTTCAGCGAAATACTTTGGCCTAGCAGTTGGGCCCGAGGCCAGGTAACATGAGCCAATATGACCCAAAAACTACTTCACTTATGACGTCACTCACAAAAAATCCACAACCCCCAACCAAAAACTTTCTTTTGAGTGCAGACTAGAAGACTGGCCAATTCTGCTTGAGCCCTTGAACAGCTCTCTAGCGCAATCGACAGAGGAGCTGAGGCATTGCTAAGACAACTGAAAACTGCTGGTTATAGGCCGAAATCTAGGTACGAATATACTGTACGCCAGCTCTCAAAGTGTTAAGAAATTTTACAATGTAAAATCATTATTCTATGCTTGTTGACAATATCACAAAAACATTTAGCAAGAAAAGCCAGACTTTGTGTTTTGCGGGAAAAAGTGTATGCTTAAAACAAAATTTTCCGGGCACAAAAAAATTTGGGAAGGCACTGCCCCCAAATGCGCCGCTGTGGTTATGGGCCCAGGGAGGGCCAAAGCTTGTAAGTGCGTTGTCAAAGACTAGACGTGTTGTCGCCTTTTTGACGCAGAACATAAAAAAAATTCTTTTACCAGGGACACCAGAACAGCGGCAGGGCCGGAGGTATGCTACAGATGGAAAAGTTAATGGCAATTTAATTTCAAAAAAACAAAAAAATTGTTACCAATATGCTTGCTTCTGTTCAGATAAAACGTTGACCTCCAACCTCAAAATTGATAACGTATCTGAATTTTCTGGGTGTGCGAATAACTACTGTACAATGGAATTCGTTTCAAGTCTGTCTTGATAACCATGAAATTACCTATGATGCTATGAAAATGGCACCTCGGGAGTTATGAAAATTGCACCTCGGGAGCAGGGGCAATGTCCCTGCTTTTCTGCATCCTGTCTTTCACATTATATTCTCTGAAATTTGGAAGACATGTTAGTTCATACCTTCAAAATGTTTTGGCCAACTTTTTTAGCTTTTTCTTCCGAATTTTTTGTAAACTTGTCAAGTGTGGCCAATCCCATCTCGTATGACTATGAAACAGGAAACCATCTTTCTAGGTGCTTCTGTGGGCATTGGGTGCATCTGTTTCTAGGTGCATCTGTGGGCAATGCGTAACTATGCCAAAAGCTACAGAGTGCTTTTGCTGGAACGATTTCGGAAGTCAATACAAAACAAATGGAGCAAAAAGTGAACAATTCAGGATTTCGTTGTAACTGCCTCGAGATTGGCGTTTTAGAAGGGTACTACTACGAATATCAAGAAGCAAGTGGGCCACCCTTGGAGGATGAACTCCTCCATGAGTACGTGAAATTGTATTTGAAAAATATAGACATTTCAAAGTGTTGTCATTCTTAAATATGGGTTACATATTGAAATTCACATAAAACAGTATTGCAACATAACGTTCTATTTTCTCACCCAGGACCTAGAGATACATATAGATTACCGGAAATTCACGCGATGGATTTGGAAGAAACTTGGCAAAAAAACAGAAGAGTTTTGGCTGCTTGCGTTAGGCAACGATCTGTCTGTGAGCATTGCTGTGGCTTCAAATATCCTACTAAATTTGGAATAAAGATGTAAAGACACCAGTGCATTTGGTTGTTTGGTGCATTAAAGCAATAATAAGAAAGTGCAACGAAATAGGCACGAGGCGTTAAATCTAGAAGCATGACGGCGCACCACTTCATCCTTACTAATCTGTTTCTCACGAGCTGACAGGGGAGGGGGCCTTTGGCGAGCATCAACGGCTGATCGTTCACATATTCCAAAAAATCAGATATAGAAATGTGGTTAGGATTAATATTCCCCATGCAGTAGATCTTTGTAGCTTCCTTTTTCATGAAGATGTTTTATTTTTTGGTTGGAGGCATTATAGAAGGAACATCAGGTTGAAGTTGTAACTGAAAATTCATGTTATATCCAATAGAGGCTGCAAATGCCCTACTTAATACGAAATTAGAATCATTGAAATGATTTTCAAAACCTTTCAATGCATAGTTAAGTTGTAGTTCTCTCTCCGACAGTTGAAAATACAGGCTTGCCTTAGCTTAGGTTCTTTTGCAAAAGGGAATATACAAACACTTTATCTTGCCCACTTTTCATGCTTCAAGTTGCAACAGCATGTACCACCATGTCATTAGATTTTAATGCTTCAAAATTGTTATGTCTGCACGAAGAAAAGACAACAGTTTGCAGCAAATAGCATTAACCTGCTCATGAGACATATTGTGCTGCAAGCTACTAATAACCAGGGCGCTGGAGCAAGAACAGAGCATTTTCCTTGGAGCTGGAGCAACATTTAAAATTCAGGCGGAGCAGGAGTTGGAGCTGGAGCCAGATGTTTATAGAACAGCTCCACCTCCAAAGCTTTTTTTGAGATGCTACTTTTATTAGTTGATGTTTGTTCCACTAGTCAAAACAGCAACCCTTTACAAAATAGAAAATTGTTGTCTCAAATACTCTTGGGCGCCATCTTTTCCAATATATTTACCATGTGGTTTCTGGTGAGGCACTTTTGTTATGACAGGGGCTAGGATCATGCTGATACAACAAAGCTAGACAGCTAAACAAATCTTTGCCGTTCTAAACATCTAAAGTT
>JGI24159J19872_10009412_pt1 | contig 12804 bp, 5 predicted proteins | sample Ectturendosymbi4_FD_19872 | JGI IMG/M metagenome (IMG submission 19872)
ATCGCAAAAAGACGAAAGCAGATGGCAGTCGACTGATTCCTCGAAAGCATACAGAAACACTAGTGCTTTTAAGTGTATCCTTTTTTCAGTTTCACCAGCGAATCTCTTTTTTCGGCCTCACCTGTTACTCGGTCACCGTTGAACAGACGCCGGAAATCTGGCCAATGCTAAATTTTACGTTGTGGTCTCGGCAACGTTTGAAACCGGAAGCATCCAGAGCACTTCTAAGCCCTAAGTCTGACACTTGAAAAAATACCCGACGACGACGACCTCGCCACCTCGGTCATGACTGTGTAGCCGACCCTGGGCTTAAGAAAACCCTGCCGTAGGACTAGGTATGCGGCTGGGCATGTGACAAGCGGATTGTTATTGTTGTCGTGCGATGACGCCGCAACCAGGTGAACCATATGTTGTTGAAAGCTTGTCGGGAGCTGTTGGCTTAGCTACAGGATGTGTGATGTCGCCAAGATAGAGAAGCGTTGAGTTACATGCTGGCGTCGTGGACACCACAGGGTGCAAGTTCTGGTGCGACGTTCGGAGAAGCGGTGGGTTCGTTGTGAAAAGATTTAGACAAGCGATGAACGTGGAGCCAATTGCTTTTTGACAAAAGCAGGGGCGCATTAGTTACGAGCAGCTTGCGATGACAATAATATTCGACGTGTTTGTTGCGCATTCTGCGCAAAAACAAAGTTGTTGTAAGCATACCCACCAACTAGCATTCACTGTGCCTTCTTTTAGAATTAGACGAACTATTTGAGATCGCACATAACCAATGAGAAATTGATTGCACGACAGGTGTTTATCGCATCTATTTATTATTTTTTGTGTCCGCGCTCTTGACTTGACATCGTGCTGAGATAAACAGTTTTCAAAACATGCAGCCAAAGAGATGACTTCATCTGCTTTGTTTCCTGCTACTTGAAGAGGATAACTGCGAGCAAACAAACTGTTGAGTGGTCTGGGTCACGGGAAATTTTGTCTGGCATTCAATTTTCGAAAAGCAGCATTCACCAATCCGTAACTCCGAAGACTGAATCGATTGGTAGAGAGCTACGCTTGGTTGACAGCAGCCGGCGAATAAAGTTGAACATCAACATACTCCACCAAACGCGAGTTATTATCAAAAGTCGTTGACGGCAAATCGGGGATACAAGTTTTTAAGGATTTGCGAAAGAAGTGCGAATGTGATTTGCTGCTTCTGTCGTCATCAGTGAGCGCAAGAGCTTATTCAAATTTCCAGGCTAACGTGTTTTAAATCCAGCCTTAACATTAAATTTGCAAGATATCGCGTTACTTCTTGGTTGACTAGTTTCGATGCTTCGCACGTCTGACTTTAACGTCGAGAATTAACGCTTGTTTTAGGGCCAGCACAAAACAATAGACATTTATTTCGGTTTAGCAAAAATTTTAAAGGCTTATTTTGTTTTAAGTAAATTTTTAGGATTTTTGTTTTAAGTCAATTTGTAGGAAACTCTGTCCAAGCGTCGTTCTTACGTCAATTTTTAAGAAACACGATTCAAAAAATATAAACGTTTTCTAATGACTGCGAAGCTTTTCAAGTGTTGCAGTTTGTTCATTATTCCTTCATGCGATGTTGAATACAAAACTACTAATTATCATTTGCCAAGTGTGAGCGGAACTAGATTCCAGGAAACACCAAAAGCGTTACATTGTGGACAGCTCGAAAGAGTTGGCTGCTATGTGGCAACAAATTGACCAACACCTTTGTACTGTATTTTTAAAGTAAATCTTAAAATTTGCGAAGCTACCTGCAGTTGCTAAACGATTTGCACTCCCCTAAGCTTCAGGTGCCCTCAAAGCTAAAGGTCTGCAGAGACCGGTTATTTTTTAAATTTCGGGCAGTCCAGGGAGAATTCGTTACGGGGCAAGTTGGGCCGGGCCAAAAACACCACGGGTTGTACTGGCTCCGGCTGTAAAAATGTCGGCCCATGAATAACTCTAACAATGGTTTTATGACTTATCTGTAGACACTTCTGTTTAATCCAGCTATGTCCAACCCAAATGGCTTACTGGGCCAAAAATCATGTTGCTATCTTAACCAGGGCCGCACATTTTATGACATATTAATGAGGGCCGCACATTGAATGACTTACTTAGATCTGAGCAAACCAAATTTAGCTGAAGCTAATACACTGAAAGCGTTCGGAACCTAATTGCAATGTTAACAGACGTGATAAAGTGGAACTGAGGAGACCACTTGCACCAAAGTGTCAAAATCAAGGTTATCAAAATAAGGAAAGGTTGTCAGTATGTAGGATGCTGTTACTTCAGCGAAAACCTAAACTGGGTCGCACAAAATCTTCGCCTGGGCCGTGGGTTGGACATAGCTGGTTTAATCAATAACACCTATGCCTAGAAGTCAAGCTTACGTGCGACCGCAAGTTCCTTAATTAAGAGACCAGTTTCTGTTGTACCGGCTGGGCTCGCCCGAAAAAATGGCTCATGCAGACCTTTACCACATACAAGTTTTTTAATAAATTGCAGCGCATGCAAAGTGCAAACCAGAAGCGGCAGGAGCAACAATCACGACAAAAAGCTGCTGTATCAGATGCAAGGACCAAATTACCGTGTTAGCAATGTGCGAACAGTCAGATGTTCGTGGGCAGCTTTTTTATGGTAGGCCTACTTGGCAAAATATGTGATGTCTTTTGCAAACTCTAAAAATAGAAGTAAATTTTCCAACGAAACTGAAGCGCCATTCTCATACTTTCTCGTAAAACTTGGGTTGCTTCTTCATAGCCGGTTGTAACAGGTAATCAAGTATCCGTTTCGTCACTCTTATAAGCTTTGTGTGTTGTTTGTCAAAATGCAAAGAGGCTGTAATAAGTAGAAGTGACAGAAAGTATTTCAAAAACAGATTTTATTTCTGTTATCGGCGAATTCCGCGCAGGTCGGCAAAGGGGCCATGCCTCCTCAAATTTCTAGCATATCTTGTCGTTCTGTGCTTCGAGAGGCGGCGCCCCAAACCGAATACTATTGCTCGCTCAAATTGAAACTATTTGGCCCCTCCCAAAATTTTCGGCGGGCTGTGCTACAGTTCTTATATTAATTAAACTTGGTTTCGGCATCTTTTGAATTTTTTTGCTTTGTGACGTGTGTTTTATTTTAAAATCTTCTGGCCTTCGTCTTTTGCTTGCCCGAAATAGTTTTAGCAAATTAGTTAAATGTTATACAGTAGATGCCAATGAATACCAATTTATGCCTGTTACGTTGTGCGATACCAACAACTACGTAACGGTGAAGTCCTACAGCAATTCAACGTACTTCTCACGCTTGGATGTACAAATATGTTGACTGTTTCTATTGTTTATCTTCAGTAGCGAGCATTTGCCTGAATGTGATAAAACAGTCAGGCAAATTATATACTTCACCTGGCCAAGATAGCTTACTTTCTTGTCTCATCAGTAAAATTGGGGATGACACATTGGGGCCCTAAGTTATTACCGTATACGAGTTTCCACCATATCCATCAAACGTTACGCAAAACATAAAAAGACACCAACATGTTCCGAGAGCTTCTTAAAATACCGCTCGTTGCTTTGTTCGTCAGCGCCATTCCAAACTGGAGAGGCCCTTGATTGCTGGTGGTTAAAGCAAGGGCGTTGGGCTGGCGCGTAAATACACGGCAGAGGATCGTGTCGGGCTCAGGAGCGCGTCTACAAGAAGGCAGGGTGTGTTTTAATCAGCAGTTATCGCTTCGTGATGACACAAACGCACCAAGCTGCGTGCCGCAAAAACAGCCTTCTAAAGCCGCGTGATTTCTGATGATAGGATGGTCGGCGTGAATGCAGTAGAATGCAGCCGGCTGTCCCGCGGTCTTTACACGCAGGTTTTCGAGAGTGGCATGTTTGGTTGAACTGCTTGTTTTCGCGATAGCTTATATTGCAGCTGCCGTCAATCAGCACACGCGCTTCGTAATGGGATAAGCTTTTGTAGAAAAAGGAAATTCAGTAAATCTATGACTGGGCATGGAGGTATGGAAAGATGATAGCGACAATGCAAAGCCACAGGTTTCTCCCCGTACAGTGGCGCCAACAACCGCAGAACAAAGGCTATCACAACAGTACTGCCAAAAACTTGCACATTTTAGATGGTTCTTGTTCAAACAGGGCGTTCATTTAGTGACGTTTCCAGCAATGCCGCAAAGTGCATTGCGATCTCAGGCGCTGCGCTACGCGGAGGTGATAAAGTTTCAATTTACAGCATTGCCGCTATAAACAACAGCCTTGTGGTATTTACCAAAAGGGCGTTTTTGTTGCAAAACGTCAGCATCGTGGAGTTATAGCTGAACGCGAACCAGCCAATAGCACCTTCTGCTGCCTGGTCTTGCGTAACTAACAGTGTTGCCAAAAACCCCAGAATTTACCTTGAAAAAAACCCAGAGATACAAAATGTTGAAAAAAGTCTAAACCAAACTTGAAATGTACGCTCCCGGTACTTGAACATACGAATTAAGGTAATATGCATTATTTGCATCATATTTTTAACAAGTTCAAGTCTATTTTCAAACATGATACAGACAATTTGCAAGTAGGCTAGCAGCAAATCAAATGTATGAAGTAACATGAAAAAGCTAGTTACATCTTTTCTAAAAAACGTTTTTAAATATGTTTTCTTTTACTTTCACTTAAATGCACAAATTGAAATATGTACAAGATACATTCAAGGTCTTACAGTATTCTATTCACCCTTAACCACTGCATTCATTGCAATATTTTACTATTAATTTAACGTTCAAAATTTTACATTCGTACCTATCACAATGATAGCGCCTGTAAAACAATGAACAGATTCTCAACCACAGCATCTTCAAAACCAAAAAAAGTATCATAAAATCATGCACAAGCCGCCCTTGACATATCAGTGATTGATTAGAGTGCTGACCTAGGCCTAGTCAGTGCTAAATCTGTAAAACATTAGATTTCAAATGGTTTGGTTAAGCCTAACCCTACTCAACTAATACTGGCTACTGACTCTGCACATTGCGCCTGTGAAACTGTATTCTTCATTGGAAAATACAGTTGAGTAATACAACACACATTTCTAAAATTTGCCCTTCGTCAAAAAACCCCAGATTTTCAATAAAAACCCCAGATTAAACAGAAAACCCCCAGATCTAGTGAAAAAAACCCTAGCAGTGGCAACACTGGTAACTAATAGTGCATCGAGAAAGTCAGCGAGATCTTGGCTTTTGTAAGTTGTTTTATAACAAAGACACCATTGTAAGCCCTAGCTCCTATTCTGTGTAACTTCAGGTTTTTGTGGATTCACTGTAAAATTTAAATTGGTGATTCAGTAGGTAAAATTGTGTTAAATCAGTTGTTTTGTTACTGCATTTGTGGTGCGGTTAGCCAAAGTCAAGGCAAGCCGAATATCGGCAGACTTAACGCTAGCGACAAACTCAACAATTTCAGTTTTTTGTGAATTTTTTGGTTTGTGATCGTTACCAACCAAGAGTTAGTAGCTTAATATTAAACTTGGTTGTTTATGCTTTGTTTATCATCTTCTGTACTGGTTAACCGCCGTTACTTCCACTCCCTGTTCTACACTGAAATTAAATTGCTATAATATATGGAAGGATTCGATTTCCAGCAATTGGAGGTATACATTAATGACTTACGCTGGGAGGGAAAAAGCAAGTTTAGATTGCGTAATGTACCTTGTTTTTGTTGACTAACGTGAATCAGATGTTTTGTAAAAGCTAGTGAGAAGTTGGGACAAAACAACGGAACGCACTGTAGGCCAATCCCAAAACCAGATTTAACAGCCTTTGTGTGATGAAGCAAAATACATTTGGCAATTACGTAGTTAAGCATATGTAATAATTCTAGAAAAGAAACCTTTTGAGTAGAACAAACTGTGGATCAAGATTCGGTTCCTTTAAAAGAGATAAAGGAACAAAAACGCTCTGTGCATTTTAACATGCTCATTTTGACTCACGGAATTTTTGTGTGGTAAATGCCATCGTTTTCACTTTTAACTCCAAAAGAACAACTGCAAGTTGGGACCCATTTTTGTTTCAAGAACTTTTGTTGTTGATGTTACTTTGCTGCAGGGATGTAGTGTTAACAAAAAAGGTGTGGGAACGCACCCAAAAAATTAGCCATTTTAAAACAGCTTCAAACTCATTGTAAAGCAAAACGTGAAAAAGGTGTGGGGACGCCGTTCCCACGCGTTCCCACCCCTGCTTTGCTGTGTCACGTTGAATGACAAGCTGAATTTTACCTTGTTCCTTTTTTTCATACTACAGTACTACGACGAAGTTCTATTCCGGTCACTTGGCAGGAGTTGCTAAAGAATGTTCAAAGCACAGAAAACCGTATGACAGAATATGCAACATTGATTATGGACATTCTGAGGATTTATGATTTGTAAAGGTTAAGCAAGATTATGAATAGGCTTTCATACGATGGCGGAATAAATCAACTAATCTGCTACTATACCCTTCATTCGTAGCATGCAAGACACAAAATTGATATTTGGTTGTGTTTTTGTTTCTTTAGTACCTCAGCCATTGTGTGACCGCCAAACATTTTGATCGCTCTGTAATTGTACAGCAGCAATTTCACTTTAGCATCTGATGTCTTTTTCTATTTCTTATGCACATGTCAAACTTTTTTGAACAGCAGACCTAGGAACCTGCGTTTTATCTCCATGGATCTTTTTAGAGAGATATTCAAAGTTACGTGAGTACGATAGGATCACAAACATAGGTCTCACACCACTGTCTATCGAAAGGAATCGTTTCAAGGAGCTCTAAGAATCAGACACTAAGATCTTAACCAGAAAATATATATTTCGTCTACTAGATAGGCGTTATCAGCTCTGCGAGGTGCATGAAGTATAAAAGTAAATAAAACCAATAAACAGTAAATCTGCCAACTGAGAGAATATAATTGAAAAGATTGCAACCCCAGCTCCCCAATTTACAAAGGAAAGAAAAAGGCCCGAGTAGGAAGAAATAAGCAAAATAAACTGATAAATTATCAAGTGTACAGTGACGTACAAACAAACATAACAGCACAATAGGCTACAGGATGGAGCGAGTAAAGTTGTAGCGAGGTCATGTCAAATATTAGTTGTTCCTACGTTTCACCCTGTTGCTTGCATAGAAATTTGATGAAATCGGAAACCTTGTTTTTAGACCGATTTTAGACCTTATTTGTTCGAACCTTTTAAAATGTGAAGAACGCAAGCCTGTAAGATTAGAATGTGGAGCATTTACCATCGTGCAATGCGGTCGCTGCAGACTGCCAATTTTCTCAAAATGTGTAAGATAAACTCTGACCGATGCGATGTGGAAGAGCAAAAGTCGGTTTTTAGAAGTGTGATTCTGCTAACCTGGTGTCGCCTGTCAGTTAAGACTGCCCTAATGCTTTTGCTATAAGCGGTGATTACGCTGCGCGAACCGCTCACAGTCATCCGGACCAGCCAACAGTGACACCGCTACGTAGTCGTTTGTTTGTACAGCACCTGTACACGTAATTATTGTTATCGTGTGCTTCCTACTGGCGCGAGCGCTGTAGCGTTAGCAGCGCATATTTCTTCTGTTTGTCAGCGCCTGTGACGTAACCACCTGAAAGTTGCTTCTCAATGCGTCTTCTGGAATGAGGAACCGAAGTTTGAATGGGGTATACTTTACAGGGAAAGTGATTTTTCGTAATCAATTCGGGATTGTCGATGGGAGAAATTCTAAAATGAGGTGTGGAAAATCTCAACACAAGGGCTCTTTTTCTGAAGCCTTTGTAGTTTGTGATGGTCATAGAATATTCAAGAATATTCAAAATTTTTGGTGTGCTGTTACAAGAGTTTAGGTACAAAAAGTGCATTTTCCAAAATCTTCGTGTTTTTTGCTGGTCAAAAACTTGTATCCATACCATCTGTATATTTGAAGAAAGTTTAAATTCAGAAATCTTTGCTACTGCAAAATATTGGCCTTCCCTGGGATGTTGTGCGACTGATGCACTTAAGCAGCGTTGATTTGTTTCGTATGGGTGTTGGCAAACATTCTACAACAAGTTGCAAACTGCAAGTCTTCTGCAACACTTTGCAAGTGGTTTGGTATAAAATGAAACAAAAGCAAGTGGACAAAAGTTGCCACGTCGTCTCTTTGTTGGGAAGGAAGAGAAATTCGATCTTTCAAAATGTAGGTGGCTGTGAGCAATACGTTCGTTGGCGGAAGTTTATTCAAGTTGATCTCTGCTCTTATGGACAAACATTGTTTAGATTGTAAGTCCAGATTACACTTTGGGCTTGCCAAAAAGTTTGCCTGTTGGATTTATCAAACAAATTTTTAGATGTCTGTTGCATTAAACGCTGAAAAAATAGTTGCTGAGTAGCCGGCTCGATGCAAAAAATTGTTGCTGAAAAGACAGAAACCCAAGGAAATTAGTATGGTGTCTGAATGGTCTGTAGTCAGGGTCTACGAGAGAGAGGTACAAGAGGTACATCGTACCCGGACCCGGTAGGTACTGGAGCCCGGGAGGATAAAAGTATGCACGCTAGGTTTTTGTGTAATCAAGTCCAAAATTACTAGTGTATGCCAGTTGCCAGAATGACAATTAATCAATTTATAAATCTTACCATGGTAACTGCTTCATCTATATTCTGATTACTACTGTATACAAACAAGCCATGCAAGTTTCGACGACGACCCCAGAAACCAGGAGGGCCGGGTATCGGTCTTCGTACCCGCTGATAAAATTTCTCTCAAGTCATCCTGTCTGTAGTGACTTGCACAAACAAGGTGCGAAACGAGGTAAGCAGTTGTCGATTTTGTTTTTCTTGCTTCCATATGTGTACGGTTGAGGATGCAGGCCAAAGCAAGCTGTTGTTGAAGGACGCAAACAAGTACAGAACTGAACCCAGCTTGTCAATTCTATTCCAAAGAGATGGTCTGATTTTCACAGGACACCGTTTAAGCATTGAGATAACGTTGAGTAAGCTTACACTTGTTCGTGTTTCGGGCAAGGTTGTTGAGAGGAATGCTGTTCAACAGAATCTGCCATGCTGGCATGTCGCAAACACGGTGTTGTAGTGTGTGTCTGATGATGGTTAGGGTCTGTTTTGTGTTGTCATTCGGACAAGCGTCTTTCGCCGCGGCATCGTCACGGCTGGTCAGTTTCTAGAGGTGTTTCCATGGATGAGGGTCTATTGCATTGTCAGTAAGTCTCTTCTGTACGCAGTTTTGACGTTGAATTTGGCATGGATTATGTCGTGAATTTGTGCAAACTCAGTTTTCAGTTGATGTGCGACATATTGCAGAGCAATTCCCTGGATTTTTGTTTTTAATCCAGTTGGAGAGGTTTTAAAAACAGATTCAAGAATGCTGCTTNAAAAAGTTGCTAATTCNGCTTCGAGTGCGATTTCTGCAACTTGTCAAAAACGCTCCAACGTTAGCAATGCAGTGAAAAACTGTGATGTTTTAAAACAGGGGTCTTCAAACTACGTCTCGCGAGCCAAGTCCGGCCCGCGAAGCCATTTCATCTGGCCCGCGAAGCCATTTTATCCGACCGCAAAGGCATTTTGTCAATAATGAAAAAATAATGTTTTTACGGAACGTTTGTTCATTTGGTAGAATTTAACATATCCTGAAATAATCTCGTTGCGTAAAAAAAAATTTGGTAGAATTTAACGTATCCTGAAATAATGTCCGGCCCTCGAACTGGTGTGTAATAGCTTATGTGATCCTCTGAAAAAAACGTTTGGAGCCCCCTGTTTTAGAAGAACAAAACTACTTTATTCTAGATAAGAATATGTGTTTATACCTGACGCAACCGTTTCATTTTTGCGGGGATTTCATGAAAAATCGTTCTCGACCGTTCGTTAAGTTCAAGCTATTTTATTAAGTTTGATAGATTTTTTATCAGCTGTTCGTTCTTTCTGTGGGTTTAAGGCAAAATAGGTAAGACGTCAATTACTTCATGTAAATCATTATAAAATTGCTCAATCAGCTTTCTATGAAGTTAATTCCCTCCGCTCGACCACATTGGTTTCTCACCGGTTGTGGTGATTGATTTATTGATATGAAAATGTTACATGCTTTTCAGCTTTTCTACGAGTCACTAATTGACTGGGAAAGGTATTTACTCTTTGGCTCCGTCTGAACATGAAGCCGTTTTGAGTTGTTGGTGCAAACTTGTTTGTTGTGCATATGAATTAAAACCTGGCCATAACGCGTCCTTGATGTGCTTTTGCTTACGTGGCTGTACTGTACCCTTGATGCAGTCGCGGCTTATGCACGGACTGTAAGCGTTAGTTGCAAGAAAACATTGGAAAGTAGCTGTGCTCTCCAAAACAAACATGCGTAGACCAGTATTTAGCACGTTTTTTAAGGACAGACCTGTCGAGAAGTTTAACTGAAGTTGCGAAAGTATCGCTTTGTTCTACTGGTTACTTTTATTCTGAACAAGAGCAAACCTATCAATACGTGCGTCTTGCTTGCCAAGGAATCTTGAAAAAAAGAGAAGCTAAAATTTTATCTTTACGTGAAAAATCTGCTGACGAAATGATAACAAGTTGCTTGTACTCGTTCTTTGGGTGTTTTAAGGAGCGCGATTTTAACTTATTTAGTACGCAAGAAACGTGGTTCACATCCCAATCATTATAACTTCGATAAAAAGGTCAATTTGTTCAAAAAACGTGCAAACCTGGACGCCGTGTTATCAAAAACGTGGAAGAGTCTCTCAGGTGCTTTTTGCGAAATGACGAATAAAAACAGATCACCGGCTTTGTGCGCAGCAGTTACGAAATATTCCTCCGCAGTAGATGACCGTTTATGATTGTGGGCATTGAGAATCATAAAAGCATGATTTTATTTGTAAAAATAATATTATTTAAATATTCGATGTGCTGCACTTCTTCTAGCCATTACAGGCCCGAAACCACTAAGTGCAAAATCTGGAACTGGAATGGATGGATTGTTAAAATTTTGCATTACCCGTTTTACTTTGAGTAGTCTCAAAATTACTAAATTTTAGTGAAGGAACATGCAAACAGCCGCTGGACGGTTTTACCTTGGGCCAGCCTTAGTTTGAAGCTTGTGACCATTCGGCACTAAAATAGCTTTTGATCAAATTTTACTCAAACATATGGAAATACATTCTCTGGAAAACCTTATGCTGCACTTGCTTTATGGCAGTGCGTATTTCCAATATAGGCTACGTTTAAACTAGAATTATAAGCTTCAGTGTAAGTGCTTCGTAACCAGTATAAGGGCATAGTCAGATGTCTAAATCCTATCATTAGTTTCCCTTGAAATATATTCTGTTTTTGAACTCCCGACCTGGGCGAAATTGGTGGGGCGAAACTATCTGATCATATTTGGTAGAAGGTTAGGTCAAAATATTGTGGTGTGTTCACTGAGCTCAAAATAACCCAGTTGTAGGCACTTCACCAGAATGCGATCGTCACGATCTCCCAACCAAGTAAATATTGAGCTTGCAAGCCGAATAAGAACAGTCTGTGGCTCAGTTGCTGCAAATTGACAGTCGTTGCCTTTGAATAAGCATCCTTAAAGTGCCAGAAAAATTTAACCAAAGTAAACAGCCAATACTGTACAATGTGTATGAAACTTCTTGGTAAAGTTCAGAAGGTGTTTTAACAGTTTAGACCTTGAGCGAGAGTGTTTTTTATGCTATTCAAGAGGTTGGCAGTAGGCAGTTACTTTTTCTACCACGGCTCATTGAAAAAGGCAAGCGCTTTCAAAAGCCAAATCTTAAATATTTTTGCATGAGCGCTGCAGTTTTCCAGCAAAACCGGTGTTCTCTAAAGCAAAACAGTGGGTGCTGGGATTAATAGGCGAACTTTCAATGTAGCCTACTGGTCAGGCGTTTATCGGTTAAGGGGCATAACCCGCTCCTTTTAAAAGAAACATCAAAAGAAAGTTCACCTGAAAGTTTAATTACACGTGTGCGTCAGAATTGCTTGCAAAGAATCTTGGAAGCAATGTTACGGAATGGTTCGCTCTTTGATTCCGTTCCTGCATGCTATGTTTCATATTTATCACTATTAGATAACGCCTTATTTCGGTAGTGAGTTTTTCGTGATTGTCAGTTACCGAACGTCGTTAGTTATGTTAATTGGTCGTAATTAAACAACACCGAGGGCTATTAGTCCATCTGCATTTTCGCATAGAGCCCGTGCTGTTACATGATCGCGCCGAGCAAATGAGACTTCGCGGCAAGGATTTAAATTCCGGATGCCTTTTCCTGCTGGGACTGGGAGCGCGTCATTTGCTGTGAAAGGCACTACGGACGGTCGTGATGGAGGAAACTCGTCGCAGCTAGTTTCTTTCCAAGCATAGTTTTCTGTTAAGAAAGTCTTCAGTAAATTTGAAACGAACGAAGTTTTATTGCTTACCTTGTCGATGCAGTCTAGCTAGATCATACTATCATAACAGTTTTACTGTATATTCAAGTGACTAGCCTCTACAAATGCGACGCAGTCAAATCATTAAAAAAAATTTGCTGATACATTTGAATGTGTTGCTTTTGCGAAAACTAATTACTTAAACACGGCTATGTATGTGCAAATCCGAATCTTCGCAAAGTCATGAAAGCGGAATCCAGTCGATCGGCAGATTCCTCGAAAGCTTGCAGCAAACCAGCAGCTTTTGATTGTAGTTTTACTCAGAGGTGAAAGTAAGTCGGAACGGCCCGGAACGCCGCTCCGGTAAAAGAAATATTGCCGGTACGGCGTTCCGGTTAGAATTTCTAGTAGGTTGGTATTATGACGCTGACGCAACAATGGCGGTACTTGAACTTTACTAGAAACAGCTTTTAC
>JGI24159J19872_10009414_pt1 | contig 12803 bp, 6 predicted proteins | sample Ectturendosymbi4_FD_19872 | JGI IMG/M metagenome (IMG submission 19872)
TATTCTTCCTCGATCCCGGAACCACCATGAATGGCAAAAAATATCTGGAATTGATGAAAGAGAAGTTGGAGTTACACATGGCAGTGCATAATTGCGAAATAATATTTATGCCATGCCATCGGACAAAAATCGTCACGGACTTTCTCAAGACGAAAAATATAAAATTGTTGGAATGGCCGGGAAATAGCTCGGACCTCAATCCAATTGAGAATTTCTGGACAGAACTGAAGAATAGAGTTTGCTGAGAAGCATCCAAGCAGTCTTCCATTGCTTATTAAGACCATCAAGTCATCCTGGGTTCTCGACATGCCCACAGAGCTGTGCCGAAACCTCATCGAGAGCATGCCGAGAGGGATAAGGGCGGTGTTAGAGGCCAAAGGAGGACATACAAAGTACTGAATGTTGATATTTTTATGTAAAATGGATAATATATAAATATGACGCCTATCTATGAAAATTATAGATCGGAAACACCTGTGTACTTTCATTACGCTCCGGGATCATAAAATTATGAAATTTCTCTTTGGTCTGAAACTTAAAAATCATGAAATTTTTCTGTTTGCTCTTAAACGTTTGGCCACGAACGACCATCTGCAATTATTTTGAAGATGTCACTGTTGGTGCAATACAAGCATGTGTCGTGTTTGCTGAATCCTAGCCAGTACGAGAAGGTGAAAAAAAATGAAGCAAACACAAACAAAAATGTAATAACAGTAGCAAACGTAGACAAATATTTTTGAAAAGCAAACACTAGCACCAAAGGCAAGTTTCTAAATGTTTCATGGATTCACTTTTTTAAAGCTGTAGGCTAATGACATAATTCGTCAGGGCTTGGTCTTAGAAAGCGCATTTACCGTCAAAGAGATTGGCTGAATGTAAGTACATCTCCCGTATTTGATACACAAGTAGTTTTTCATTTTCGTTTTTGTCGTACATTCTAACAATTGCAGCTTTTTCACATTGATCACTTCTCTCGACCATCGGCCTTACTTCGTTTAATCCGTTTAACGATTTGTGTTCTGTTCTGAATTGCTCTCCGACACCGGATGTGTCAAAATCTGAAACGCTCGCGTTTGATAAGTTTTCCTCGTGATTCATTTCACACGTTTGTTTTGCAATCATCCTTTCGGTGTCATAGACTTGCAAAGGTTTGCTTTTACTCCTAGGAGCTAATTTATTTGCATGTAAACCGGCGCATGCGTGATCAGTAGATTGTTCACTTGCGGTCGGTTCATCCGTTTGAATGCCAGTTTTCACCAGACCGATGCTTGCATCGGCTTCCTTCACTTCGTCATTAATGACCGCCTTGCTTTGTCTGACACAGTGTCATTTCAGTTATTCCGATACATTCGCTCTTCAGTTTTGAACTTTTGTGATCTTTCTCTGAACCAACGATATCTTCTTTTTCTCGATCTCGAGAACAGTTTGGTGTTGGTTCCTGTGACTGGACCAGATCACATTCACCTTTTTGCCTGTCAGCCTTACCTTTCCCGACTTCCGTTACAGCTTCTGCCTTAAATTGCTTCCCGAGGCTTTGTTCCAATTTGGCTGCACGAGCATCACCATCTTGCTCACCTTCGCGGTTCTGGCATTTGGCAAAAACATTTTTAACAATGACGCTGGTTCGGATTGCTTGCAGGTGTGCAGGGTTACCTGTGTTTAGCTTGTCAAGTTTAATATTTTCTGCGTGACTGATAATGGCTTTGTTTGCTTCCCTCGCCGTAACTTGTTTGTCCCCCTTAGAACCACAGTCTTTGTAAGTAGCATCTTTAGTACCAGTAGCACTGGGAGTAGCGGTTATACTTTTTGCAGTTTCGGAACTCGATTGCCCACATCTCTTTACTCCCTCGTATTTCTCATCTTTCTCTGAAAGACATTGACCGCCACCTTCCTCTTCATGACCACCTATTGACAGGCCTTGTTCGCCACTGTCTCCTTCCTCAGCAACTCCACTTCCACCTTGTTCACTTCTGTCATTTTCCTCCTCATTATTGCCCTCAGACGTTTGTGACTGGAAAGCATTGATTGGTTCTGAACCTGTACCGAGTGAACTGATTCCTTGGACATAGAGCTTCACTTGTTCTTGCTCAAATTTCTCAATAGAGATTAACCTTGCCGCAACCAACTGGGATGCAGGATTGGTAACTAACAACGTTGGTTGCGAAGTGGTTCCCGGATTTCGAGTGCTTGAACTTCTCAATGGATCTAGGGTTTGCGTTGTTGCTGAGTTTACTTGCACTTCTTCATCTGCTTCGCTGCCTTCCCATGTAGCGCTGTCAGCAATTCCTAAAGAGGCGTGCCGCGTTGATGGACTTTCGCCAGAGTTCTTTACTTCCGCTTCTTCTTTTCGCATCGGCGAAGCTGTTGCACGTGGGAAAGTTGAGGAGATCCGTGGTGAGGTGCTGGCTGTTCGCTGCCGTAAAGTAAATGCAATTTTAGCCATGAAAACCTTGGCGACACGTTTAAGCTACTGAGCAGAACGGAGCAGACACGAACGAGGTTAAATTGCTGACGATGCCACGAATTAATAAACACATATTCAGTGATGTTGAATATATTTGTTAAGCGATTTATCATCAGCAAGATCTTGAATACTTTGTCTCAGATCTTTAAGAAATCCCAAACTTGTTTCCTGAATACATTTAAGAAATTCTTCATTTTTTCATTCAAAAAAGATTTTTAATTGGATCTTCATGACCAAAGGTAAAATCTTGCTACCTTCCACATGTGTTTAAACTCTCCAGATCACTATCTTCAAAGAGGTTTAAGAAAGTGCGCAAGCCCCAAAATTTCAACGAACTTTTTACCCAGCTAGAGTAGCAGATCGAAGGAAATTTAGACCAATTCTCCCCCGAAATCAAGCACTTTTGGAAGTGGCACATTTTTTCTAATAAAAGCCCTTTGCGCATGCGCAGTTTATAGATGTCGCTTATGCGAAAAATCTACGAGGAGAAAAGAATTAAGTCATGTGCTGTGTCAACATTTGAAGAAATGATGCCCATCTCCCTTTTGCTCCATTGCGTGGCACAGCTTTCGAAACGCTAGAAGTTCAAACAAATGGTGGCTACTATTAAACACAAAAAGAGTACAAAACTTTTAACAGCTGGTTTCTTAACACGTTTTGGATGAATTCATACTTGGGACTTGTTTTTAGCGCTTAAGACCTTAATTGTATAACCTTGTTTGCCATGCTTTTGAGACTGAAAAAATTGTCGGGACCAATATTTAAAATATCAGAAACCTTGTTTATCCAACGTAATCCATTCGTTTTTCTTAAACCTGAATCACAAAACTGCTAACTGCATTTGCACTGGGAACATTACGTGGATAGCACAAAGCAGTCACGACAATTGTTAAATCGGCTAATCACCACCAAGTTGTGTGCCTCACGGAAGTTAAATGCCGTAACGAGTGTTCACAATTGTGAAGATTCGAAGCTGTTGTTGTGCACATGCGATTAAGAACGTAAATCTAAAAAGCATTCTGGCGCGTCTTACCAGTTTGCCCATCAGTCAAAGTCCCATTTGGGGCATTCATTGCAATACTACATATGCTGTAAATTACAGTGCACAGTCTCATGAAAAAGTCGTTTGTTGCAATAGAATACCCATACCGAAATGACCCACTGTTTTTACAACAGCACCTTTGAAAGCACAGTAATGCTCCATGTGCGTCCGCAGGGGGGCACATCGACATTTACCCCCACCTGGAATTTGTGACTAAGATACAAAACGTTCTAGATACCGGAAGTCTTGCTTGAAGTGCGGTGTTTACCTTATGACAACAGAAATTACCTATTGTGTTCGCATGTGGTCAAGGTATCTTTTCAGATCATCATTTTGTCGGTTAAGATCTGTTGGCTTGCCATTCATGACCAATAAATCTTTTTCAGCTGAAATTGTCAAAGGAACGCGCATATGTCCCATTGATCAAACTTGTAAGCAAGAAACTATAACTTCTAAAACCGTGTAGCTCACCCCTGTAGTAAGCCTTTTTTTAAGGAGGCGCTTGGTGCTTTCATCCTCGCTCGAAGAGGTGTAGTCCTGTTTCATCCTCCCAGCACCGCCTGTCCTGCGATGCATCTGTGACTGCGAATATTTTCTTTTCCGTCCACTTCGAACCCGGCCCACCGGTGATGCGTTTAAACGAGGGAGTGGAAAAGGTGCGTTTCTATTGTGAAAAGAACAAGCACCAGAAAAATTACTGCTAGCTACAGCAAATCAAATGCTATTTCAGCCAATAGTTGCTGAAAGTAAAATTGTGCAAAAGTCAAACCAACGCTCTTTCGCTTAGGATAACAAAAAGGATGGTTTTGCAGCTTTAATATAAAGGTTTTGTTCTTATCAACAGCTGGAAAGACAAACGATTTTGCCAGGTTTACCTCCCACTCTGATCTTCAGTGTGATATGCGCTGGCATGATCCATATCCTGCTGTACATTAGTTTCACCAGATAAACTCTGCGAAATAAATATCTTTAAAGAAATTAGATCTTGCTAAGCATTTCTAAAATCCAGATCTTGGAGGTGACACAAATTACATGAAGCTTTCATTTGCACAGGTTCTGCCGCACATCACAATCTCTTTAACGCTTGCAAGTCAAGACATCAGCCAGAAACAACCAAACTATAACTATTTCAATTGAGGAATGGATAGAATAACTAATAAAATGGCACCTTGATAAACGTCCCTTGAGGTCAAAATCAAGGTAGCAGTTAATTTCAGCAAGCAAAAATTAGATAAGTTAAAAGGTAAAAATTCCAAAAAAGTGTTTCAACGATCTTTGGCTCTGGTCTCTGTTCACCCCACAAAGTATCTGATAGTGTATTGGTTCATACGTTTTTCTCACCGAAGAATCATCTTTGGTCGTAGTAGTTGATGAAAGAGTGTCAAGTGTCCTGGCTTGAGTTTGGAAGAATAGGCTTTTTAATTTCACTGGAAGTTTTCTCCAGACTGTTTCAATCGATTGCTCATCAGATGAAGGTTTAAGATCTTTAACTATGGCAGAAACCTTCAGGAACACATTGAAAGCGTTGGGAATCGTAGAAAACGTTTGCATATCAGTACAAACTGCTAGAATCTTTAGGAATCTACATCGTGACAGGTCAAAGTTGAGAAAGAATGAACTGCAAATATATTGAATAAGTGATGTAGCATATTATCATGCATTATCCATATTTGCCTGAAATGGTTTGGCGGCGGGTAGATGGCGCCACATGTAAATAACCGGTCACCGCTAGATGGTGCCCATAAGTAACAAGTCACTGTGATGGTTACCACAAGCGAATTATCGTAATTCACTTATCCTTATATAATGATAGTGCAACCTGGTAGCAGTAGAGTGAACTCAGTGAGGGAGCTCTATTGCTGCTGGTTGCTTTTCTGTTAGTTAATGCCCCGATTTGCCATCTCTCTTGTGCTTGCTTCAGTAGTTCCAAGGCGATGCAGTCAACTGCAACATGAGGGACCTGATGCTGTTGTTATGCTCAGAAACTAAGAATAAACCATAGTCAACATGGATGCTATATAAAATCGATAATAATTAAAGTCGGTTATGGCTCATTTCTACGATCACGTTGTCAACCAGTTGTTTCAGACGGAAAGATGTCACCACGCTCTGCAGGTTACGCACAGTGGCGCAACCAGAGGTTTGAGCCAGGGGTAAAACTCAGCTGAAGGGAGCCAACACTCAGAAAAAAGTTAATGATAGTGAGTCCGGATGTCGTGGATGAATGTAGAAACTAAAAAAGCGAGAACACCCCGAAAACAAAAAAAAACAGCAAATTACTTAAAACCAAAGGAGTACTAAACACTAAAATGCAAGCCAAAGGAGGCCCGGTATTTACATTAAGCTTGCCAGGAGGGCGGTTTGCCCTCCTGCCCCCCGTCATTTTCGCCACTGATTACGAAGACTCCATGATACTTGGTTTTCGTGTTCTGTCTTGAGGTACGTTTCATGTCCATGCAATGTCAATAAAAATTACGCCAATATGAAACATAAGTACGCTTGATTTGTGAAGAGTTAACATTTTGTTTGCTTGCCTCTTTAGCATACGTCGGACGGTTTATCAGCAGTATACTGGAAGTAAATACCAACAAGATTTCTGCGACAACAGAGATGTGTACCTACATCAATTTTCACTTTGCAATGCAGCAGAAAGCTGGTCATAAGGTGGCTATCTACAAATTTACGAGGAAAACCTGATGCTATTAGCTGGGTTGCGTAAAGCCAACTGTTCTGCAGTGTTGCATCGAACTTAAAATTATGGTTCAGATTTCCAAGATATGATTACGATGCATCAAATAATCCAGAGCATCTTAACCATAGAACTTGACGCCTCGTTTATGTCCAAAATAAAGCTATAAAACTAAAGAGAAACTAAGTAGACATCTCTGCAGGAATCGTTCCAGAACTTCAACATATTATGCCTTCCCAAACTTTACAGTATACCTTATCAGAGGGAAAATTTATGCACACTTATCATAACAAACAGCTTACGAACAATTTTGATGGCCATTTCATTCCAATCAGCTCAATCCATTCATACCCCACAAGATTATCTACTTCTAACAACATATTTTTACCTAGAGGCAACACTTCTTCAGGAAAATATTCCATTACATTTGTTGGCCCAAAAGTGTGGACTACAATAGCATACTGTATTAAATCTTCTACCACTTTTACCTTCAAATGGAAACTTAAGAAACACCTCCTACATGAAAAATATACATAATTATATATTTTAGCAACAATCCATTAATGAAGAAATAAACGCTGAGAATTTCGGTAATTTGATTAATTTAATATTGTCTGTTTTATGTATATTTACTTTTTTGTCTTTTATCTTTCCTGCGCACATCCCACTTTTTCGACATGATATTATAATCCTTAGCTTTGTTTTGTTTTATCTTGCTTCCAAACCTCATCGATTCTTTACTATTCATACTTGTTTAAACATTTTGCTGTCCACACCAAATTTCCTCAACTAAATTTGATCCACTCTTTTTTGAACATAGCCATGCTCTCTTCACCTGTAAATTTACTCCATGTTCTATATTTGTTTGTTTGTTTTTGTATTTGATTTCCAACTATTGTCTTTTAAACACTACACATAAAGTGATAGACGGGGTTGGTTGACTAGTTGACCGCCATGGTCCTTCACCAGTCCTATATGACACGGTGATACTCGTGTATACACTATTCAGTTATTTTGCCATTGTGTCTTCATTTATTTTGATTTCCACTTAGAATTGTTTCCTTATTGTGCGATGGCTCTCAGTATTGTTTCTGTTTAATAACTGAGTCATATGAAACGATAATAAACTCGAAACTTCTAATCTATTAAGGTAGATTCAACCGTCTCCTTCGAGCAGATCGAGCACAATTTAAAGTTATTTTTTCTTAGCATTTTAGTACTGTGATGCTTCAGTTAAGATGCTGTACCAAGTTTCGTGAAAACAAAGCAAATGAAACACAATTTACAAATCGTTTGAAAGCATTTGACAAATAAAGTTTGTAAGTGCGGCCCAGTGCGTCAAAGCTGCTCGTCATGAGATTGGCTTTCTACAAAACCGCCTACCGCCTTTCTACAAAACCGCCAGTATCTATGCATGGTCGTCGCCAGACTAAGCAGACTCTCCTGTGAAAATTGAAGAGTAGATTATACAAGCAAGTGCTTGTGAGGGATACTCTGCCTCCTCTGACTAGTTCAAAGTAGACGAACCAATTAAAACAATAACAAAACACCAATCTTCAGTTTTGCTCAAAATGGAAACTCTAGCTTCTCCTTTCCTGGATACTTTTCAGCAGTCACTCATGTTAAGCGACGTTCGCTACAGTATGAACAACAGAACCAGCGTTATTAGATAAAATAGCTAGCACTTGCATCCTGATATATGTAACCAAATGCAACTGATTCAAGCAACTACATACCAATTCTTTGAAGACTGAATACCCAGGGTCTTTCGAAGAAGTCATTCTGGTTAAATAAATCAGTGCTTCAAAACTTCACTGTGCGGTGCCGAAAAATGCAAACAGCATATAATCATACACCTTAGATTTTGCCTGCTACACGATTCTTCATCGCCTTGAATTTTGGGCCTCTTTTCTTTCGAAACAACACTTGGAGGCATATGCGTTCTGGTGGAGTCATTACGCCGCGGGGACAACTTGTGGAAGGCATGCACTTGATTGGCTGACGGTTTTCTGGCGGTTTGAAAGCTAGTTTTAAAGATTCTTCCCTCTTTACCTGTGGCTTCCAAAGCAGCTGCAAACAAGCTGACTTTTACATGCTTACGCACTATTCTTCCCATAAATATAGCTATTGTTTCTGGCACGCACGTAGTAAAGTGGCTGGTTTTCCAACTCTTTTGCCATAAAATAGAAATCATCGTCCATAACCAAAATACTATCTTATAACTTACAAACCTAGCATGCCAAATATTTTCCAAAAACCATTTTGCCAAATGCAAGCACCGGCTTTCATGTAGGACATGCATCTCTGCACCCACACTTTGTTGCATTATGTTGCATTTGCGTTACCTTCGGAACTGAAATGCCAAGTTCGTAAGTATTTTGAGGGACCTGCTTCCTTTAAATTAGGTTTGTTGTAATCTTCCACTCCCGTAATGCACCATTGATGAGTGCTTTTAGACAGATCAAATGCAAAAACCCGCTTTTCTGTAAACGTGTAGGCCTATGCAAGATTGTCTTGACCCATCACCTGATAAAAAGCATTTGGAAACATGTAAGCATCAGCAGTTACTAACTTTCACACGTTTATGAAAACTGCAAAGAACAGCAAAGCTATTCCTACCAATCCCTAATTTCATAAAAAGCTCTACCGAAATAATAGGTCGACGGCGACATGTAAAAAATTAGTATTTTCAAAGGTAAGATGTGCGTTGTGGGAACCTTGTTCACACAACACAGCTGGAATAAAGCCTGATAAATGAGGATGCAATAGATATAACGAACAACACATATAAAACAATTAACATGCAACAGAATAAAGCCACGACTTTATAAGAAAGTAACAAGCAATTCTAAATACAAAGCATACTGTTTGAAAGCAGAATGCAATTGGAAAATTAAAGACATACAGTTTGCAAACAACGCTAAGAAGCAAAAGCAAGTAAGCTAAACTGCCAGATTGCAAAAACTTGTATGCAAATCAACCAGGCTGCAAAAGCAAGCTTGCAAACTGCTAAATGTAACGCAAGCAAACTGGTAAGCAGCTAAACGTTGCAAATGCAAGTCGGCAACTAGCTACTGTAAAAACTGCAAGGATAAAGGAAAGAGTTAAAACATGAAGATACGTCAGCTCAATATGTAGGACAGACATGAATTCAGTCTGGCGAACAACTTCCCATGAAGTGCCACACCTTGCACGAAAGCCGCGCTAGAACACGTCTGGAACGATAAGCATAATAAGCAAGCTAAGAAATTAGTCCTGTGACAGTCCTCGTGACAAGAATTTCTGGAAAAAAGACCATAATAAATAAACTAAGAAATTAGTCACTTCCTTAGAGGGAGCCAAACAGGAAACACTACCCCCTAGTGTATATACCAGTGGGAAACGCCCACCAACTCAGACCAGAAATGGCCTCGAAGACAAAGCGCCTCCACGTCAAGAAGAATGAAGAACTGAAGAAATGTACGAATGTTCAACTGTACGTTATGCTACTCATCATCTGTACTTTATATTCCACGGATTCTTGAAAGACATTCGAACGCATAACTTAGCCTATTTCATAATAGACCAAATTTACATGGTACGCTATTGTTAAAGATATATATTATGCTAGTAAGCAACAAGTAATCATTAATGTTATTCTATACCATTACCCTTAAATATTTGTTTCATTCATTGGAGTGCTTACCGTTCTACAAAAAGTGTTATACTAAAATATTCATGTGTTGGCTCCGGGTAATGTTTAGGGCAGTTTAAGCAAACTTAAGCCTTTGTGATAACTTCGCCTTGGTGTAAGTAAAACGAACCCATTAGATAAATACTGCACCTAAAACCTCGGCTTTGCTGGTCGTATACAAAACCAGACCCCCAGTGTATGGCCACCAAAGCGAACGTAATATGTGTCATGCGAAATTGAAGAAATAAATTTGCGAAGTTTCCAGTGTGGTGTAATAAACATCAAACTTGTCTGACTTTCAGCCAAGTTTTCTCGCATGCCTGTTTACTGCGGATTACTACGTCATGCTGGTAATCATAGGAAATGTCATGGGCGTCGAAAGGATTGTTTCCAGCCAATAGAGGCTTTTTCCAGGGGTAGCCAAAAATATTTTATCCGGGAGGACCGACAATTGTGAAATTTCATTTTACACACTCGAAACTAAAATAGCAACATTGTTTCCTAAACATTTATCAGAAAAATAGCAAATTTCAAATCCAGGAGGCCAAGACCCCCTCTTCCCACGCACATGGGAATTGTAACAATAGGTACAGCAGCTAATGTCTTTCCACATAACATATTTCAGAAATCGATGTGGATATTATGGAACATTTATCAGAGCAGTTTTTTTAAGGACAATGCTAGGTACCCAGTATGGACCTGTAGGGACCCGATTTCTCTGATTCTAGAGACCCGATGACAATTTTCGCTGATTCTAGGGACCCGATTTTCAATTCTAAGGACCCGAATCGGGTCCATAAAACACCTTAAAAAACTGTATTAGAGTGGAATTAGTGAACGCCAAAACAGCGCATAGCTGTTGCAAAAGCTCATGAAAACAAATAGGGGTGCACGAACAGGGGAGCCGCATGGGCCTAGGCCCCCCACTTTCAAATTTGGAATTTTATTTAAATAAGTTTGAGCAACACAATTTGTATTTAAGCAACGCAACTAGCAACAGTATTTGTAATATATTATTTGCAATTTGGCAGTGAATTTGACAGAATTTTGCCAAATGTTTGACGGAATGCACCGTGTACAGTCTGGTCGGCCTGCTCGGGCCTACGTACGGTGTAGTGTAGATAGGTGTCGTTGAAGGCCTATAAAATATTGCATAAAATTGCTTGAACATGCTGATAAAATGAATGACATCATATTTCACTGCTTGCGACGTCACAGCTGCCAATTCAAGCTACAAAAATTTTCCATAGTTTTTTGACGTGCACTTGTGTCCCCCACTTTGAAAATGGTTCGTCCACCACTGAAAACACGTTAGATTTGATGCAGGAGAATTTTGAGACAATCGTTAAGCTATAGATAAACTTCTAGAGAGTGATATCGCAGTAAAGAAATCACACGCTAAGAAAAACGTTTTTTCGTTGGATACGTTTACAAATATAAGTACGGACGGACTTTTGTCAACAAAACCTTTTGTGCCATTTCAATTTTTTGCTTCGGTGCCTGGTGCTCTACAACTCATAAAAATAAAACAAATCAATAAAAGCACCAATCTGCTTGAAGCAAAGCAAGAGACGTTTGCACTCGAGGTGTTGAGATCGGAAAAGCCGGAGCGGCATGTGCGCAAAGCTTCGCAGCGTGGCAGCAAGCAACAGTAGCGCTCTCCGCGTACGATAGTCCTCAAGTTCAATCGTTCACACGTTGATATCGGCAGAACTTCCACGCCACGATCACTCTATTATTGCTTGTTTGCGCCACGTATATATATTGTTGTTCTTCGCGCACATCCCGTTCGTGGTGAATCACACATTCAAAGCAACGCCACCGGAGAGGTTGCAAAAGTAGACGTGCGTCGCCCCAAACCAATGCCATGGCACCATCAGCTTTCAAGTTGCAATTACCTACTTTCAAACTTCAACCAATTATCCGGAAAGGGGTAGGATCAAAGCATTGATCAAACCGGTCAGTTTGAAGTAATTTTTGCGTTTATTTAAATTTTTTCCGTTTTCTTTATATCAATCACACGCAAACGTTGGAGTATTTATAAACGTTGCACAGTTTTCTTTTCCTTTTTCTTTGTACATGAAATAGGTGTTACCAACTGCAGGATTACTAACTGTTATAAGAGAGTTGCGGTGCTGGCGAAGGCTTCGAAATTAATCTCAGATAACGCATACATCTCCGAAAAAGTTTCTGTGTTTCAAGTTGAATATGTCAGGAGCGATTATTTACAAATCAGTTAAAAAGAACCAACAGATTTGAACTTTTTTGGAGCGAAGGCAACTACCGAGAAATCGCCTGTGGAAGGAATGCCTCGAGTACTGAGATCAACATCTGATAGAATAGCACTTCAATAGCAGAACTGCTCTAATTACTATACATAATTCATCTGCAATCTTGTGTGGGTTGTTATCAGGGATGTGGAGTCGGAGTTGGAAGGATTTTCAACCTGAGGAGTCGGAGTCGCAGAAAATTTTAACGACTCCGACTCCGACTCCGGGCAGACCTTTTGCTCACCAATTGTGACTGTTTATGCCACAAACGTGCGTATCCATCACAATTGGCAATTTAAGCAGCTTGACGCTTCAACAAGAGATGATCATGGTTATTCAGACAGGCGACAGCGCACTAACTTGCATACCTTCACTCAGGGGCCATTCCAGATCAGCAGCGTCCCTTGGGCTCACCACGCAACCTGCACTTTGTGAATGCAACCGTTCGGGGCTTGTATCACTGAAATTTCCATTTGCTCATTCTGGTTGGCACTATCGTTGCTCTGTGACGTTAGCTTCGCAACAATGAATGAGAGTTCTCATGGTAGCTCGTCCATTGTTACATAACGCACGTCACAGAACAATGATAACGCCAGTTAATCCTCCACGACTTAGGCTCATTCATATTAGCCCGAGTTACCAGACAGTTTTATCGTTCGTTTGAA
>JGI24159J19872_10009415_pt1 | contig 12801 bp, 8 predicted proteins | sample Ectturendosymbi4_FD_19872 | JGI IMG/M metagenome (IMG submission 19872)
TCATTAGTCAGGATGAACACAAAGCAGCTATATCCGTAAGCACAGTAAAACACTCAAACTGACTGAAAAACATGATAAGCACGTTTTACAACTTACGAATAACCGTAATTAATTTTGCTAGCCATTAACTGCTACGTAAATTGTGTCGCAACAGTCATTTTACCCGTATTTTTTCAATAGAAGACACAAGGTTCCACTGTTTTACTAAAGTTGCGATTACGAACCAAAGTTTGTAAAACGCATGATAACGGACTATCACGTGTTTTGCCTACGAACCAATGTTTTGGCAATGCTCTAACGAAGACTATATGAAGTCCTGTTTCAAGGCAGTTTTGCTAATAATAACACATAAAGTTGGAGGTATTGGTAACAATTCCCAGCGAAAAATATCTGGGCTAAAGTTAATCAAAACTTGTGTTTCACAAGTTTTGACTAATTTTCTTAATCGCAGCGAAAGCCGATGTGATGATTCGGTGGTAGCAGTGTTATGGTTGTTGGACCATTTTTAGTATATTTAAAGAAACTGAAGTTTTTCCTCTAATAAATTGAGTTCGGCCGATTAGGTATTTTTCCATAGCTAATATCAGTAGGCTATTGGTCGCTTTCAACCAACAAAAATATAATAAAACGCACTAATGCATACTGCTGTATACGAGAAACGTCCAAAATTCCGCGCGTGTTGATTTGTCTAAGGTTTGCAAATGTCATAGCTTGATTTCTCTTATTTGACGCTGCTCCTGCAATGACTGGGTCAGCAAACTACCAAACTACTATTGCAACAGTTTCCCCACTATTTTATCTTGAATTGAACATTAGGCTTAACAATATACCTGAAAATTTGTCAGAACAGCAGTGCTTGGCCCCAACCAGTAACACCGTCCGTGGCCTTGGATACTTAGTGCAGTGAAGCGTTACACAGGACAATGTTAGATTGATTGTTACATCACCATTCCTATATCTCGTGATTTATAATTTTTGTAATGAACTATGGAGTCGATGTGCATCAATTAATTTGGTTCGAAAGTTGCAAATATAATTTTCATATTTGGAATCAATTCCTGATTTTAGTATATTCTAACCTGCAGAAATCGCCCCCCTGGAAACTGAAATCGTCCCCCAAATCTGGTAAATCATAAAATCGCCTCCATAACGCATAAAAACGCTCCCTGGCGGCGATTTCGCCCACGCTGGGTACCACTGATTTAAGTAAAGGTAAAAGAAATATCCAATGTGTCTTGAAAAAGATCTAACTTTTTATGTTACTGCATGCACTTGATTTGCTGGTAACCTGCTTGCAAATTGTCAGTATGTTCAAATTAGCCTTGAACTTGTTGAAAACTTGATGCAAATAATGCATAATACTTTAATTTTTTTATGTGACAGTGCCTGTAGCGTATATTTCAAGTTTCACTTTGACTTTTTAAAAACATTTTTATGTCTGGCGTTTTTTTATCATTTTCTGGGTTTTTTCCAAGGTAACTTCTGGGCTTTTTTTCATAACAGAATGGCAACACTGGTCACAATCGGCGAGCAGAAGATCAGCCCGAAGTCAGGTTTAAAAAAAAATTTTTTACCGACTCCGATTACTCAAGACCAAACTCCTTCCGACTTCGACAACGCAGGCCTAGTAGTGGTAGCAGTGTTTAAGATTAATTCAAAATATATTGGAACAACACGCTCACTTGCTACAAGAAGGACACTAGGAATACCGAAATTGTTGAAGTGTATTAACAAAGCACAGCCGGAGCCACGTTATAAAAAAACACAGCTCCTAAGCCGGAGCCGGAGCCATGCTTACGAAAACAGAGAGCTTCGGAGCCGGAGCCATTTCATTTTTACAAGAACTCCGTAGCCCTGGTTTAAACTAGGTTTTGAGTGAAGAAGTTTAACCATTTAACGTTAAGCTGGTAGTATTCTTTTTATTTTTTTAACTGCACTACAGTATTATAACTTTATGTCTACATGTCCATCTTTTTCAGAGTTATTACAACAAATTTTTGGAAAGCTTTTCAGTAACAGCGAGCTAAAAATACAGTAAATTGATGTGATACAAACAGGGAAAACAATTCTCAGAAAATCTATAAACTTATCTTCTACACCACCACATATCCCTCACCTGATAGAAGTCAATATTTCAGAAGCGAATTTGCTGCTTCTGCTACCTTGCATGTCAAACAGTCTCTGATTTTTCTCATAAATGTCTATGGAAAGAAATCCTTTCTCAGCAAAGAATCAGACACTTTAAGATCTTACAGAGTATATATTTCGCCTACAATGTAGACATCATCAGCTCTTATTCAAATAGAATCTATTTTCTCATAAATCCTATATTATCCTATATTAAATGAATTATTTTCTCATAAATCCTATATTATATATTCTATATTCATAGAACATAAACTTCCATTCTTTATAGGACATAAATCGTATATTCATAATTGATATGATTTTCAGTTTTTTTTACGGTTTTTTCCTTTTTAGCGCAAACGTGTTGTGGTTCTTAATTGCCTTTGTAATTATCATAATCGGCTTCGATCAACACACAGAAGGTTACATACGCAATAAATTCAAGATGGTGTCCTTAACAGTGTTTTGTCTGCTACTCACTCTCAGTTACCTGCCGGATATGGAAGGTTTGAGTTGCAAACGTGGATACACGGCTCAAGCATCGTGGCTCAATCGCCGAAAGTGGAGTGATAGTAATTGCACAGGAAATGACGAGTACTGCATGCGTGCTCAAGGAGTTGTGGGCGTTTTCCAAAAATTCGCTTGTAAGTGCACAAAGTTAGGGCACAACAAGTTGCGGACATGTTTGAATTCTGAAGAGCTCCACACCATCTGAACCTTGAGAATGTGTGCTGGTAATTGCGAGGTTATCTCCAATAATACAAATTTGCTATTATGTGCCTTTCACTGCATGCGTCACATGGTACAACAATTAAACGATTTGAGTATTTTGTGGAATGGGAAAAAATACTGTTCTGAAGGTTTTATAGATTCTTTAGGTGATTCTACTTCGAAAGTGCAACTTAACTTTAGAGTTGTTTAAAGCAAAGAACCTTTTACGCAATTACACTATTATATTCATGACCACCCGTCCACACATGTTTCCCAAGCAACTGGCAGATCAGTGTAACTGTCTTTGATTGTAAACCTCGCCTACAACATTAAATGCTGGACTGCTGAAGAAGCCTATTGAACCAGTAATTTAAACAACAGTTTAGCAGAAGTAGGTGATTAGAAGTGGGTCTAATTTTTTATTTTGAACCAACCCGTCACAAGCAAAGATTTACTAAGCGCCAACTTATAGAAATGCTTGACCAAAGGAATGCTAATCAGGCGGAGTAGGCAAAGCTTCCTTGATTTGCCATCAAATCAGTTCTTCGAATCTCAGTATCCCGGACATAAAAATGTGACTGAGAGTCTCTTTATAATTTTGTAACTATCTCAATGTTCAGTTAACAAAAGCAAAAAACAATTGAACACCAAAAACATGCAGCACGAGCAGGCGTGAGAAAAAGTGTTAAAATTTCATGAGTACGAGTACAGTATATTAATGAGTGACAAATATAGTAGCGCAGAAAACCTGAACTTTTCACTAGATTTTGAATGTAATATCGAAGCTTTTTGCCTTTGACCTTGGCTTTGGGTCAGGCCTGCACAATTCAGAAAGCTCGAAGGGCCAAATCAACATAAATTTGCCGCGGGCCGCAAAAGTCTATTTCATTTCGATGTAGAGATTTCGTTGTAGTATGGAAGAAATTCTGGAACGACAATTATTTATTCGAGATCGAACTTTTGCAACACTTTCTACAATTGAGAAAGCTCTCGCGGGGCGCAAGAAAAGCCTTCGCGGGCCGTATGTTGTGCAGGCCTCCTTTGGGTGGATGCGAGAAATGAAATGCAGATCACGTGATCTTTTCAGACCATGTGAAATGAAATGTTTCATCTGAAACTTTTACTGCTGCAATACCTTGAGTAGAAATGCTATTTTTAAAGAAAGCAGCAACAGGTTTTTAAGGAAGGACAACAAATTGAAGATTTCAGTAACCTCGTTAGAGATGCCTCGAGAAACAGTTACACGACAAGTGGGTAAAAACTATCTGTGAGTTCCTTGACAAACTTTGACAGCAAAATGCTCTTGCCCACAGGCAAATGCTTGCATTATACATCCGTCGCCTTGTCTATGATCGTAAGCGCAATCTGTGGTAAGGACCACCACCGATTTCTTAAAATGAAGAAATTTTTATCTTTTGTCGTCGTATAAACTGTGATAAAGTCACGAAAGCGAATTTTCATATTCAGAATCGTTTTTTGGCCACATTTGCTGTTCGATGTTCACTAATTTCGTTTTTTACTTTTTGTAGTGGATGTAAGCGCTGGACTTTGCGTGAACGGTTCCTCTTGCAAAGAAGCTTCATGTGAAAACATTGCAAAAATGCTCCTCGCCGCGGATGAGACAGTGGCGGGTGCCGTTGGTGACACCGCGTACAGATTGATGTAACATTTATTTTTATCAGTAGTATGCATTTCCACGATTGCAAAAATTTATCAAAAAGGAAATCCCATCTGAACGTGCGCATGGATTTCAGATGATTTTGTAGGTCAATTGTGTGACTTCGTCAAGAAAGTATCTTTAAACGCACCGAAAATTCAGTGGCGTTCGAATGCTTGTGACAATCGCACTGCACATAACTTGATGCACGTTAACTGTAGAAACTTTCGGATAATGTTGAACTTATTAAAATATTTCCTCCTTGTGTGAAAATACATAGTTATGTTTTTTCTTTTTTCATTTTGTTCAGTTCAGTTTCGTTATACTCGCTTTTGTGCCCCTTTGGGAGTGTCACGAGTGGTCCGTGGCGTCCATCTCACTTGCTTGACCCCAAAATATGACAGGAAATATGACCCACAAGTTTGGGCTACATCATTTTCTACCTACTAACCTTATGCAAGTAAAACGCTTAAGCGCGAAGACAAAGATTGCCTACAAAATACCCACAGCAATTGGACAATCTGGACGCAGTGTTTCTTCCATTATGACGCAATTGCTATCATGTATTTGTCATTTCCAAAGGAAAGCTTGAACGGATCGCTTTTTATTTAAGTCAGTTTAGGCTGCTGGCGAGGTAATATTCTTTTCTTTGCTTGAGTTGCCCCAATCTTATTGCCTCTCCGAATAAGACTGACCTATTGTAAATATCCAAAATCTTATTGAATAAGATTTTAGGACTGAGGATGCGTTGATATCGATTTCCTATGAAAACAATTTGCTCGATTGATTCGCGTGCGTCAACTTCGTGGATAATAGTTACTTAAATACAGATATGTGCAAGTTTGAATCATCGGAAAAGGAAGAAAGCAGGGCCCACTAGGCTGATTCCTCGAAAGCTCACAGCAAACCCAGAATTTTACTTGTTGACTTAAAATATCCATGTTGATTTTGTCGTTTGCTTCGTTCCGTTTAGTTCTTAGCTTTGCTAAACTAGCTGCAAGACCACAGACACTTCTCAGACACAGTTCGTATTCCTAACGTGATGGCGTTCCAATATTTTGAGGTTGCAATGTAGAGAATTTGTAACCACTGCTGAAGCGTGACAGTATAAGCATTTATTTTCCAAGTTTGAACGTCCATGCGTAAGCGTGCTTAATAGAAAAGTTCAGCAAGGTTTTTCCAAAACTGTTTTCTTTGCAGATCATGTGAAGCTCGCTGTTGTCCAAGTGACAACTGCAACAGTCTTCCATTCAAAGATGTCAATGCGTTTTACCCTTTGAAGGTAGCAGTTCAAAGCTCAAGCCAAGCAACCGCAACCCCCCAGTGGAGCAATAGCAGGTATTTTCCAACATCGTCTTATTCACTCTCAACTCTTTATCACCGTAATTTCTTGCAATTTTAACTCAAAATGAAAGCATGACTTTGTTGGCTTCACTTCCTAGCTCAACAGTTTCGGAGTCCCTCGTTCCAGCTTCAACAACACCATTCAAAACGGGAATGTCTACAGAAAAGGTTTCTTCATCAGTTCCTTTCGACTCCGTTCAAACTACTATGCCCACTACAGTAGCCAGTAACAAAGCGAAAGAAATAATGACTACTACTTCAGGAAAAACCAGACTGGCTCATTCGCATATGCTTCTTTTTCTGCTTAGCTTTTTCGTAGTTTTTCAAACATTACCCTGGTAAAAATATTGCTATTTGGTGAAATTAAAGTATTTTAATTGCCAGCTAAATTGGCGAAACGTAAAAAATTGCGCACTTATTGCGATACTAAGAATATGAGTTTCTACAGCTTACTTACCACCAGACGCTTCATCAGTAGAAGAGCCCTTGGTCTGGGTTTCCCCATTTCAATTTATGCCCGCGTTTCCCACGCATACGTACAAATATTTTGCTATTCATATATAAAACTTTTCAGTTATGTAATGTTGCTCTCCTCTGTAGCAAACTTTTGGAGAATATAATAAAAAGATACCCTCAATGTTTACCTATTCTATAAGCGCTGTTGATGACATTTTAGCAAACATTTAGTGAGTCATTATATCAGCGCGTACTTTGCGTCAAAAATGTGCAACATTAGCAAATTTCATTGTTGATATTTTCGTTGCTTTGTCCAGTGAGTCTGGATCTGTTTCTGGTCACGCACTACCCGGTGTTTTCTTACTATAGCTGTGTGTCACCTGTTGCAGAACTTAATTTCCTCAAATTTACTGAACGTGTGATTGTTAAATTACACAATTACTGAACAAAAAACAGTGAAATGCGAGGTCTGGAACCGTTTAACGTATGTAACAACGGCTATTTAACCTGAGTAACCCGTGACTAACATTTATCAAATGGTGATTCAATGTTGCAAAGAAAATCGTGGGCGTCAGTAGGATTTTTTCCAGGGGGGGGGCAGCAGTGGATATTTCCAAGCGGTGACCAAGTGTACGTGGATTGCAAAGTGTACTAGATGTGTCGGGGTTATGCAAAATTGCATGAAATTATTTTCAACTGCAACAAAACTGTTTGTATGACGTTTAAGACTAAGAAGGCAAAAAGCACGAACATCCCGTTGCTGGAACGGGGTGTACAAAGAGTAAAATGTGTTTCCCACCACAAATATTTGGGGATTGTACTAGATATTGAACTTTCAGATGACAAAGATGTTCAGAGAAAACTGCGATATCAAAAGCTTCTTTTTCCCGATTTTTCGAGCGCAGTGAAAAATGTACTTTTTCGTTCCTTCTATACGTAAATATATGCATCACAGTTATGGTGTGATTTCAGGAAGGCATACATCCACAGATTGCGTGTGGCTTATAACTGTGTTTGCAGGGCACTGTACAACCTGCCGTGGCGAGTGAGTGCTAGCAGTCATCAGGTTCAGTGTAACATCAGGCCTTATTGCAGTGATTCCCAACCCTTTTGGGCTTGCGTCACCCTAAAAAAGAAAAATATGATTTGCGGCACTAGTGGCGAACCCATAGCAATTTGGTTTAAGGTTTGGCGACATTTTGAAAATTCGTTTCAATGATATATTAAAAAACATGTTAGCTCGCGGCACCTCTGGGCAGGTAGCGAGTTTATGGGGGGACGGGGTGACATGTAACATTTGGACAGGGGGGACATAATATCTTTTATTCCTCCAACATTTTGTAATAAAAAGCATTGTAGTAGTGCAAATTTCATAGTTTCATTACTGTTGGAAACGTTTGCTCAGCATAAAACCAGGGAACAAATGAGGAAAATGAACATTATAACTGGATTATCTGTAGACACAGTGTACGGATTTCCTATGTAAACTGAATTGTCACGATTGTTGAAAATTGTGTTGGTTAATTTGGAATACCGAATCGGTGTGCACTTGAACTTCGCTCAATCAGGAATTCCTGCGCTGGTCTATAGCCGCAATCCGAATGCGGTTGCCACCAGGCGCGTAGCAAGGGGGGAAACGGGGCAATGACACCCCCGATTCCAAAGTTTTCAAGTTAATAAAATATTTGAAGTAGAAACCAAAGAAATACTTCACTGCAAATTAACGAAACTGCCCTGTATCCCACCTGATGGCTATATAAGCTTCATTTCAAGACCATCGCAAATTCCTCTCTGATAACCGTGGGTGTTGCAAATACATAACCTATCCTTGTTTCCAGATTCAGCGTAACCTTGAAACAATATCGCCGATCTTTGTTTTTCACAGTTTTAAAACTACATGCGTGACTATGGCCTTGAGATAAATTTTATATGTCTTGAGGCTCAAATTTTGGCTAAAAAACGATTCAGTTTCAAAGTCTTCTTCATTGCGCCGTAGTCACTGTTAAGCAAAAATAGCATTAAATTTAGATGTTTATTTGTGATGACATGTATTGTGACGGTCCAATCACAATTATGTGGAGCCTTAACATTTTCACCAATGATTTTCCTTCACCTTGCCGACGAGTAAAAAATCAGTCTTTTCAAGATATCAGACTCCGATCTGCTGTTCATAAGCTCAGTGTTTAAACTTTCATCTGATGTTGATTGCCACCATATCCTACAGTAAATAATTTGAAATAATTTAACTGCAACGAGAAGAATCAGCAACAAAATCTAACGTAAGTAGCAAGATACTTTCTATTTTTTAAGTGTTGAGGGAATTGACACGCATCACTTACAGATACTGGGATAACTTGCACAGGGTTGGATATTAAAATTTCGGGGCAAGCTCTCAGAAAGGGGCCCCAAAACATCGCCACAGCGAAAGTTAGATATGGGATTACGTGGATAAAAGACTTACATTTGTTTCACATTTCAATTTATGAACTAAATTCATGAGCATAAGATACACACGAAAGGAACAAAAATTTGTAAAGTTTTGCAGCTGGACACTTGATACTTGCCGCCTCATCTTAACACAATGGTTGTTTAGTTGATCTAGCCCATGTGGTTCCCAAGGTATGGATCGAAACCCAAACAAAGGTGGAGAAGGGTAAAAAAGTAGGTCGCGCAGAGTCGAGCAAAACTGGAGCTGTGTATTTTCAACGTTATGTCAGCTTGTCTGTGTCCGTCTGTAGCATAGGCAATAGAGAAAAAGGTATGGCTAACATTAAAAATGAACTTAGCAACTTGTTACCAAAAATCATCCTTACAATCGTTGTTTTTTCATACTTTTTTTGAGGTTTGGGTCGCGAGGCCTTCAAACTCAGATGTGGGTGGCGCTCAAAAAGTTTGGGATCCGCTGACCTAGCCATGCTATCGTAAGCGGTTGAAGTCTTTTTTAAATCCACTGATGTAAAAATGCCAAAATCCAACCGACCGGGAAAAAAATTCATTCAATTTTATTTCATTTTAGTCACATGGGCTTTGTCGAGAAAACACATTGCAAGCTATTAGTATGTAATGGCAGTGCGAATTCCCTCAGCACTTACAAAATGAAAACATCTTCCTACTCATTTGTGTTGGAAGGTGGGACAGGGCGGCCTTGCCTTCCTGGATTTAGAAATTTGACATTTTTTTATTACATTTTTAGAAAAAAAGGTCGTTTTCTTAGTTTTGAGAAGGAAAAATGAAATTTCACCACTTTTGGCTCCCCCCTTAGAAAGACCTTTATGACTACTTCTGGAAAAATCCGCTAAAAATCCGCCTCTCCCCTGGTAAAAATTATCAGACTTCCATGTTCCTAATTACGATATATTTTGGTGCTGACTCTTCCGTAGCAGCTGGATGATTTCAAATTTTCATTAGGATATGTTGGCAAGTAACATTAGATGAAAGTTGAAACACTTTCAAACTTTGTACAGGACGGTCTCTGATTACTTGACAAAACTGTTTTTTAACTCGCCGGCAAGGTGATGTGAAATCATTAATGAAAACCTTAAGGCTTCACATAATTGTGATTAAACAGTCACAATGCATGTTTAATCATCACCAGTAAATATCTAGAATAAATGCAATTGTTGGTAAACAGTGTCTGTGGCCAAATTACGTAATAAAAAAGACTGAAAGTGGATCGTTTCTTAGCGAGAGTTTGAGCTTCAAGACGTAAAAAACATATATAACCGCCATATTTACGCATTTAGTTAATTGTACAAAAATACAAATCTGTGATGTTCATTTAAGGGTACTGCTGATGCTGTTGACAAGGATAATTATACCATGCCAGCGTTATCAGCGGGGAATTTTTGCAATGGTCTTGAAATGAAGTTTACATCAGCAATGGGCAAATGTGTATAGGAAGGCAGTTTATCGCGGGGGGGGAACAAACTTGCCCTGAAATTAACTTTTTAGTTTAATCTGAATGGGGCCTGAAACCACTTGTAAATCTGTATACACTGAATACACTATATTGAAAATTTCTTCACTGTCCAAGATTTTTGAGCAACTTGCGCTTGCCCTGAAAAACAGAGTTTGCCCTGAAAATTTTCACTGTATTAATTATACTTTTTACATTCAGGATTTTTGAGCAACTTGCGCTTGCCCTTAAAAACAGAGTTACCCTGAAATTTTTCACTGTATTGAAACATTTTTTGTCATTCAGGATTTTTGAGCAACTTGCGCTTGCTCTGAAAACAGAGTTTTTCTTGAAAATGTTCAAGCCGGAGGGCAGCAAATCCTCCCCTGCCTCGTACGCCTATGGCAGCGGGTGGGATATAGCAAGCTGGTGGGCCAGAAACAGCTGGGAAATGCGTTACTCCTTGCTTTTACTTTCGTTTAGTGATTACAAGCGCATAGATACAAGTTTGTATTTCATGATCACCAACTTCCAAACGGACTTTAAACCTCAGGTAAAGTCAGCCATGGCATGGTTTCTCCAGCATTTACACTATACACAACGTTTGAACAATTATGGACTGTATTATTGGCCAACCATAGAGCTTTGATCAGGTTCTACAATAAGCTGAAGTCGGATAGGCTCATTTTAGCAACTTCGTTGATTTGCACTGAAATAGTTCATTGGCTTATACACCAAAAGCTCAATTAACTAAATTTTGTTGGTATAAGTTTCGGAATTGGGGCGGGGTATTGCTCCCATTGCGCCCCACTGGCTACGCGCCTGCCATCGGCTGGCTCTGATTCATTGTAGTTGCAGTTCAAACCTACAATCGGAGCTCCCACGTTGCCCATGGGAGTTGCCCACGCAAACACACCAACTGCACTATCCCGCTTCAAGAACATCATTTTCCGACACCAGCACATCATGCAGAAAAACAGCAGTTGTATTGAAACTGAGCAACGTTACCTTTGCAAAATTCTTCACTTCAATCCCCAAAATTTAGTGTTGATAAGCCCACCCAAAGACTAGGCTACAGGTTGTGGCACTTGCTGAAAATATCCAAATGAGCATTAAAAATAGCATGAGATGTCACTAGAAATGTTTTTTCATAATTTTGGTGACGGCAATTTGCGACAAGCCAACACCTGAAATCATGGGTGGTGGAACCTTTTTCAAAGTGGGGGGGGTGCAAGTGCACGTCATAAAACCCTACAACATTTTTGTGGTTTAAATTGGCAACTGTGATGTCACAGACATTGAAATATGACGTCATTACCTATACACCATATGAAGGTCTAAATTACATTATTTTAGAAAAACTTACACCACTATGAAAACGTATCGGTGAACCACCTGAAATACAAATAAGCTGTAACAGGGGAGACCCAAGTCAACAACGTCACTCGGGCTCATCATACGATTTATTCTGACTGAATAAAACCGTTCGACGCTTGCATTACTGAAAATTCCATTTACTTTCATTCAGGCTTCATTCTGGCTGTTGCTCTGTGACGTTAGTTACGTAAAAATAAATGATAAGCTGTCATGATAACTTCTCCATTGTTGAGTAACGTACGTCTTAGAGCACTGATAAGGGATGCCAGTTTGGCTTTTTTGAGGCCAAATTTCTAATTTTTGGCTTTTCTTCAACTTTTTTGGACTTTTTTTATTTTTGAAAAAAAACAAATGGAATTTGTTTTTTTAGCTTTGTTTGGCCAATTAGATTTTTATGTCGATTTGACAGATTTAATGATGATTTTAGTAGATTTCTGGGCACTGGCAGATTTCTAGACGCTGTTTCTGGACAGAAAATGATAAATTTTTATTGAAAACTCTGCACGAGAATTCAAAATTTTTTGCATTGTTGTTTCATGAGTTTAGGTTTGCAGCTTCAGGTTACTCTTCAGAAAGACGAAAAGGTTCGAGAAGTTAACAATGGAGTGAGCATTATTCTTTTTATGTATAAAATATTTATACATTGCCTTTTAGAAAGGAGTTCGTGCGTTTTAAAGATGTCGTTTGGCCTTTTATGCTTATGACTACCTGGTAACCGTGATGATAACGCCAGTTAGTTCCCTGCGTACTACGCTCATTCATGTTAGCCCGAGTTGCTGCTTGCTGGACAATTTTTCATTCGTTTGAAATTATTCTCGAAATGGGAACTGTCTATTGGATTAGACCTCGAATCCAGTATTATATACAAATCCATTGCTTTAAAAACAATCAGTCCGATATGAATTATGTTTTGTAAAATACTGCATAAGGCAGCTCGGTTCCCCTGGGGCCAAAGGGGCCATGCCCCCCAAATTTTTAGAAAATATGGTCATTTTGTGCTTTGAGAGGCGTTTTTCTAAACAAAATAGTGTTATTCACCTAAAATCAAGCATTTTGCCCCCCCTCCAAATTTTTGAGCTGGCTACGCCACTGCTTACATACCAGTATCATAAGTAATTTCATGATTTATCAAGATCAATTTGAAACAAATTTATTGCAGCTATTCGCGCACACATAAAGTTCAGAATGGTTTTCTATAATTTCTGTTATTATTTTTGAGGTCAACACTTTTTTT
>JGI24159J19872_10009417_pt1 | contig 12798 bp, 4 predicted proteins | sample Ectturendosymbi4_FD_19872 | JGI IMG/M metagenome (IMG submission 19872)
TTCCTCTGTGACCAGGAATAACATTGCCTGATCATTTTTCTTTCGTTTGTGATGTAATAAACGCGTTTGAGGACAAAGCGTTCGCATTCATTGTTTCGAGATTTTAACGTGAAGTTGCCTAGTTGTGGTCGTGCAAAACTACGCCTTGGACTTTATCAATGTATTCGACCTAGTAATATGGCGTAACGGTTAACCTTAAAGTTAATTGACCTGAGTAGTGTGTTGGTTCACCCATTGTCTTTGTTTTGGCAAGACAAACTGCACAAACCAATGTCTAGTCCTATTGTATGTCCGCAGTGGCATAGCAAGGTGGGGGGACTGGGGTCGCGGGCCCCGGGCCCCGGGCGGCACTTTCAGGGAGCCGGCACTTCGCTGACCAAAAATTAATTTTTGAAAGGAGTTTAAAGGTTCTAGTTTTTCGTTATTACTTTGAATACATTTTTTACCGTTTTTCAATTTTTATGTTTAGAAGTTTAGACTGGTAGGCTAGCCTAAAAGAACACGACATGTGACTTTGGAGTGAGTGAGTTGATAAAATGTTTCAGGGGCAAAGAATTTCCTGAGAGGGGCCAAATTTTTTAAACTACGTCCAATAGTTTTAAACTAAATCCAAAACATTTTTCTAAGAGAGGTGAAAAATTTTCCTGCGCCTCCGATTTACGGGCATGCTTACTTGGGGGTCAATTTACCCCAGTCCCTGCACCTTACTCGCCAGACAAAGCCATTTCAGCCATCTCAGTCAAACGTCCTTTGCACAAAGGAAAGAGGTGACATTCGACTGCAGACTAATATATTAGGGCTCCAGTTGTTTTTGATTTATATTGCCCCTCCTCTCAAAATCTGATGAAAAAAAATTGCATGAAATCACGGTAAATAGTCAAGGCTAGCTTAATCCTTTTTCTCGTATCGTTGGTTTCTCAGTAACGCCCCAACTGCACATAACATTATCCTCACACCTAGGCATTGGCGACGAAGTTTTCGCTGGGGCGGCGATAGGCCGGCGGTAGAGTGTCTCTCAATTGGAAGGTTGTGTGTCCAATTCACACACACCGAGTGACTCGCCATGGTGCTCCTTGGGCAAGATCGTTAGCCTTAACTGTCCCGGTAAGAAGCATATTTCAGGCGCTGATATGCCGCTACTTGCCGTCACCAAAAAACGTTTCTTGGCATATCTCATGCTATTTTTAATGTTCAGTGGGATATTTCCAATAACTGCCATAAGCTGCAGCCCAACCATTAGGTGGGCCTATCAACAAGTTTTGGCGGTTGAAGTGAAGAACTTTGCAAAGATAACTTTTCTCAGTTTCAGTACAACTGCTGTTTTCTGCACAGGGGCGGATCCAGGGGGGTGCGATTGGGGCGATCACCATCCCTAAAACCTACGAAAGTAACTTTATTCACCATGATTTTGCACATTTCGAAATACAGCATTCGCGATATCATGCCAGTTTGCCGTCTGTTGTTTTGTAACAGCAATTTTTTTGAAGTATACATCGTCTCTCTAATAGTAGTAAACTCGGCATAAGACTTGACAACCAAATATAACTGAAATCGCCCCCCCTAAACTTATTTGCTGGACCCGCCCTTGTTTCTGCATGACGCAATGGTACCGGAAAAAGATGTTCTTGAAGCGGGGTAGTTCATTTTGCGCATTTTCGTGGGTAAGTTTGAACTCAGATTGTAGGTTTCAACTGCAAGTAGAGTGAATAAGAGCCAGCCTATAGGCGACGTGGGTTTCGTGAAGTCGCCTTTGTTCAATGGTGCACTTTAAACATTGGCAGTCATAGAAAAAGTCGTTTCAACAAGAAAAGCTTAAAAAGGTGTTGCTCTCATTTTGATGAATTTGAGGCAAGAACCTTAGTCTGAGAACCTAACGCAAGGGTGAATGATATGTTCAGATATGATTGTGGTTAACGCTTTTTTAAAAAGAGCGGTAATCAAAATGGTTGTACAGCTTGGCATAGGAGTAGCCAGGGGGGGCGAAAGGGGCCATGACCCCCCATATTTTTAGAAAATATAGTCATTTTGTGCTTTGAGAGGCGTTTTTCTAAACAAAATAGTGTTATTCGCCTAAAGCCAAGCATTTTCCCCCAAAATTTTTGGGCTGGCTACGCCACTGCCGCTTGACAATAGCTGCAATGAATAAAGTTGTTCATCGCAATAACCGTCGAACGTAAGACGTTCTAAGCACTGCTGAGCATCCAAAACACCTATCTGTCACAGCTGGCATGGCTTGGTAATACAGTTTTGGAAATAGACGTCTGTTGGTAACCAGTCCCGTCGCCACGGGGGTTTTCGTGGGCTTAGCCCGCCAAAAAAGCTACAGTTGCCCCAAAATTAAAATATGAAACGCTATAAATCAGTGGATTTTTTGTCGAATTTTAGAATGTCAGTCCCACTGCACAAACGCAGTCTCCCATCCCATTTGAATAAAATAATATGCTTCTGGTGATGATTCTGTTGGTAGCCAACAAAGGCAAGGAATAACACTACGCACGTGTCATTGGAAGAGGTTCAACACAACAGCTAGGCCAAGTGCGCAGGTCACGATGAAGACTGTAAGCAAGCGCTGCTCAACCACAGCCTGTTTTAAACCTGTATGATGGGTCCATGCACCTATGGAAGGCTCCGCGCAAGTGCCCATAGGGTTAACGTTTGAAGTCTTCTGTATATTCTAAGAGGATTAAACCACTGCTGAAACGTGAAGTAAACAATAAAACGTTCTTTACATCACTGAGATCATATTATCAGATTGATTATATAGCCTGGTATACGGAGTATATATACTATTTTTAGTTAAAGACGGGGATACTACACGGAATTTTATCAATGTTTGCATTTGTAAAGTAGGTATGCCACCATCACACCCTTTAATTTTTCCGTTTGATCCTCTGAAATGAGTAAACTATTAAAATGTCATGCGGTGAGCTTGCTGGAGATTTAAAACCAATAGGGAGGGAAGTTTGACGAAACATGTGGGGTTCGTACATGCCTATGCAAAGAAAGCAAAAAAATAGAAAAATTAATGATGAGAAAGGTGGCGACAAGCAGAAAAAGCAAGAATCATAATCGACAATCAAAAGCAAGATATATTTTAGTTTGTTGGTGTTTGATTGCGATTTTGAAGGTGCTTTATTAATCCTTATATCTTTAAATAAGCACGAAACATGAACTTTCATTTAAAGATTTGTAAGCAAATTTGAAAGGTGGAAAGGGCGGCACTTTTATGGTTGACCCTCGGCCTCCCTAAGCCTCGCTACGCCAGTGTATGTCCGTAATCAAACCAGAGGAAGTAATAAGAATGCTTGAGTAGGTAGAAAACCTATGTCCATAGATAAATTTTCTTATTGCACACATTGATATTAAAATGTCAATATATAACAAGTGATACGTTCATCGCAGTGTTGATGGTACCTTAGAAAATCCAAGAGTTGTTTTAGGCAAAATACATAATATTTCTGTTCTTTCACTCAGAAAGTCCGAAGGACATTTATTATTGGTCTTGTAAAATCAGTTTTAATGCTGCAGTTATAGCAATTAACATTGTCTTTGACGAATTAATAAACATCATATCAGGGGCAGATCCACGGGGCGATTGGGGCAATCGCCCCCCCTAAAACCTACGAAAGTAACCTTTTTCACCATGATTTTTTACAATTCGGAAAGACATCTGACTGCCAACTGAGAATTGACTGCCAAATATTACTGACATCTCCCCCCTTAAACTTACGGTCTGGATCCGCCCCTGCATCATATTCGCAATCGGAATCATCTGAGTCCTCACTCCATTCCATCTTCATCAGAGCTTTCTGTTTCAAAGGGCTCATGTAACTTGTCAGTGGTAGCCAGGTTTCCAACCTCCTCTTCTCTGAATAGATTGTGTGGGATTGCTGGCCCATCAAACCAATTTGGTTACAGCAGTCCTTCCATTACCGCCCAACCATAATCAGTGGGCAACAAACCATTTCCAGGTGATGGTGATGATGCACTTCAATGCATTCTGTTTATCAATTCGTGAATGCTTGCAATTTTTCATCATGTACATATCAAAGACGTTTATGTTGCAAAACAAATGTACTTACTAATTCACTCGATGGAACTCAATTCTTGCATACTTCCATAGTCGCTTGCACTCTGATTTGTTTTTTGTTTTGCATTCATATTTCACACGTTTTCAAATTTCACTTAAAATACGAAACTGCTTTGAAAAATTTTCAGAAACGATTTTTCCAATTGTTCTTAAATGAATTAACATAATGTCGTTCTAAAAAGCAAGATAAATTGGCTGGGTTTGTCATGATGAAGCATATTCTCTCTGTAGTCCGAAATATGTTTACACATAAACGCGTAGCAGGCTCTTGGTTTGCAAGTAAAATTTGTGACGCAACATTATTGCAGGGATTTAGAATATAAACATGGTCAAGTCAGTACGAGCAATTATTTCGAGATTTCGTGATGAAATGTAAACAACTAAGAAACCTGAATCGAACCATCCGCGCAGTTATAGCAACACTGTTGCAGAAGAAACAAATCTGAGTTCGTAAACTCTGCTTAAATATCGTAAACATGGCATTTTATTGGCCAAATTACGAAAAGTTAACACTAGCTGACATCAACGAGACTCCAGTTTAACCTCCTCCTACACGGAAGATATTTAGATTAACAACCTACCACAAATTTTGTATCGAACGCGTCAGTATAATTATCAATAAGATCAGAATAATGTGGACGTAATATGGTATCTATAATTCACAAAATGCGCTACTCTGTCGCGATTAGCTATGAAATCATTACTAAACAAACTTAACCATCTGCCACACAACTAACTGTACGATGCTATATCTGTTGCACAAGTAACTCTACATTGCTATATCCGAGCAGCAGCCTGCCAAAATGCAAACATTTGTCAAAAGCATTAAAAAATATCTAACTTTGCGCAAAACAAAATACGAGAAGACTATGGGCAGCAACGCACAAACAATACTTACGTTGAATACATTAATACAGTGGCGATTCTAGAGTTAGAAAAGTGAGGGGGAGCACTTCGGGGCCAAAGAAAATATGTAGGGGGTGCAACATAAATATATATCTTGCATGGCGATTTTTGTTGCTTTGAAGATGAAGTTGCTGTGACTAACCCTATCAAACTTAACATAGACTTGTGAATATCGTTAAATATGAACAAACACGAGCTAGAGTAATTATTCATTGGAGACACCTAAAAGGCTACTGTAGATGCAATCACACATGTGTACCGCTATGTCGAATATTCTGTGCTAACAATGCAACTTCCCACAGCACTGCACATGCTAAACGAGACACCATTTCCATACACAATTTTTCCGATCCCACGTGAACGAAAACAGCTCCACGAAAGTGAATAAAATTCACATGGAAGCGAAATATGTTCCAACAACGAGTTCCATCTTGACACAGAGACAAGTAGACTATTGATAACCAACTAGTTTCATTAAAATATTCTTATTTCTTAATTGTTTGAGCGATATAGGCAGCTTCGTCTCCTTCCGAAGCAGACGCATTACCAAAGTTATTCAATTTCATGTTGTAAATCATTTTCACTAAAAGAATATGATTTGTGAATTCTTTCAAGTGCTGTTACCATAGAAATGTGTGACCTCCGGAGTAAAAAGTTGAAATACGCGAAAGAATTTCTTCTGAATCATTACCAAAAATCCGTACAAAATTCTGTGAGGTTGCAGGATATGTGGGTAGAGTTGAAACTGTGGTCAGGAACCACTTGCGCAAAATGTTTCCAAGTTGTATACACAAGGCAACAGAACGCAATACAGCAGCTAGGATAATTTCGGATAAACCAACTGAAACCAATTCTTAATGCTTTCAGAAACCTTTTGCTACTGGGACAAGAAACAATCTGCTGACAGTAATATAACCCAGCTCCACCTCACATCGAAATGCTCGAAAAATCAATCTTCCCACTTCTGCGAGTGTTTCTAAGCTTCAAAACGAATTTTTCAACACCATGACCGCGGTCTGACTAAATTTCACGCATGATCCGAGCAACCACTAGTGTGTGTCGTCATAAGCAACTCTAGTTACCCGACCGTAAAAAAAACAATATAGCTTATCAGTTATCATGCATTTGAGAAATACTGAATGCAGGCGGGAGGGTTTTTGAATAATTTTGTTTAAAATATTGCTGGCCGAAAGTCATATACTTCATATTTCAACCAAATGAACTTAAACAGGAAATTAAGACAAACACTGGTGGGTCAGCCAAAAATCTGGGGGGCATGGCCCCTTAGAATCGCCGCTGCAATGAAAAAGTTCAAGTCGTAGTTTTGCACGACCACAACTAGGCAACTTCACGTTAAACGCTCGAAACAATGAATGCGAATGTTTTGTCCTCAAACGCGTTTATTACATCACAAACGAAAGAAAAATGATCAGGCAATGTTATTCCTGGTCACAGAGGAAAGTGTGAAGCTTACGGCGAACCAATGTTATAGGCTACTGCCTTTCTCCTCCATTCATNTTTTTTCTGCAAACCGCGACGATATCGCNATAACGCAATTTCAGAAACAGGTTGAAGAAAATGACAGAACAGAAAANGGGTCGGCGGGAAAAGCAATTGTGTTCNTGTGNTTCCATTTCAATTTTAGGGGGTTCAAACCTTTGCTCCGGGTACTAATNCCCTAGAAGCTCCCCGTGGCGACGTGATCGGCGCTATAATCCCTTCTCAGCAAGCATCTGGCGCCCCCGATTCCTTTGGTTTTGCTGGATATTTTNCAACAGCTTTCAAGCGGTTATCTGCCAAGTTGATCTAGCTCAGTTTTGGGGTNGCCATTTTGGGGGCGTCTGGCGGGGTGCCCCACCACTTAAAACGTCTGGCATTGGCTATTTAGTGTTCCTGGGATTATGCTGGAAATTTTGCAACAGGTTTCAGGTGGTTACCTTTCCAGCTGATCTAGCTCAAATTTGAAGGGGTCACTTTCGGGGTCTGGTTGGGGCGCCCCATCACTTAAAACGTCTCGCATTGGTCATTTGTTATTCTTGGGACTATGCTGGACATCTTGCAACAGGTCATAAGTGGTTACCTTTCCAGCTGATCTAGCTCAATTTTGAGGGTGCATTTAAACACATCCCGTGACCACTTCCACCAGCTGCGACACGGCAGACCACCAGTTCCTTGTACAGGAAGTCATACTAGATGATGTGATACCAATAGAAATTGGTTACCTTTCCAGCTAACGTAGACCCTCTGGGCTACCGCTCTGAAACGTTTTCGTACCGTTGCTCAAATCGATGTAGCGATTAGGTTTTATTGCCCACAATATTTCGCCCTGATTGCTCATAATATAGAACAAAATTGTGGTTTTGGTTCCGGATTACCCCCCGAAGAATCGCATATTACCCCTGGGGGGTAATTTAGGCCCAGTTTGGGAACCACTGATCTAACGCAACGAAACTGCCGCGCGGAAGGATGTGAGGTTTAAACCAGAACCGTCGCCCAAAAAGTGTAAATAGGGAGCTTTATATTTGCGCAGGACATTCTGAAAATTTAATAAAATCTCCACTGACTTATGATGCTTCATATTTAAATTTGGAGTGTCTGAGCCCACCAATGCTCCCGTGGCGGCTGGACTGGTTTGAAATTCCCTTATGCTGTCATTATTGAAAAATGTACAAACTGCTACAATCACCGAATCAAGTAAGGCTGAATAGAGCGCAGGAAACAATTGAAAAAGGCTTTTGTCCTGGTCTTCTTCATTGCAAAACCATCTAGGAATTCATTAAAATTTGTTTGCCTGAGTTTGTCACCTTTAATGCACCGAGTGCTTCCGTGTGGGCAACCTCTCTTGGAACATTGCCACCCTTTAATGCGGTTATAATTCTTTTGAATTTTGAAAAGACCTTCCTCCTGAGCAGTTGCTGTAGTAACCATCATGCTAAGAAATAAGGGTCCGCAGGTTTGAATAAACTAAGAACCACTACTCTAAGACATGAGACCCAAACACGCTGTTGTCATTTTCTTGGTGTTACCCTTTTCTTTGTCTCTTTGGGATAAAATTCTGTGGTTGTCAGTTGACAAAGTGACTTTTGCTTACTATTAACGCTCATAGCATGGGAGAAGTACAAACTAACGCAAGTACTCAATAGCAATCTGATTTCTGAATGACTTTGTTAAAGAAAATTGAAATGGAAAAGTCGCATCTAAAAATATCAAACGCATTAGAAACGCAAACGAAACTGCAATATTGTTTAGAAGAAGCAACTATGTTTTTATTGAAGGATTACGCTGCTTGCCCTACACAACGTGTAGAGTGTAGTCCACATAGCCCTTATCTGCAGTGCAACTTTAAGCTTTGATCAGGTGCATTTCGAACACGAACAGTCACAAGTTAATTCGCCTGATTCACTCGTAACAATCGGTACGATTCAGCCAATACAGGACGCAGCCATCGTGCATTGAGTATATCGACACAATAGTCGGCATGCGGCTTGACCAACGGTCAGATTGAAATTCATGGAAAGTCGTTGGAAGACCCTGGATTTATCAGCACGGAATCTGAATAGGTGAAAAAACTAAAATTCACGAATAATACAGGCATAAAATTTTGACGAATAATTATCGAAATGATGATATACCGGCAATTGACTCTGTGTGTAGCACAGTTTGCTGGAGCCCCCCATGGATATTGAGGCCCTAGGTTTAAGCCTATATAGCCTATAGGTAAATCCAGCCTTGTCTCCTACCCAGAGCCGTATTAAAGGGTACGGGGCCCTGGGCAATTTTCACTGGGGGGCCCCTATGACGTATTTCATGACGTCACCTTTTGTAAAATTTGTTTTTGCTGACGCGCAACGTTCTCGTGTGCTTTTTGCGGTAGTCGATTAAGTGCTTACCGAATTCATTCGATTGTTAGCTGCCGCCTTTGGTTGTATGCCGCACGAAATGGTGTTAAAAATTAATGCAAGTTGCCCTTGATTTGTAAACCGCACTTGAACGTAGGTTATCCATGGACGCAATTTGGTGGGGGACAAGGGGGACGTGTCCCCCCACATTTTCAGGTTTTGGGATATAATATGCCATGTCCCCCTCACTTTTTTCTCTTTAGGTTTTGTATTTGGAGAGGTTTCAAAAATAAAAGTGATGTTTGTTACGTTTTGTGTGAAAAGCTTTTCATGTTAGATGGTAGGTTACACATAGCCAAGTTCATGTTGAAACAGAGTTCGGTGTGGTAGCACTGATTCTGCTAGTTTATAAATTTTAGCTTCGACGAAATGATTTTTAGAATTTTTCAAGTTTCTAGTGACCACAAAAGGTGGTTAACTGCTTTTGTCCGACATTTTACCCTGTGTGGTATACTGTTAGAAAGGTTATTTTCTTGTAACAGTAAGAGTATTAGAGCTGCACATGTGAGATAGCACAAGTAGCCATCATTTGTTTCGTGCAGAGATTTAACGGGCTTTGCTTTAACGTTGGTTGTCACGTATTCAGAAACAGACATCGTATAATTTATTTATGCTAGTGTATGTAATGTTAGAAAGTTCGATTTTCAGGAAAATCTCTGAGAAGCTTTTGCCGAAGACAAAAAAGCAGCACTATTGTGGAGACATAGTTTTGGGATGGGCAGTTTTACAAAAGACTGTCTTCAACTACTAGTGAACAGGATTTCAATCAAAACATTGGAGAATTAGCCTACAGCATTTACCCAGATGTATATTGACCTATAGCTCAAAACGTAGGGACTTGACTTGGAAATAAGAATAAAAAATACATTTATCCTCACTTCATGTAATGTCGCGACAATGGTGACCAACAAATAAAAAAGATATTTTTGCCGTGGCTCTTACACTTTGTGCTTGTGCTGAATGCACTGGTTCGTAAGTCATCTCATTTACTTGAGTTTAACGAAACCCACAATGCAGCAACGTTTTCATCCAAGTGCGAAACATTTGCTTTACAAGTAGCCTACGTCACACCTAGTTTTGTTGGACATTCTTTTCGTGTTAACCCTTATCAGAACATATGTTGACATTTGTCAACATCAATCTTTTTCTGTTTGATTGCACTCGCCCTTATACGCTAGCCCAACGCCATTCATCGACGAAGGAGAACTTCACAGTAGCTTGCTACAGTAGTGATATCAAGATGCCAAATTGTTTCTACAATGAGTTATTTGCGTTTCATCTTAATCGGAACACATGTTGACAAATGTCAACAAACAGAATCAGTATCAGATTAACAGAGACTCAAGGCCGTTGAGTTTTATAAGTACTACTGAATGACTGCTACTTTTGTTGTAACTGAATAACTATTGTTACAACTAACTATTGTTATTGTTTCAACAGCAACTTGCAAGAAACTTGCAACTGCATTTAGGGATCTGACATTTGGCTGGAAGAGGATAGGTTTCTGTCAGCAGGTCCTATCCTTAGCGGTACATTTCAGAATACTTACCTGGATATTAGTACATTTCAGAGTTTAGAACATAGAATAAATACCAATAGGTAGTCATGCACTGTGCTTGGCTTGAAATGGTAACTACTTGTACTGCCCTATACGATTGTTTGGATTGCATAGGTGGAATGTTACTGATGGATAGACAGAGAAGATTTACATTTCCAGAGGCCCCCAAACACCTGCAGATAGCTTCTGCTGATATTGATGACAACTCTGATGCTGAGGCTACAAGCAACAGTGAAACGGAATCTATTGCTGACGATGGGGAACTTCCTTTGGAAGTGGAACTTTCTGACATAGATGTGTTTGAGGAAGAAAATGAAAATGATGGTAGTGATGAGGATCAAGAACCTAATGACGATCATTATAGCTCAATAGATGATGATCAAATAGCAATAACAGCTGGAAATGCAACGTATTATGATAGTCCCTCTTCCAGCAAGCAAAGAAGAAGAAATATATTGACACAACAACCTCGAATTATTGCTGCTCCGGAAGTTGAAGATTATTGTTTTATGTTTCCCATACATCCTATACATCCAGATGTATGGGAAACATTCAACAGTAATCTGCGCAACACCTACATCCCTAACAAGGCCTCGACTGTGAACAAACAACTCGTCGGGTATCGTGGCAAGATTCCTGGAAGAACATGCCTGCCATCAAAGCCAAGGAAATACGTTGTTAAGTTTTTTTGGCTGAAGGAAGCCACCTCAGGTTTCGCTTCGAATGGTATGATTTATTCTGGCAGAGAATCTGACTCAGGACCTCACAGAAACCTCACCAATGATTTTGTAATGAAATTGTGCTCAGTTTATTTTGGTACAGGTAGAGACATATATGTTGATCGGTATTTTACCTCTCATGGCCTGGTGTGCAACCCTTTTCAGCAAAATTTGACGTTAATTGGACAATTATGGCTAATAGGCGTGAAGTACCATCGCAGTTCAAAGCAGCAAAGGGAAGAGAGATTGAATGCACCGAGGCACTGTATGATCATTCTAACAAAATTCTTCTATTGTCATACGTCCCCAAACGCAACATGAATATGCTCATGATGTCCTCTTCACACTCTTCCATTTCAATCACTAACTGCCACAAAAAACAGCAGTTATCACAGGCTACAATAAGCATAATGGAGGAGTTGATACTCTTGATGAAAACTGTGAAGAATTCAGTTGCTTGAGGAAAACATCGTTGGCCAGAGGTCATCAACTACAATATGATAAATGTTGTAATTAACAACGCTTTTATCGTAATGAGAGGTAGTGAAAAAAATGACAAAAAACAGGATTTTCTCAAGCAACTAACCTTTCAGCTTGCAAAACCATATGTCAGCAACCGAAAATTGAGAGGTGAAACAAAGGTACTTGCTGAAAAGTTGGGATTTGTTGATACTGCTTCAAACATCATGAATCACACAGTTCAAGGCATCAGACGGGGAGGATGCTATAGATGTGCAAAGCATACTCGCCTTCCATGCATGATTTGCCGCCAACGTGTTTTCGCGCAACACAGAAAAATACCAAAAAACACATATTGTTTGGAATGTTGAACAATAATTGGTGGTTGCATTAGCCTACATGTTTGTGTGGTTTTGTGTTTGAAATACAACCTCCGTTTGTAGAAAATTTTCTTGTACTTCAGCTAAGAGCTTTACAAGCTAAAACTGCGCTGAGGATAGGAAGCAGATTCTGGATTTCGGATTCAAGATTGTAATGCTTTTTCAAAATCAAAGTAACCATATGCCTATTAACAATGGATTGCGCAGCACCATCAATCGATTGTAGTCATCGGCGTTGGAGGGGGGAAGGGTGGTGGGCTTGGCTCTCCTCATATTTTGAAAAGTTTAGCAAAAAAAGGTTGTTTTCTTAGTTTTGAGTGGGAAATAAAAATTTCACCACTTTTGGCCCTCCCCCTAGAAAAAATTTGGAAAAATCACCTAGTGCCACCCGCTGGAAAAAATCCTTCCGACGACCATGATTGCAATGTGAAATTGATCAATCGTGCATATCGATCATAAGAGGACAAAACATAATAAAACTCTTATAATTAATTCACCCAGACATTTCTAAACGTTCTAAAATTTTAATGGAGCTTTTCTATACAGCCCATCTTTGAACAAGATTGTTTGAAGTTGCCCACAATTGAATGAAGTTATTGCAAATTGGTAATATTTGATTTGACTGATGGACTTCACCAAAGAGTTTCCAGTTGTCTAATGTTTTTGTATTCACCCATGTTTGATTAAAGCTTTTCTCATTTGCCCAAATTTAATTGAAGCTGTTGTACCTTACCCAAATGCTCCTATTTTACTCAAATGTTTCTAATTTTACCCAAAACGTTATTAA
>JGI24159J19872_10009419_pt1 | contig 12798 bp, 9 predicted proteins | sample Ectturendosymbi4_FD_19872 | JGI IMG/M metagenome (IMG submission 19872)
ACGAGTTTGATAAGATTAGGACTGCTGGAGTGACTGGAAACGCCACCAATTATAAAAACAGCCAGGGCGACAATCCCATATGTTCAACCAGAGATGAAATCTCGCAGCCCTCCCGGCCAATTTCACCACGAGCCGCCACTGAGTACTGCCATTGCATAAACATCGCCTCCTCGGCCTTCAATAGTTACACCTTTTCACGCGTAAAGAGGTCTATCTGGCAATGGTTTCCAAACTGCTTCGAGCCGTTATCCAAATGAAGGTAGCGATTGTGTCTTATTACCTTCAATATTTCGCAGTGATCGCTAGTAATACAGAACAACATTGTGGTTTTGGTTCCGCGTTACCCCCCTAAGAGTCGCATATTACCCCGGGGTGTAATTTACCCCCACTTTGGGAACCACTGGTCTGTGGAATAGTGTTCTGTCCCCATGGTTAGCAAAGGTCCGGTGGGCAGTTTTGACCCGTAATCATGTCGCAAAATATTGTAGTGGCAATCTCTGTCGCCTACCATCAACTTTAACAAAATGATTTTCTGAAACGTTTATTCACGTTTTCGTCGAAATGCTCGAAAAGTGATATTCGCACAATTCATTTCACTTTGCTTTTGATGAAAATACTTTTCATTGTCAACTGATAGCAACAATGCTGAGGACCGTACGCTGGCGAAATGCTAAAGCAGATTTGACTTGGAACAAAGTTTATCATCTGCTTTGATTATAATACTTCAAAAGCGTGAAATCGCATTCTATTTTTACTAATTTTAACTACACTGATTTCGCCTCTTATAAGATTCACCATGCTGATAAGGCATTGATAAAACACTGCTTCTGAAAGCAGCTTGTGGTGATTCATGTTTCAGTTTCACCGTGTGCAGGGTTAAATAACTAGTCACACAAGCGAAAGTTAAGCAGTCCAAGAAATGTTGATGTTTTAAATAGTTAATTCCATTAGTTTGCAAGAAAACGTGGCATGCATTTTAGGATAAACAGTCGACCAGTGGCGTCTGTAGGATTTTACCCAATAGCGTCGATCTAGCAAATCAACCGGGGGCCGGTTTAATTTTTCGAAGTGAATAGCAAACACACAGGTTTTCGCTCACCGCAGTCATAGGCGTAGCCAGGGGGCAGAAGGGGCCATGGTCTCCAAAAATTTCTAATACATCGTGCCATTTTGTGCTTTGAGAGGCTGTGTCCCAAAAAATACTGTTGCTCGGTTAAAGTCAAAAGATTTGCCCCCCAAAAGTTTTTGGTCTGGCTACGCTACTGACCGCATTTACCGAAAAAATGTTCGCTACAGACTCGACTGCCCCATGGTTGTTTGCTGATGACTATAGAAATGGAAAAACATTAATAGCCCAATTTCCAAACATGAAAAGTTTGTTGTTCAAAAATTTGGGGATGCCTGGAACCTCCAGACCCCTATAAGCACAACGCTACTGGATCTGCCGGTAAAATGTTTGTTTAAAATTGAGATAAATGTATCTTTACTGACATTACACACGTGCATAAGATCATAAACCGATTGCTGCCAGGGCCTAATTTGCACGTTTTTCACTGATGATGGCGTCACACTTTATCTGAATCGGTGAATCAGCAATCTCAGATAAACGGGTAGGCAAAAAGTCAACTTTGTGCTTGGGCAGTTGCACAAGCACTATTAGGAAAGCTGGAAAGTTTCGTGACAACAAAATACTGAAACAAAGAACACTTTGTTAAAAATTTTTGTTTGGAAGCACACGTTTCTGCAAAGTTTTGCTAATCTGCTGCGTAGAGGTTTCTTTGGGAACAGACGATTTGCCGGTGGGGTAAGAAAATCGTCATCTGACTTGGCTATGCGTGACCGCGCGTATGCCGTAAATGAACCGCAATCAATATTAGAATAACTGCCTGCTTTCATGATACGGCAATTGTACAGCGTAAAAGCAACGATTAGCCACAAATATTTCAAGTTTCACATAATGGCAGAATTTACCTGAAATTCAGAAAACGAGTTGCAGCGTTACTTTGCAGCAAGGGTACTGGAAAGATGGGTCGTTCGTACCAGGTTACATTCCATTCGTACAAGCCGCAGTTGTTTTTCCAGAGAAGCCACTGAAAGTCGGACTTGTATACGTAAGTGTATGGATTTTATTTCTCTCGATGTTGAAACTCCACGAAATAATATCGTTAAGAAAGTGCTGTCTTCGTTTTGAAGAAATTTAAGACCTAAAGCTGGGAAAAAGCTAGTCGCAATTCATGCTTTTCTTTTGATAGATTGAAAACTTTTGAACTCAGCCCATCCCTATTGACTTTTTTTCATTAAAAGCATATATAAGTGATGTTTAGATGACTGCTGTGTTTCAGATGTAAGCAGGCAGTAATCTACAACTGTTTTGTACACCTGTAACGCATGACCGACCACTTGGCAAGGTTCAAGCTGTCTTCGATATGGACTACTGCTCAAATAAAACGAAAGCAATGATCATTGTTAAATGAATGTTTGGTGGTGATGTTTGAAGCAGTATCGCCTCAGATAAACAACATCCTTTGGTTTAGTTTATTTTCCCGCTTGGAGTCTATTTGTAGATAATAAGACAACCACTTCAATCAGGTCATAGTTCGCCTGTGTTGTACGACTACATCTGGCGACAGGCCTTTTAACGAACGGTCCAGCGTTGCTCAGTCACTGAGTTGACATGCTGTCAAACTGTCTTGTTAAACTGGCAATTCGCTCCATCATGTCATCATATCTTATCAATCAACTTGGTTGCCGGAGAATGATTTCTAAACGCCTTTCCATATTTTAGCAGCAGACCATGTTTATTGAACCAGAACTTTTTTTAAACACTGAAGTTGTGTCCTTTGGTTCTTCATAAAATCAGGTCGGCAAACGTTTTTCCTGACAGGAATTTCCTTGGGTAAAGTGGCATGTCAACGAAGTGACGTTGGAAACCAGCTATGAGGGTTTTCTTTTCGACCTCATAGAAACATTGGCCAGAAGGTTAAACTTTAAATATGAACTATACTGGAACGAAAAGACCGGCCTTAATCGTCGCAGTGACGCAGAAGCTGATGAAGAAGTTGACAGAATGCTGCAAGACAAGGAGGTAAGATTTCAATTATTTCAGGCATATAGTCGGAAGATTTCAGTGAGGTATTCTTTCCTAATTGTGAAAAATGTTGTTTCAGTTACGAAGCTGAATGCAAGTGGTGAGAAAAGCAACGGTCCCTGGCCAATTTTTGTTATTGCCGAGTATTTTTTATTTAAAAAATGTGTGCCCTGTTTGGCCCTTATTAGCCACATCTGCCCAGTGTCCAAGAATAAAGATAAATATTACATCATGATATGCTAAAATTTCCACGTAGGCAATGAAAAAGCTTTTCACTATTCCCAATAATTTTTTTGACTGCACACCTGTGTGGAATTTACAAAAGCAAGCAAAAATGGTTGAAAAGCATGGTACCGTTGTACGAGTTTGACATTTTCCTTATTTTTATGGAAAAAAATTTATTGACCACTTTGCTTATCTTGCGCTTCCCCGAATGTGCAAATATATCCCATAAGCGTTGACCCTAAGCGAGCAGAAGCAAACAGTTTGCACTGAATGAGCCTTGCTACCATATCCTTTCTGTCAGCTGTTATGTAAACTGCACTGATGGCGAGCAGTTAATATCGAGAGAGGTTACTGCTTTTTCCCATGCACGTTCTCAAATGATGAATAAATGAAATAGTCAACGTGGCGTCGGTCTTTTAGAGGATTGCCACGTACTATTTATCAATAAATTTGCTTGGAACTATTTTTATAAATGATCTTGCCTTGCTCTTTCACTATTTTCCTGTAGGTTGAATTTGTCCTCTGCCCACGATCAATGCTGGGAGGCAAGCTAGGTGTAGACGAATTATCTATTGCCTTTCAACAAGTCTCTTACTACATGGTCACTCTGGCCTCAGGCAATGATCAGCCTGTAAACATCTGGCAAGTAAGTCACTGTTATTTGATGTCACGCCACTGTTTTATGATGGACTATTAGATTTGTTGCTGGTTTTGCTGCCTTCTGTGTCCAGTTGTTGATTTCTATGCCTTAATTTACAACAAAAACTTGTTACTGGATAAATGCATTGCTTTGCTCTGTTATTGAAACTCTCACGTGGGTTTCTTTTTTGCTTAGTTTCTTGCTCCTTTCACCTTTGATTCGTGGATCGCTCTCTGCTCTTCACTTGTGGCAGTTAGCATCATGCTTGCGCTTGTCAATTATTTCAATCCATTTGAGTGGAGGAAAATGGCACTTGATGACACCAACGACGACGTTGACGTCGCTGAGTTCGATCGTCTCGGTGAGTAGCGCGCTGGCGATGTCCACCAAGTAAAAGAGTGTATTTTACTTTTGAGGGCAAACCGTCTACAACCAGTTCGATCAATTGACACGCGATTGATCGGCACGACGTTTGTATGACATGACAATTAAGTGACAAGAACGTTCTATGATGTCACAGTTTAACGTCCTGACAATTCTGTGACGTTGCGATTCCTCGACACAACGTTTCGGGACGGGGTATGACTTGATATTCCCTTTTGTTAAATTGACAAGTGACAGAGTATTTTGTCATTGACAAGCAGTGGTGCTTTGTCACTGCTCGGCAGTGGCGGTAAAAAAGAAGTGCAGATGCGTCTTTGAACAAATACATCTTTTCGCAAACTAAATTTTCTCAAAAAAAGTATGGAACACTGCTTCCCAAAACATTTCCGAGCACGGAAAGTGGAGCTCAGTGTTCTCCTGACACTATACCGTTATCGATAAAGCCCTTTTGACCGATGGGCATGCAGCTGAGCTGCCTCGTCGGATGTCGATGTTTAATTTGTCGGGTCATCTAATGGTCGCGTTGCTGAATTCTTCACCGAAGAATTGTCGTGCTGAACCGAAAATTGAACTTTGCCTGGTTAATTTCATAAAATTTAAAGCATAACAGTTAAACCACACCGGCGCACGGCTTTGTTTGTGGTGCTGTACCTAAACATCCATCTAAAACGCTTATTAGAAAAGAGCCATTTCGCAGCACTGAACCAGCTACTGTTGATGTTATTTTAAACATATTTATCCTGCACCAAGCAGACGTCCTCGACTGGAATGTTTTCACGTAATTTCATATAACCTCTTTCTTTGGATAAGCCAGTCACTTCGAGAGTATATCGAGAATGGGACGTTGCTACGCACCAGTACGCAGATTCTGTTCACTGTAGTGCTTGTGAGACGAGTTACTCCTTGAATCCCAGTGAAAACCGTACAGTTTCTGCGGTGGAAACTCCCTGAATGCGAAATTTTGTTGCTTGCTTACTGTGTCACAAGCAAACCTTCCAACTGAGACAATACAAAGCCGAAGTAGGTTTTTCGTCGTTGGCGCTTGAAACCCAGAATCCCGGCAGCATGTTTTGAAAGTTACACCATGTTGCAAGTTTTGGAGATTAGATTTATGACATTTTTAATTTGCAAAGCATGTGCAGAACGACTCATAACCTTTCGTGTGTGTTGCTCAGGTTTTGGCAACAGCATGTGGATGGCGTACGGCGGGCTTGTGCATCAAGGGGTGGACATTGAGGCGCGCTCGTACGCTGGAAGAATGATCACTGGCACATGGTGGTATTTTACCATGCTTGTTATAGCGGCGTACACGGCAAATTTGACCGCTTTTTTGACCCAGGAATTCTCAGAAGAAGTGGCCAATTTAGAAGAACTGCTACAACAGGTTCAACCTTCGTTGCAACTTAGCATGTAACAATTCATTTTTAAGTGAAGTTTGACTATTTTCAGAATATTTACCCTTGCAAGTTCATCATTTTCATTACAACTTGTTCGTTTCAACTATTTTGTGTGTGATATACTCGGGCTATATGCAATGATGGACCTTGGACATTCATTTGAAAGGTTGGGAGATCGATCCACAGCCACTAAACGAGTTGCTTTCCTGAGACGTGTGTCTTAACCCAGACTGCTCCGACAAGAAGTGCTTTTTAGAGTATGGTTTGCCGGTTGCCATTGCAACTGACTGAACTTTTTACACGTTTTGCCAACAATGAAGAGATTCCACAGCTGCTTCACTTCCTAAATTAAAGATAATTTCGACAGCAACGATCTTTGTTCAATGAAAAACTTGATAGATATGTTTGTGAAAACGCGGGTGTAGGATTTCCGCTACCAGCGAAAGTAAGGATGAATGGCAGAGTACAACCTAAAGAAGCATAGAAATTTAGCCAATACATGTGTGTGTAGAATATGTATGTAGAAAAATGTACATGAATAAAGTTGTAGAGAAAACGTATCTGAGGTACGTTCGCGTGAGTGGGTGCCTCCTCTTGCATTATAACGATAGGACCGTCCCACGACCAACAAGACAACCTTTGTGTTCTGCACTTCAGAGCCATTTCGATTATGGCACAACAAATGACGCTCACATCCGCGAGTATTTCTTGCCATATGCCGAGTCGCCACCATTCAGCACCATCAAGGACGGCTTGCAAGCAAAGCCACAGAACGTTTTCAACACCACCGAGGAAGCCTTGGAACGCATATCGCAAGGAAGCTTTTACTTCTTGGCGCCGTTCAGAGCTGTTGTCAAAGCGGAAACAAAGAACTGTCTCTACTCCCGAGTTGGAGAAGGTAAGCACACCAATCACATCAAAGGTTTGCAAGGCATCGAGCATTATTTATATCATCGCTTGCTTCTAAATTATCCGGGAATCGTTGAAAATATGAAGCACAAAGTTTAAATTGAAGGTTGTTCTTATTTATGCAGCAGTTAATTTACTGCCAAATGTAATTTTGAAGCAACACCATCATGCGCTCATCTTAAAGAAAAGCTGTTGTTTTGGGAAAGCATCTACTGCTTCATATTTACACGCAGCACCATTGCCTATGGAAACAACTCCTCTTTCTGCAGTACTCACTATGCCTACTATTCCGAACAGGCCCGCGGATGGGGAGACCTGGCAATATCCCCCACGAAGTTTTCAAAAACATGTTTAGTTGTTAGGTACAAAAACAAGTTACCAATAATTTTGTCACCCCCGAAAATAGTACAACAACAAGTTGCAATCATTTTGCCCCTCACCGAAAATTCCAGGTATATTCCGAGTATAAACCCTGATTCCGAGTACATGTTCCGTGTTATTAGTAGACATTATTAGTTCTTGGTTCAGAGTTTATTTTGTGTCTTTTAGGTTTCTGGGAGTACCAGTACTCTCTTCCATTCCAGCTAAACTCCCGATACACTGCGGTCTTCAGCGACGCCATTGCGTCCCTACGGGACGACGGGACACTGCAAGAGCTGGAGTCGAAATGGTTTAATTTCAGGTAGGGGGTGCTTATTTTGCATTACGTTTTTACAATTACATGGCTGAAGAAAAAATCTACAAGCACATACTCTGAAAAACACTACGGTTCAAGGTTGTGACAAAGCTGGGGTAAGTGTTCCCCAAAATTTGTGATACGCGTTCTTACCTCGCTTTCAAAGCTTTTTTCTTGTGCGACTTTTAAAATTGGTAGTGACCTCCAGTTGCATTCTGTATCTCTTTTCTCGGTCTTCGCTGCTGTCTCACAGTTTGCCCACAAAATATTAGGCCGAACATTTCGAGGACATTTGCAATTTTTCGATCCGTTTCAAATCCCTGCCCCGTTCGACACGAATGATATTTCTCGCGGTTCTTTGCAGAACGGAATGTACCGAAGCTTCATTCGACATAGAATCGAATCGATTGGGGATTGGTAACCTAGGAGGAATGTTCATCACGCTTGTGCTAGGCTCGGTTTTGGCTTTGCTGGTTCACTTTTTTGAGGTAACGGAAGTAAATGCTTTAGTTTGAAACTTGAAAATTTTTGAAAATTATACGTGTTTACTCTCAAGTTGTTTCAACTCAAACCTCTAATGATCACAGTTTTTCTGTACCTTCAACCTTTGGATTTTGTACTTTGGACCTATAGTCTTTCTTTAATGCAATTGCTGTCGATAGTTAATGAAATGATTTGCAGACGTGACAAACATTTATTTACTCTTAGGAAACTATGGTCTACATCTATCTCTACGAAATGAATTAAAAACATGTTAAAAGTTCTTGATTCATTCCCTGAATTTCCTAAACTGTAGGTTAAAAGTTTAAAGCATTGATTGCGTGTTTTTTTGCACATGATGGCAAGTACTTGAGCTGTGCGCTTTTTTCTGGATCGTGTTTTGTAACTTTTTTTACAGAATTGCTTCATACTTATCGCACTATAGCCAGGGGTGTAGTGGACGGAACGGGTGGGAACGGCGTTCCCACACTTTTCTTAGTGTGCGGAACGCGTTTCCACACCTTTTTCATGGTGACCTGACTTGAAGATGTCTGTTCACTCAAATTTCCTGTGTGTAGCTCCAGACGTCGCATAAATGAATAAATGAGAACCTATCTCTTGCGTAGGACCCTAGTACAAATGTCTCTAGTTTTTGGTGCGTTCCCACACTTCTTTTTACCACTACACTCCTGACTGTAGTCATTTGTAAAAGTATAGGATCACCCTGAAATTTTCCAATTTTTCCAAATGAGATAACGTAAATCTGTCCTCTACAAAAAAGGGATGTTTATTGGCAATAAAAAATGATAACACTGAACGATGGCAAACATTTGAAGCACTTCAGTGCTGCTTTTAATATAAAAATAACCTTCTTTTCAGTATTTTGCGTGTCCACGTCTCTCTCGCACTACTGCATCAGGACGACTGTGGATGCTGTTTGCTAGGGATGCACAGTAATCTGGGTTGGTTTATTTCACCCAAACTTTCTTCACTGCCGTTACATGGGCATCGGAAGGATATTTTCTGAGGGGGGAGCATCAGCAATTTTTCCAGATGTAGCCATGAAGGTTTTTCCAGGAGGGGGGCCAAAAGTAGTGAAATTTTATTTTTTCTTCTCGAAACTATGAAAACGACCGTTTTTGATAAAAATATAACAGAAAAATGACAAATTTCGAATTCCAGTGGCGCCTCACCCTCCCTGCACCCCCTTCCGATGCCCATGGCTGGCCTGTATTAGAGCACATGTCCAGTTGACGCCACCTCCAGCAAAGCACAGGGCCGCAACCAGCTGATATTTTCGGGGGGATAAAATGATTGTAACTTGTTGTTGTTCGTAACAACTAAGCACGTTTTGAAAATTTCGGCTGGGGAAATTACCCGGTTGCTGACCCTGGCTGTGGACTTGCCAAACAAAAATCACTGCCTGAACATATTGCATTGTTTACGATCGCAACAGGCCAAAGGCATCCGGACATGAGAGCACTTCTATGCCAATATTGGTTTGCAGTAGCTGACTTGAACTCAGGTTGAACTGTACTTTTTGATCAAATGTACAGGATTGGAACAATTCAAAATATATCTACGTTAGCTTAATTTCGATATCTTATCTGCACTCGTTGCGCACCAGCAATCGACAAAATGTCTGAACTGCAGTTTTAATAAATCTGATGGTAATATACGCTTCTCATCACAGAAAAAGCATCTGACTGTTGCTGGTCATACTTCGTTTGGTAGCTTGCGTAATAAAATGGACGTACAGAGGATTCAGTCGCTTTTATCAAATACTAGTCGTTAGATGTGCAACATCCCATTGTATACCGAAGGTCGCTTGGTCCAAACGAAGACGAATGAAGTACTTCCGCAACAAGCACATCAAGAAAGAAATAAAGGACGATCCTATTACTGAAATGAAGAGAAAACGAGAGCAAGCGAAGAAAGAGCTCGATCAACAAATTGAAGAATGGCAAGGAGGATACGATTACTGGATGAAGAGGTAGAGTAGTAATAGAGGGCGATCAGCCGCAACATTGTATGGGTTTTGGGTGTGTTCGGTTCGGTTCAGGTTCAGGTAGTGAGTCTGGGGTTTTCCCCTACCCCAACCAACCTCCCTGCCCCTCGAGATATATTTGCAATACTTTTTAATTATTTTCATATTTTTCGTGTTATGGTAACATATTTTTCATTTTCATGTTAATTTTTTCAATTTTTAATTTCATATTTTAAGTTAACTTGTGACTTTGAGGTTTTGTCTAAACGGGCCACTTCATGCTCTAACTAACCTGTCACTGATTGTCGAAGGCCAAGCGTGCCAGGGCATACCACGTTTTAATCCGATAAGCAAATATTCAGGCAACCGGCCAAGATCACTTCACTTGAACATCATTCAATAACCATGGGGATGTATCAAAGCAAAACGCATCGACAACCTGCTAACTTCATCAGTTCTTTTGCGTAGCATTCTTCTTTGATAGTTTATCGTATTTTAACAAAAGCAAACAAGGAATTACTCATTACGATTGCTCTAATGTAAAGCACGAAGCACNTTACAGTTAATCAGTTTCACCCTGCTCTGTAACAAAATTAATATAACCGTATCATTTTTGCAGAGCAGCATTTTAACAAAATTTGTCTGCCTTTTNACGTCATTGTTAACATTTCATATCTTACGACTTCTTTTAACGAAAGTAGCAACCATTGGAAACTTCGAATGTTAGATACATATATCTCATTAGGAGTTTAAATTTCCTTTTCTTCCGAATGTTTTTGCTTTCTGTAAGTTTTGTTGTTCCTTTGTGTAGTGTTACTTCGCTCATTCACTAACTATTTCAACCATCGCATAGCCTATGATGATGTTGCACAAACGAACCATACCATTGCTTCAATCTGTAACCGATTGCGTTGTGAAAAGGCCCACTACCTCGGGTTTTAATCCGACAAGCAAATATTCACACTTGCTTCGTTTGAACATCAATTGATGACCGTGTGGATGCTAGTATCAAAGCAAAACATATTCACAGACGACAACCTGTTAACCCATTGTGTTCTTTTACGTAGCATACAGACCCGAACGTTTTCCCTGTTTTAACAAATCCAAACAGGAAATCACTCATTACGACTGCTTTAGCCTAAAGCGCGAATCACTCTACATTAAGTAATCATCCGACTTACCCTGTTCTGAACAAAACTGTACGATCGTATGATTCTGCGAAACACAGTATTCACAGAACTTGCCTGTTTGTTTCATGTCATTAGCAACATTTCGTTTTCTTACGATTTATTACCCATTACGACTGCTTTAATCTAAAGCGCAAATCACTTGACAGTAAGTAATCATTCAGCTTTCCCTGTTCTGAAAAAAACTTGTACGATCGTATGATTCCGCGGAACACAGTATTCACAAACCTCGCCTGTTTGTTTCATGTCATCGTCAACATTTCGTTTTCTTACGATTTATTTATTCGAAAGTAGCAAGCGTTTAAAAACAAAATGCTAGAGACGCATCATCTAATCAGCAGCTTAATGTCGCCAGTCACTATTTCTCGTTCGCGTAACTGACCGAGGGTGCAACCGTCGCTTGAACATCTTGAACTGTCGTATCTTAAACTATTTTTTTCAAAAACTGGGAATGTTTCAGCGTCAGATGGCAGTGACTACTGCGCAGGTCGATAACTAACCGCACCTCTCTGACACCTGCTCGCTGTGTTGGAACAATTATTTTTCAAAAACTGTATGCAATGTCACAGGTCTAGGATCTATGAAAAACTTATGAGACATATCGCCAACGCACTATGCATCATTTTGTGAAAACACAAACCAGCTCTAACAGTTGCAGCAAGCATTCACTTCCCTTTTGCAAGTTTTCAGCAACAACTAACCCGCGGGAATTTTTCATTTGTTCAAAATAAACTAACCACGAAAGTTCCGTGGCGTTGCTTTTATACGAAAGTACAAAACATTTCAAAATTCAAATGCTACATGAGCGATACTTTGATCTAAACTGGCCACACCATTGCTTCAACCTGTAATTGACCGGGCGGTGGAAATGCAAACCGGGTTTTAATCCGATAAGCAAATATTCACGTCCGCTTCACTTGAACATCATTTCATGACCGTGCAAACCCTATCATCACAGCAAAACATATCCACAGATGACAACTTGCTAACTCATTCTGCTCTTCTGCGTACCATTCCCCTCTGACCGTTTATCCTCTTTTAACAAAACCAATCATAAAACAAGTATTCCAGCAGGTGCGCTTCCTCCTGTGAATATCGTAACAAGACGAGTTGAAACCGATAAAACATGCTCTTGCAGGTAAGAGACGAATTGTCCTTTCACGGCCTGATGTTGCTTGCTATTCAGCTCGAGTTGATTAGAAATGTACTGGTGTTTCTCTTTCAAAATCTCAAAAGCAGCATCGGCAATTATTTCGAGATACTGCATTTTGTCATGAACATGGCGCTGTGAGCTGGCGTTTATAAAACATTTCGGTTGTTTAAAGTAGGGCACGTGTGCATCGTTATGCAACGGTTGCAGCGAGCGTTCAGCTCTGTTTTGCTAATTGTCGCTGACATCAACCACCTGCGATGTTAAGTTTTGCGGAAAGATTTATCTGTGCAACGTTTTTTCTCCTACGCTCTGTTCAGAATTTTAACATCACCACTATCCAATCTTTTGAAAACTACGTTTACAAAAAGCCGCGCTGAAGGTTTAGCAGTCACCTCTTTTGCATCACTTTGCCTTCGCACACACCCACTTCTAACCTTTATCTTGCGCTCGAAGTGGCACTTGATTCTTTTTTGTTTTTTCTAAAACCTTTTGGGTGAACAAAACGCACGACGGTTAAAAAGATGCGTTAGTTACGACCGGTAAGTTTTCCATCAACTTTTGTTCCAACCAATGCTAATGTGCAAAACGTTCAACGATGTTTCACTCTCACTCACATGCCCAAGCAGATTCAATTTAACACAAACGAAGAAGTTTGCTGTAAAATCTGTCGAA
>JGI24159J19872_10009422_pt1 | contig 12795 bp, 8 predicted proteins | sample Ectturendosymbi4_FD_19872 | JGI IMG/M metagenome (IMG submission 19872)
GAAAGGATTGCATGTAAGGTCTTGAGCCTTTCTCACCCCACAAGTGCAGATACAAAGACTGCATAGCTGTTAAAACACGTGTCACAATTTGACGCTCGATTCCAAAATCAGAAAAACTCTTGAAATTCTGAATTTATTCACAGCTCGCACCTGTTAGATTTTTCACTTTTCCACTTCGACCAAGCCAATACCCAAACACACGATTCTGTACCTGATTCGAGGAATCCGAACATAAGGCCAGTAATTGCAGTCGTAATTATGAGTCCAGGAAGATTTGTAACCCAAGGTGTTATCAGCATCAAGACTCCGTTCAAAATTATGCCCAAACCTGTAGATATGTATGTTTTATGCGAAACAAACCAACGCTCTACGTACTCGGATCTGCATTGGTTTTTCATTTAAAAAAACATATTCAAAAATAAGTTAACGCCCAGGAAAGGAATGCAAACTGAGTTTGCAAACTTTTTGAAAGCTTTAAATTTTGCGAAAAAAACGCTATGTTTCAAATTTGTACGTTCTTGTTCAAATATAATATAAGAAAAACACGCTCAGAAGATGCACACGATTGAAAATGACGCTACAACGCAATAATTGACCAGTATTCGACGACTTCATGATTGATCTAAAGAAACCAAGTAAAGCCTTACGATTTAATTAAGGTTTCTAAATACAACAGACTCTAATTAGTTTGGGTTTGTATCGACGCCCTTTCGACCTCTAGGGTGCTTATGGACCATTTCACTGTCCTTTCATCCCTGGGGGACGATATCAACCACTTTGCAGACTCCAAATCCAAACGGATGACTTGATCACTATTCTCCAAGAAAGGGGCGATTAGACAACGTGCCTTCATGGCTAAAGCTTATGCTAAGTAATCTCTGAAATCAACCCATTTCATTTAGTCTCATCTCATCACGGACGGGGATGATCCAGTTCGCAAACTACCTCTCTGTTATTTATGGTGAACAAAATGAGTTGGAAACAAAATACCAACTTTACCAATCATCGATATAAATCACGTATTTACAGTAGAATGGGGAACTAAAATTTGGCATTGAAATACACTGATAACTTGCACTGCTTTAAAACTTTGAAAGATGTTTATTTGCCTAATTTTTTTCACAGGAAGCAAGCACCGTCTTACTTAAGCAAACTCTGAGACCGTGTTCAGGAGCAGGACCAGTGGAAGACGTCGTTCAAATTTGATAAATATACAAAGAAAAGCAACATTCTATCTCGGAATGGAAAACAGCAGTAGCACGCTGTTAACAAACACAAGTGTTTCGTTTAACTTGTGTAGTAAAAGCAATAAAGCGTTCAATGACTTGGCTAAAACCGCCTGTAAACAGCAAAACTGCTTACCACAAGCTAAGAACGCTTTGAAGTTTTTAAATTTGTTCATAATGAAACCATAAGCCAGTGATCCAACAAATAACCCAATGGATCTTCCAGTGAATGTTAGTGAGACTTGGCCAACCGTTGCACCAACATTGTCAGCCAAATAAAGAAGAGTTGGGCCAGACATTGATGAAAATAACCCCTGTAAAATGATAAAGGGTTTCGATTTTGCCCATTGTATTTGGTGAACGAAATGCCATTCAGCTAAACCAGTGGTTCACAACCGGGTAGGAATTCCTCCCCAGGGAGGCCCCTAATGAGTTCAGGGGAGGAATTTCCTCTTTATAGTTAGGTTACCTACGTAAGTTTTGTATTTCTCTTTTAAGTTGACATTGGCCTTTTCAATGTGTTATATGACTTTACATTAGCAAGGTATTTAGTGGACTCTTAAACGTCTTTGTTGACAAAATTCAATGCCATTATTCGACAATAAATAGTTTTTGTCTCACTTTTGTTGATCAAGGTAATGTCCTCAATAAAGACTATTGTTCCAATTGTGGTAAATGCTAGCTTACGAACCCGAACAAGAGAGGATTTAAAGTTCCATAGGGGAGGAATGAAAAGTTTGAAAATGAGCAAAGGAAGGAATGTGTCAAAAAAGGTTGGGAACCACTGAGCTGAACAGACACTGAAAAACATGAGTCAGTGGATTTATCATCAGCTTAACGATTTAAAAACGAATACGTTTTTTCACTAATTATGTGCAAAGGTGTTTTTATTATCCGAGGTTCTTCCGTTGAATACATCTTGATCCACACTGATCAAGAGATGCTTTCGATTATACCAATGAAGACATTTTCACTGTTGATTTCGTGCAGTCATTCAGGGATGGCAACAAATCACAGTCATTCAGGGATGGCAACAAATCACAGACGTTCCTTGCTCTGTGTAATGCTTTTTTGATATTTACGAATTTGTCGCAGTAAGACTTTAATGGTGTCGGTTATCGGTTAAAGAAAAGAAAAACGCAACTAACTGTTTAATTCAAAGTTATCGTCCAGCCAAATAGACGAAAATTGGTTAAATTATCTGGTTTAGCCAAAATTGCTGCTTGAAGTATATGTTCAATACATGGAAAAAAGTGTATAGTTTACTGCTACCTCCTACTAAAATCAAAGCTACTACTGGATTACTGGATTACTAAGATTCGTTCAAACCAGCAAGTCGTCCAATGGACAAAGCACTCACGAAATCAAACGCAAAATTATCCTAAAAGATGCATTTGCAGAAGCATGTTTTTGTTTCTCGTTTCGATTAAAAATGATTTGACTGTTACAAAAGTTTTAAAGTTTATAATCCATAGAAAATGACATAACACCCTTCGCCCTAAAATACCTAAGTCAGCGTTTGTTTAATTACCGGTACATAAGCTTGCGAATGTTCAAAGAAGCAATTGACGTTTAAAACACACTTTTAATCGAAAGGGCAAATACGCTGTCAGTTTGTTTTTTCAAGGAACGTTAACAGTTTATCTCAGGGATAGAGATGGCCAATATGCTTCATAGATTTGCCTCATTGCAACCCACCAAAAGATCCACTTTTTCGACCAACGTATTGCCAATTGCGTTTGCATTATCTTCTTTCCATCCACTTCTGCAGCTCGACAACCGCCAATACCACTATTAGAAAACTACCACTTCTGTCGTCTTACGTTTAAAGATCACAACACGCGAAAGCTATGAAACTAATAGCAATGTTACACGAACCTATGAGTTTTCTATTGTACTTACATTGCCAATTCGAGTTAAGGATATAATTCCAATGAAGCTGACAACCCATCCTTTGTTGCTCCAGGTTTCTGTGGAAATGTGAGAGCTTGCAAGACTTTCTCTGTCCATCACGTCGTGAACGTTCATGCTAAGAAGGATGCGAGGTTTTTTGTTCCACGGTACACAGAAGTTTAATTATTAAACAATTGAAACTTTGTGCATGCTCACAATGGCATTGCGACAGAGAAGTAAGCCAACAAAGCAATACAATGAAGAACGCAACGCATGTTAAGCATTTATAAGTCTACACGTCCTCCTAATTATTCTATTACGTGGAGTAAATTTAGTGCAATGGCCTAACCACGGCAGTTGAAAACCGCTTTTAACTTAACGAGCTGTTTTTTGAAAAGCTTTTGCTGCAAATAAACCTTGACTCGGTTTCATAAAATGGATCTCGTCCTGAACACGCCAAATTTGTAAGTTTCTCAAAGCGCAGTTGACCAAACATGCTACAAACCAGGCAAGTGCTCTTGTAGCTATGTTCAGCAAGCATGGTTTTTCAAAGCACCTTTCCAAAAAATCAGTAATTTTAAACGGTTGTACAGTAACTGATCAGTGCATATTTATGGGTAAAGTTTTAATTAAAATGATAGAAAGCGGGCTAATTTCAACCCCAAAACCAATGACGAAACAGAATAACTCTGAACACAGTTTCGCCTCTCTTCACCACATTGAGGACAGCAATGTTGGTTGAAAGACCTGGACATAATATTTTCCTTGCGCCATTTCAACAACGCTGTCTTCCTGAACCAAAAATGTATAAAAACCCAACTGTGCTTGCAGCTCTACCGCAACGTCACCCTCCGCAAGCAATGCATGGATTTACCGGAAACTCACAGCTATTGCGAATGTATTTCTATATCAGCTTTTACCCTGCACGAAATAAATCTAAAACCAGGTGTAAACTGCATGGCAGCTGACCCACCTCACACAAAGACAGTAATCGATAAAATTGTTTTCGAAAGAGATTGGTTGTGTTGTTTGCAGGCATAATTCACAAAGCGTTTCTTGCTGGTTTACCAAAATAACCACACATGAAAATTATTCAAAAAGTGGTGGCACATGCAGTTATGAAAATCACTATTTTTAGTGGCAGCTTATTATAAATACGTTTGCTGTTATTCAAATGTTGTTTGTTGCTGGTATTCGAGCTATAAGCGTTATCAAAATTAGTTTTGAGGAATCTGAAAATTAGAAGCGTCCTTAAAATTGTGATAACAATAAAAAACTCCAAGTTTGCTAAAACTTTCAAAGAATCAACCGACTAGGCTATGACTTCTCCTTTTTTCATTCATCTTCGATGATTCAAACTTGCACATATCTGTATTCAAGTAACTAGTCTCCGTAAAGGACGGGTGTTTGAACTTCTTGATGAGACTAGTTACTTAAAATTAAATGATTTTTCGGCTGGGGTCCGTAAACGTTTCGCACTGCTAGACCATTTCACAAGGAGTCCAGAGAATAGCTGTTTTAAAAACATTCATACGATCAAAATTCATGTTGCATGTATCAGGAAAGATATGCAATATAAGGTTCCATTGATGAGGAAACAACAAATGTTGTCAAGGTTGCCTTCAGTCAGCTGAGAAAGAAGCTTATTTTTTCACAGCTGCGTTGCTTCTGCACTTGGGCCTTCGGTAAATAGGCTACTTCGCGCAATCTAGATGTTGGTAATCTAGCAATAGTGATGCTGAGAGTCACCATGTTGTATTATAGCTGGTAAATATTTATGCCCTTGTTCAAACGATTGGTCTCTCCGCTGCATCAAATTTTTTTGCACCTGATCATATTTACTGTTTTGACATGGAAGCGAAATGATACAAATAATAAAAGATATATACAATATTATCACAGTGAATCTAACTTTTCTAGCCTTACTTGGTACAGTAAAATTCATGAGTTCTTTTTCTCGGTTCATTGAACTCCCGGTAAAAAAACAGTTTTTACGTATAACTCTAATGCAACTGCGTCAGTGTAGAAACATGATACCCAGTTTGTTTCTATCTTCCATAAACTATACGATGCATGGTCAGTCTTTAAGATTAACTACTGCTACAAACAGATTTTAAGAATAACTGCTGCTATACACAATGCAAAAGCATTGATGCAGTAGAATGCAACCTTGTTCAATCACGAGCATTCGATTATAACAGGAAGCAAACGAGGAGACTGCAGTCGACAAAGCGGCAGAAGGTCGAGATAAATGGGATGGTCAGTTGGAGTTTTTACCCTCCTGCATCGGTTATTGTGCTGGACTTGGAAATGTTTCGCGGTTTCCATACTTGGCCCACGAAAACGGTGGAGGTAAATCGTAACTGTCTTCTCAACATCTTGCTGCTGGTACTGCATGAACAATATTTATAGAAGAAAGCAAAACTTTGACTGAAACGTATCGGATGGAAATTAATTCCTTATGTGTTTTTGCTTGAGTTAATGAAATGAACGTCATTTAAGGAAATGTTTCGATTTGATGTGTACTTTCCTTCAAATTTGTTATTAGCAGATTGGAAAAACGCAGTTCTAACTCAATTGTTGTGGCTTGAGATGCCCGCTATCGAGTTTATCAAATAGATCAAGGGTAAAAATCCGTAAAGACAAGAACAAACAGAATATCCAACTTGCGATTTATCTCAATTCCTTTGACATAGTGATGTTAGCTATTTGAAATGTATATGGTCCATATCATAATCGCTTTAAAACAATTGTTTTCATAAGTAGCATGAAGTGGCATGTACATGTGCTTGACATTAGAATAAAGAGACACAACTGTGGTAATAGTGATGTCTGTTTACAAAATAGTTTATCAAAGAACACATATTCAAAAATCAAAATTGTCCTCTCTCCGTTGAGTAAGAAAAACTCAAATATTGGAACAAGTATGAAGCAAAATACACGCCCTTGCGCAATTCATGTACAAAGCAATTTGCAAGGACGCGTGAAATGAAGATAGGCGGTAGGAGAAATCTACTGTATATTCTGAAACATCATGGTGACTGCCTCTTTGCTGTAAATGGGTTCCTTTCGATAAATACTGAATGAACAAAAGTGTTTAAAATTGGCATACTTACTTCTGTGTGGACAATGACAAACTGTAGTGTGGAGTAAAAAGTGGACAAAGAACAAGGCCAAAATTATCGGCAAATAAAATTGTTATTTTGAGCTAAATTTAAAGTCAACCGCGAAACAATCGTTAGGCGCTTATGCGGACTTGGATATTTTAACATTCTTTTCTTCTTATGTTCAGGAACATTCTTAATTCCTTATTTGATCATGCTCGTACTCTGCGGCGTTCCGCTCTTCATGATGGAGCTGTCTCTCGGACAATTCGCCGGACTGGGCCCAGTGACCGCATGGCGAGCGGTGCCAGTTTTCAAAGGTGAATAGTAAAGAAATAATGAGCAGTCCGGAGCGAAAAGCATTCACCTTCTGGCAGGGAAACCTCAACTAGAACTTTAAGAGACATGGCTAATGTTTCGGCTTTGGTAAATCTTTCAAGATCGTTTTGCCCAACCAGCTACTGTGTTGCATTTACAGGAATCGGGTTCGCTATGCTCACTGTCTCATTCTTGACCGGTATTTCATACAACGTCGTAATTGCTTGATCTCTTTCATAGGCGTTGCCAGGGGGGGCGAAAGTTTTTTAGAAAATATAGTCATTTTGTACTTGAGAGGCGTTTTTCTAAGCAAAATAATGTTATTCGCCTAAAATCAAATATTCCTCCCTCAAAATTTGTTGACCCCCCAAATTTTGGGCTGGCAACGCCACTGGTCTCTTTTCTACCTGTTCGCGTTGTTCCAGGCTAAGTTGTAGTTGACGGAGTGCAGTCAATGTGGAACGTTGAGATGCTCGCAGGCTTGCATTGTTGGTTGACACGTTTTCCCTATGCGCCACTCTGAAACGTTGTTTTGGGGATACCTCCAACCATGGAAGCCAGTTAGAAACTAGTTAGAACAACCTTGTACCTTGCTTGGCTCACCAGAGAGAACACATTAAAGTTTCACTTATACAGTAATTTACTTCTAAACAACACAATTCATCTCCAACATTCAGTATTTAGCTTTTGAACTGATCATGTCATTCTCTGAGGATGGATTTTCAAGTAATCAAGTAAAAATAGTGATAAACATGTCTGATGTTTTCAACATGAAATCAACTTGAGCTAAAAAATCTACTGACGCTATGTGACTCGAAGAGTTATGCCATTCGTTGTATGTCACGTAATATAGATGGCTTGACACTTCTCTCAGAAATCGCCTGCAGTCTTTTGTCAATCAAACTACGTCTGATCTTTTCAACGGAATGAACACACTATAAAGTTCCAAAAAGAGTGTGTTTCCATTGCATCGTTAGGATGCATTCATTAAGTGCAGAGTGGAAGAAGTATAAGCAAAGTCTTCAATTTTTAACTATCTAACTTTAACTTTAATTATTTAGGAGAAAGTGATAACGCAATGCGGTGGATCTGCGTCAAAACGATATCGGCAATTTCGTCTGTGTGGATCCACGTTTGCAATCGACGAAAACTTTTTAAATTTTCTATTTGCAACCTATAAAAGTACCTAGCCAACTTCACTCGAGGTTGAACAGTTTTCCGAAAAATTCGCCATGCTTTGCCGCGAAGCTATGTCAAGCTTTGCAATGAAATTTTGTATTCCTTTATTAGCTATTTCAATTCGCAGCGAGTGGCCGAAAGTTTGCACGATAATCTTCGCCGTGCGGTGGAAATGTTAGACATATAATGGCGTTTATAACTTATTGTAATCAGGGCAAGCGCAAGCCATTCCAGCGCCCTAAGCAAGATCCATTTTCAGCGCCCCCTTATATTTTATCCGCTCAACCGTGGCAGGACCTTTTTCGCAAAATTGCCCACTGACTCTACTTGGTAAACATAAACAAATACATTCCCTTTGCATATCTTAAAATTTCGGATGGGACCTAGGCAATGTCCATTCCAGCACCACTCACTCGAAAAAGACCCTTTTATGGACGATTGCTTTTTCATCAAACTAATTTATTAGACGCATGCCAAGTTTATTTGAACACCAAATTCATCAAAATGTTATCTAAACTTGTATCAAACGTTACAGCATTCACATTAACAAAACCTTTAGCATAGGCCTCTAAAAAACATTTTACAGTCTGATGTCGTAACAATCGACGACGTTCAGCGTGCGCAACAAACCTCTGACGTTCGCGCAGGTCAACATGTTGGTTATGGTGCGTGCCAGCTGGCATATATTTGTTACATAAATTACGGTGATGCATCCTATAATAATCGAAATCTGACTGGTTAGCTAGGGCAGGGGGTCCGCAATATGTGGGTTACTGTTCCAAATGTGGGTCGCGTGACTTTCCATTCTGGGCAGTGGCGTAGCCAGACCAAAAGTTTGGGAGCCAAAATGTTTGATTGATTTATCAACAGTATTTTCTTTGGGTTCCGCCTATCAAAGCACAAAAAATTGGGGGGAAGAAACGGCTTGTTGGACCCTGGCTCCACCTGTGGTTCTGGGCCGTGAAATAATTTAAATTTACATTTTAAATATGCCAATCTCATCAGACGGATGAATGCAATAATTTACTGTTTTATGCGCTAAGTTTCATAAAATTCCGTGCAAGGAAATTGCTTCTGTCACTGGTAGTCTTAAAATTAATATTTAATTATAAAGTATTTTCCACAAAATTATATGTTCACGAAATTTTTGGGTCGCTAGAATTTAGGACTATTTTTGTGCAGCGCCGAGAAGTAGTTGCGGATCCCTTATCTAGGCTACTAACGTTAAAACTGCTGGCGTTTCGGCAGTGTTTCCTGATCTGGCTACACTGGATGGTTGAGACATGTTTTAGTGAAGGCTGTACATAAACTTACTCCGGTAGAAACAGCGCAGCTAGGAAAAATCAAGAAATGAAAAGATCAGAGATGGCAACCTTAAAACTTGTTCATTGAGCTTGATAAAGCATCGCCTGCAGGAGATGCTTTGCTCGCCCTGACATTACGCAATTCATAGACTTGTGAACACCTTGGGCAAGATCCATTCCAGCGCCCACCCCTCCTATAAAAAGATCCCTAATCTACACAGAACTGTGGCCAGATTGTAAGACTTTGGGGAGCAAAATACATTTCATGGGAGCACGATTTGTGTGTTTACTATACGTTTAAAACAAATTTTTCTGGACACAACAGAATTTGCGAGACAGAAAAAAATTGACGGGGGCTGACGCCGTGGCTACATTGGAAGCGGTTATTACATGAATGAAATTTATATCAAATTGCGACGTAATTTACCTAGTAATGAAAATAACCGTCAATGAAATCGATATAAACGACATGTTGCAGACGTATTGGTAACTCCTGCTACCATCATCAGTGCAAATAACTGCAGTTCAATTGCAAATGCAAATAACTGCAATTCAATTGCAAATGCACTGATGATGGTAGCAAGAGTTACCAAAAGGTCATATTAACAGTTCCTGTGCACTGATGATGGTACCAGGAGTTACCAAAACATCTGCCACATGTTTAAATCGTTTTCATTGGCCGTTATTTTCATTACAAGGCAATTCAACTTTTCTGGTTTTCGTGTTCCGAACTTACCTAGTATGTGTGAAATTGAAATTAATAGGAAAAATACTAACCCTTCTTGCAGCAAACCTAAAATAGTGCCGTACCTCTATCTTCTCATAAACTGCTTGAATGTGAGCTTCATTCACTTTCATCGTGTTCATTATCTTTTCTTGGTGCACGTTCGCCACTTTCTGAGCCACTTAGTTATAATTTTTGGTCCTTTTTGGCGCCCCTTTTGGTCCAGCGCCTTAGGTAACCGCCTAATGGTAACACCGGCACTGACTGCGATGATCCTCACTTTAGAATTTAAGACTACGTTGAGAAGGATCCGTGGAATATCATTGCTTCGCTTGAATGAGTTCCGCTGGAGTTAATTGAAACTATTGGGAAGATGTCTACCATATCTTAGCCTAAAATTTTGCTAATAGTGGAAGTACATCGACTCTATAATTCATCCAGATCTTTAAATTTTTCAAATTAAAAAAATAAAATCCTCGACCTAGAACTCGCGACCCAGAAATGTTTTGCGTATTGAACAACATTTCCACGCATTTTTGTTTTTCGGTTTACAGCAGTTGCACATTCAAAGCTGCCCTCACCGCAATTTTTTGGCTTTCAAGTCAGGCATATACCTGGGGGCAGCAGCCTACACACAGAGGAAGAGCTCTTCGCCTGCCCACCTGCCGCACTTTCTACGCTCACAGTGAAAAAATATCTGTGTGTCTGTAAAGCTAAACCATCCACAATTTGTTCAATGAGTTGTCTAAATTGGAAGCTTGGCCCTGGTGTTTCTTGTTTGCCTGTAGTTGGCTGTTTTACTTCTCTTTTACATTGCAGAACGTTTCTTAATTCATTCAACTCAACACAGCCGGTCACAACCACCGCGGCTGCATTCATGACTGCTGCAATGAATACAAGCGTAAGTTTCACAGAGTCACCGAAACGTCAAGTAAGCACTGCTGAAGAATACTGGAAGTAAGTTGCGTATGGAGTTGCTTTTGAAAATCAACGCCCGATATTTTTGGAAGTAGAAAATAATAACATAGTATCAGGAATTAACATATATATCTGCAGTGCTTTTTCTTTTATTTCATCAGTCCACAAATATCATACAAGTCTTGCTTCTTTGCAAAAATGTCATTTATCCAGAATGAAAACGTCTTTTCTCAGCTCTCTTACAAGTATATCGGTCCCTAACTGTGACTTGACAGAAATCTCTCTCGTCTCATTCATTTGCGAAATAATGCACAAATAGTCTGTTATCTTACCAAAATATATGTTGTTTTTTGATTCATACACTTGTCCCTTTTCAGCAATATGTTTTTAGTGCCCCTATTTATCCTTAAATCCTTTACTTCTACATTTGTTCACACTTGTTTATAGGCATGCTTTTTCCCTCTGTTTCCATTGATGTTTTGTTTACTTTTTTATATGATCTTGATTCGATGCATTTTGTTACTCTTCTTTCATTAAAAAATATGAAACGTCTTCAATCAAACACTGATTTATTATAGCAACAGGGCTGTCTAAGCAATTGACCCGTATGGTCATTCGCCAAACCTTTATGATTCAAATATGTAACAACAAATCCACTTGCTAAACCTGAAAATGACGTTTTTTATGTTTTTTGATTCTCATCAGCATGCAATTTATGTGTGCTCCTTGATGTTGTTCTTTTTCCCCTTGCTGCTTTTGTGTTATTTTGTGACATGAGTCACAAAAATGAAACAATAGACCATTACGATTCCCATGATTTATGCAATGTTTTACAAAGGAAAGGATGCATCGAAAAAGCCATGGTCTTGTGTTGGCCTGTAAAAGAATTTAAGGCATTTTGTTAACAAACCTAATGGCACTAGAAGGAACCAACATGATGAAGATGTCCCACTAAATACCTTCCAGCAACAGTGGTGCAGTAAACTCTAAGCAGCAGCCAGCTTGGTGCAAGATCATGTACAGTATGCATCATTGAAAATTGTGTTATAAAAAGTCTAGGTTGGTCACAGGAACCCGGGGTCCTATTGCATGCTATTGTGATTAAATTGAAGCAATATTGTGCGTCAATGTTGATTAGAAAGATTTCTGATAGCTTTATGTTGCAATATCGTAAGTGGTTAATGTGAAAGAACCCTGTACTTCTGCAATGTAGTCGGTAAGGAAAGGTAGCTTTCAATGGCAACATATCAAACCTTTCCCTTCAATATCCAATGCCATCCTATTAGGAATTGAATGTTCGTCTTTTTGAAACGCTGCCATCAACAAACTGCTCCAACAGAAAGAGAACACTTGGCTGATAGCATTCTTTCCAGTGATCAGAGTCAAAAATCTGTAGCAACTATTTTTTTAATTTTCTCAGTGCTGAATGCACTTCTCATAAGAAAGACCAGGTCTTGGTTATAGCCACTCACTTACCCTTTACAGATATCGCGTGTTGAGGATTGACCAGAGCTCAGGCGTCGGTGACCCAGGCAAGGTTTTATGTAACGTTTGCCTCTGTCTGCTCTTGGCGTGGATCATAGTTTTCTGTTGCCTCGTCAAAGGGGTCAAATCATCCGGTAATGTAAGGCACGGAAATTTCCAGGAATTTCTCTTGAAAAACACAATAGTGAGTGTTTTATTGCATCAAAGAAGCTGCGTATACTGCTATGTTCTGTGGCTGTAGTTTTTTCTGGATTTTCTTGTGACCAATTTTAAACGTATCAGTATATCTTCTTTTTTTATAATAACGTGTGGACTCATCTTTTCAGGCAAATGAAAGTTTTAAGTTTTAACACATATTTGCGTTCCATTAGCTTCACTAGCTAGAGAGATGTTATCAGCAGTGCACTGTTTTCAAATCTCTAAGTCATATTGAGCAAATCTGGCGTGTCAAAGTTTCAAAGTTTTAAGTAAACAGGCATCTCTTCACCATGATTCCCTGCAGATAGCTTGAATCCACTGTTGAGGCCAATCAACACTGAGACGTTGGCAGGAGTAGCCGCGCACGATTCTTTGTTTGTTTTGTTGCGTCGTGTAATTCTGCGCTCGCGCACGGCTCTGCACGGCTACTCCTGGGAGCAACAGTA
>JGI24159J19872_10009425_pt1 | contig 12793 bp, 13 predicted proteins | sample Ectturendosymbi4_FD_19872 | JGI IMG/M metagenome (IMG submission 19872)
GGGGGAGAAAACGGGCATCTCCCCCCTGGAAATTGGGTCTAACAATAAAAAATTTCTGAAAAACCTGAAGTCAGCAGCTTAATTCCGATTATTTGATTTAATTCTTGCAATGGCAGTTTAAGACAGTTGATTTAATTCTTGCCAGGTTGACGGTTCTGGTTTCATGTAGTGATGAGCTTGCAGTTAGCTCATGTCCGCTCCTTTGCCTGCAGAGAAAAGTTGTGAAACTTGAGAGCGGATTGTTCTATGTTGGTCTTTATTACGTATAACAAGAACATGGCGGCAAATCTTCAGAGGTTCACTTCACGTTACGCTCGTAGCAGGATTGCCAGGTTGACATTTTTTAAATGCTAAATTCCAGAAATGCAGCCTTTAAGTGGTTTGGCATGAGAAAATACTGATTGGAATTTATTTCATAAATTGGCGTGTTTTTTGGCGTTCTTAGTGGTGTTGGCAGAAAAAACGTTTTGTTTGGCATTTTTAAATAACTTGTCTCCTGTGAGCTTACGCTTTTAGATTATTTTCAATCTGTTTTGTATTTATTGATGTTTCTGGCATGTTTTGAGTTGCGATATGGCCTATTAGGTCCATCTGAACTTGGAAAGCCAAACAGTTGCTATGTGGGTTCTCCGTGACTGCATTTTGACATATCTAAATATCAGGCCCTTTTGCACCAGATTCAAAGTAATTAAAAGCTATGGTATGTTGCATACACCTGATTTTTATTGGTTAAAAGACATATACTGCATGTAATTATTATTAAGCATCTTTTATGAGAGAAGATAGTTCTTTTGGAGATAAACAAGTTTTTGTTTATTTGCAATAATTCTAGGCTTGGTTCTATTCCATAGTAACATTGTATTTTTGCCATTACTCATCCAGGTAATTCTAAGCTAATAGCCATCGACCTGTCTCAGGTTGTTTGGCATTTTTTGAACCTATTTGGCATATTTTGATTTGCAATTTGGAATTTCTGGTTTTACGTTTTTTGGTCCATCTGGACCTGGCAACCTTGGCTAGTAGGCGTTTTTCCGCATGTGATGCTGACTGTTGAACACAGATATGTTGGCAGGTAATGCAGCGAGACACTGACTGCTGATAGCGGTAAGGCACGTAGTTTTATACTGCGAAAAGAAACAAGTTGAATCTGCAGCAATGCTTCCACAAGTTTGAAAAGTCCATTGTGTGGGACTGTGAGTGTGACCTATATGCGTGAGTGAATAGCTTAATCAAACTACGCTTATGCAGGCTTATTTTTACATAGTGTAAAACTACTTGACTTGTTTGAATGCGTCTATACAGGCTCGTGGGAGTACATCTTAATCGTTAAGATTTAGTTCTGGTTTCTGAGTGAGTTCCCATACGTTTGCAGCTCTTGTTTCGAAGTGACGCTAACAAGTCGTGCGAGGTAAAATAAAGTCATAATTTGTGGTTTCGTTAAAGACCAGGGCAATGTTTCTTTGAAAAGAAGTGCCCTGCTTTGAAAATTTGCAGATAACCTACATTACGTCAATTATCGCAATATACCTGGCTATTGCTGCCAAAGAAGCGCGTTTTTGTGACCCTTTCTGTAATATGGGGCGTTTTCTTTGTGGTTTAGAAAGGGACGGGTAAAGCGTTTTGTGAACGTCCATTTGCGTAGAATCGGAAAAGGATAAGCAAAAACACCACACAGAAATTCATACTACAACCAAAAACCCTAGCCTTGAGATGTCAACTATTGCTTCTTGGCTATGCTTTGACAAGCACGGAGCAGCTTGACGTTGCCCCCTGGAAAAAATTCTGCGGACGCCCATGGATCAAATAAAAACACAAAAATGTGTTATTGCGGAGTCCAATTAGAGAAGTAATGGCGGGATACCTACTTTACACATGTAAACATAAATATGTTTGTATTTCGTTTAGTATCTCCAGCTTTAACTAAAAGAAAGTATTTATATTGATATAGTAGGCTACAATAATAAATTTAATAATCTAATCTCAGTAATGTGACTAAAAATGTTTCGTTGTTCACTTCACGTTTCAATATGGTTTTACTCTCTTAAAATACTTCTGCAGGTTTTTGTGCGGGGCCCTCATCAAGTGCGGGATCCATTTAGATAAAGTTTATCAAGTAGTCTTAAAACCGGCTCTGGTTGCATAGTGTCAATTCTTGCCTTCGTCCGGTAGCAACAGCCGTCTTTTTTGAAAATTGCATTACCAAACCTTACCGCGTAGGACACCCGCCTTTTTACTGCTCGGCAATGATTGCAACGCCTGTTCGACGGTAATTGCACTGAACAACTTTATGCAGTACAACTTTTGCCAAGTTGTTGTGCAACTGTTTTGGCCCACGTCAGGACAGGTTGCAACCAGTCGATATTTTTGGGGGAATGATTGTAACGTGTTGTTATACCTAACAACTAAACATGTTTTTGAAATTTTCGGGGGGCAATTGCCCAGTTGCCCCCTGGCTAAAGTTCATTTTCTTAAAAACCTTCATCACAATCGTAAACAAACATATCGTTTGCCCTTGCGTTAGATTTTCAGACTAAGGTTCATCGCATCAAAATGAGAACAACATCTTTCTCAGCTTTCATTGTTGAAATGTTTTTTTTCTGTGGTTGCACGTGTTAAGCTAAAATCATAAATCTAACTTGAGGTAGGAGAAAATGAGATGCTTGTATTTTTGCCCTAGAGACAGCTTTCAGAAATTGCCAATGAAATTTTGATGGTATATGTGCTTGCATACTTAAATGAAGAGAGGTCAGTTGTTTATGGAGTGTTAAAATAAAACCGCGTAAGATGTATTGTACTTACTAATCATCTTATTCTCATCTTGTTTTGAAAATATCAAGATATAAAACATGATGTTTAGTAAGAAATAGGTAACCTTGCATGTCCATTGTTGAAATGTTATGAAGTTCAAAAAGTGTAAGGAGTATGCTGAATCGATTTAATCAACCAAGCACACGTTGCACTGCTATAGCAATATTTGTGCTCACAATATGGACTCTGGGATGCTGGAGCGCAAAATCAAAGTCACTTCTGTCGCCTGACTGTAAGTATTATAGATACCTGCTTGGGTTGAAAACTTTTGTTCACTCCCGACTCGTAACCGGCGTAACAAACACTCGCAGTCGCCTCTCGCTGTAAATACTGAATACATGACGCAATCCTGCTGCGCTCGGAGAAAGAAAAAAAATGAACTCAGTCCCGTGCAGGGTCAGCATTGGCGATTTCGCACCTACTACCCCTTTCGGCTTCCATTAAAAACTTGTCTTATATTTTTGAGAGACGCACTGCCTGGCAAAAATCGAATAGTTTTTGCGTTATGGAGTTATTGCAAAACAGTGGAGAGGTCTGCTTGTTTTATTTGTGTGTTTGGCTCAAGACATACGCTCGGTATCATAGGCATTAGTGAAAGAACACAAAATTACAGAAATCCTGAGACGTCCACAGGATTAAATTTAACAATTTCCTATTAAAATATTTAGGAAAAAGGTTGTTTTCTTAGTTTTGAGTTGGAAAAATTAAATTTCACTACTTTGGCCCCCACTGGAAAAATGTTTTTGGCTTCCCCTGGAAAATCCACCATTGTGCCCCGTAAAAAAACTTCTTACGCTTATATCCACAGGCCAGTTGTTAGTTGGTGTAGACCAGTGGTTCCCAACCGGGGTCCATGGACCCCCAGGGGTCTACAGAAAAATTTTTGGGGGTCCATGACCTTCATATGTGTAAGATGAAAGCAAAATAGCGAAATGCCAAATTACGTTCCGTGGTGGTTAAGCTTACAAAAGACAAATTGAGCGCAACTCTAGAAACCAGGGTTGCCAGGTCCAGATGGACCAAAATGCTAACTAATTTATCAAATTATGCCAAATAACTTCAAACCATGCTAAATAAGCCGGAGCAGGTTGATGGCTGTCAGGTCTAAGAAAACCTGATGAGCAATGACAGAAATGCAATGTTGCTAAAGAACTAAGCCCAGAATTATTGCATATGGTGCTTGTTTAAGGCGGTTTGAAGGACCGGATTTTCGAAAGATCTCTCAAAACATAGAAGAACCTCTCTGCATAACCATCGTCAAAATGCACTAAAACCTTGTTTTATGATCATTTCAGTATTCAGATGATGTAGTTGCAGTCTCTCAAATGTCTTTACGGCCACCAAAGTCAAAACTAAAAAAATTGATTGCATATAAATTAATACGAAAGTAATGGTTACCGACAGAAGACGTACCAATTGACAAAAGCTAATAACTACAAGCACCTTGTTCAACCAAGGTAAAAAGCCAATGGAAAGTGTGTAAAGGTCTTGCAAGCACTGTGCACTTTGTGATTACCATTGAAAACAAAAACATAATAAATATATGGTCCCACGTGTTTCACAAATATTGACAAAAAATAAATATTTCCCGCTGAATCAAAACCTGACATGTGCAAGTGCAAACTGTGGTATTTGCTGCATGTAGCGACTTTTTGAAATACCATCAATAATATGGTGGCCAAACAGTAAATAAAATTTCCACGGGATGGTCACAGACTTGAACAATTATAATTTTTTTTAGCTTTTCTAAATTAGATTAACATTAAAATTTGATTTAACTCGGCTGTCACTAATTAGTTTAGAATTAAAATCAGCGGATTTGGCGAACACCAGAAATTGAGCTAAAATTCGAATCACATTTACTCAAATCTGCGTGTGAGTGGATAGGTAATGTGACGTGATAATTATCATTGATAATGCTGTATAGTGTGTACAGCAGTTGTTAATGAGAAAAAAATGATCGAGTTTTCGTTGTCTTCTCTACTCAAATGGTGGCGGCATGGCACTTGTGACCATTTTGTTGCATTTTCCTTTCAAGAGGATGTATTCGTGTTCCATCTTTTAAAAATGCCGTTGGACAACTTAGGATTTTTGTCAAAACCAGAAATTGGATTAGAACTGAAATTGGAGCAATGAAGCTATTAGCAAAATTGATCAAAATTAGAATTAGCGTCATTTCGCTCTAATACATCGAATGATAAAACTAGAATATCTAGTTGTCCAAGTCTGGATGGTCATCGCATCCACGTAATTGAAACAAGCCAGATATCAGGGGTGACAGTGACCAAATGGTTTTATCGCGGCACTATTCTTCGTTCCATGACATCATAACTAAACCACCTATCTATGAAACTTTAACTGTTACTTTTATAGAACAATCCAATATTCGCTTTCTTGACACCTGTGAAGATAAATATTTTGAAAAACGTAAGCATGATCCTTCCTCGTGTGAAATATTTATATTGTTCTATATGGGATGTTCAATGATTTCCCATTCAGATTTGCCGACTTGCTTTGATCTTTCATACCATCTACGCAGCAACCGATATTGACACTTCCCTTCACTGTTTTACATTTAATTTTATATACGCTCGAAGCTTGAGGTTCTACATCCAACATATGTAAATTGGGCTGATACATGAAAATATGTTATTTTCAATATTTGCACTTTTTAGCCACATAGGGTCCTTATGGCAAAAATGTCCATATGATTTAGCTCACAAATAAGTTTAAATGCTGCTTTGTTACTCGGCAGGTATCCGTGGCCAAGATGGGCAAATATTCCTTTTGCTTCACGACAGTTACCCATGGCTAAATTGGCAAATCTTTTCGTTACACGACAAAAACAAGGCCAAATAGGCCATTTAGCTCCCTCTAACTTGATAAATATGAAACGTATGCAGTTTTTAATAGGACTGTTCGACAGAGGACATAAAAGTTCAATAACCGAAAGCATCAGCTTCAAACGGTAGTTCTAACTATTTCTAACATTAAGTTAAAAACTGCTTTTAAACATTTAAGCCACATGTTTTGAGAAGTGATTTGACTGGTTTTGTTAAGGGGTCCACAGCTTTCAAAGGGGTCCACGACACTGAAAAGGTTGGGAACCACTGGTGTAGACGCAGGCAATCCTGAAGAATAAACATTGAAACAAAGCGCCAGCAGCTACTACATTCGCTCATCGTCATAGAGAAGCGTTACGTAATGGGAGAAAAATAGAGGCTTGTAGAAAGCAGCAAGCATTTGAAGAGAGGGAATAAAAAATTAGATGAAGAACCGCATTGTTGAACAAAAACATACAACTTGTTTCTAATCACGGCATCAGTGGTCCTGATGAAATAAATAACTTGCTGTGGGCGACCACTTGCATTACTGGGGATCTAATGCAAAATTCGATATCACTGCGGGGGAAGCGAAAAGTACAAACAATGTCGCAAGTGCTTTCTTCAATACAATATATTTGCTTCCGAAAGACCTCAGTTTCGAACATGGGGGTACCATACTAGTTTCGTGCCCAGGGCGCCATCTAACCTCGTTACGTCCCTGCTGAAACATCATGATACTGTCGGCAGATCTGCATGTAAAACGTTATGAGAGTGAACTAAAACTTAAAATTAATTTATTTTGAGCTTAGTGATGATCATTTCTTTCCAAATCAAACTAGCTTTCAGCCAAACCATACAATATTAGAGATTTTGACGAAATATAAAGGATTATTTTATCAACACAAATAGTACCCCAATAAGTGTTTCTACAACTGCGATCCTCCATTATGGAAATAGTTACCTTTGATGGCGTTCAAAACACCTGTAAATTTAATGATAGCTGCAAATTTAATGCACATTTAGTGATAGTTTGAGTTTATTGAAAACTGGGTTTATTACATCAAGTTTTCTGCTATGTAGATCCAGTTGAAGAAGCTTGATATCCAAAGTTCTTGATCAAAGTCTTTCAAATATGGCGGTAAAGGCATTCAGTGGCGCAGCATGAAGTACAAACAAACAGTCACAATTACAACCATATAGGAATTTGTTTGAGAAGGTTACTGTTTTTCTCACCCTTTTTGTGCAAGTCAAATAAACTTAATTTGCTTTCTCCTAATAAGCCGTTACTCCGATACGCATTGTTTCTTTTTAGGGAAGCACTGCGTTCACCGCCTACACGCCCTACCCACCAAGTGGCAAGATTTTCAAAGCGAAAACTATCCGAATGGAATCAACAAGCAGACGCAGTGCAGTTGGATGTAACGCTTTTGATATATTATGCTTTTGAGACTGAATAATCTTTCCGCTCTCTATAATATGGGTGNGGGAGTTATTGGGCAGAAGGAACCAAAACATCCCNCGATCTGCCTCGTTAAGAAAAGTGACAACGCAAAGCAAAATCTCTCATTTACAGGTGTAGCGATAGCTACATGTCTGCACTTGCAGTAGACTTAATGGAAGGCCTCTCCAACACAGTTGTGCCCACATCCAGCAACGCTTTCCCGTGGTACCCCCTGATATTGCAAAAGTGGCTGTGCAAATGGCGCGACTGGTTTGTCCAACGGTATAATTTGGACAGTTAGTTTTTATCATGAAATGCGCAAAATCAATCAATAAGATCACGCATCGCTCGTCACGCGTGTGATCAAACACCCTGTTAGGGCTTTAGACAGAGGACAGTCTCCCCACCTGTTATCCATTGATGGTCCTTCTTGCGAGAGCTCCAACAATGCACAACGGACAACTGTTCAAAGCAGTTGTGGTTTCATCTGCTGCACGGGTATGCAGACGGGTAAGACTCGGTGTGGGCGAATAATGACTGGTGTAAGAGCAGGGGCTGCGCACCCCCAAAAGTTTTTATTTGTCAAAAAATATGGGCAAAATCTCAAAACATTTGGGCAGAGAAGCTTAGATATTTTTTAACAATAGTAATGAAATTTTACTTCCTTGTTATTGAGTGAAAAAATAAAAGTTTAATACGTCATAGAAAGCACATTAAATAGATATATATAATCAATAAACTGTTTCTAGTAGCTTTGCGTTTTAGTTCGTAAGAGTTGATGAGTAACTGAATCGCTTGAAATTTTTGGCAAACGAAGGCATTTCATTTGTGTGCTTTATTAAAGAGGGTTCGAGTATACTGAAGGACACCCACTTCTTTTTAGCAGAGTCCATGCCAAGCAAGTGCAGAAACGTTTTTGTTTTTATGTTTAACTACAGTGCTTGGATGACACATTTTGCCCTACAGTTTGTTGCATGTTGCATATATGTGCAGCAGTTAAACATCGTCATAGAGACTCACGGCATATAGTCACAATATAAACAGATAGGACACATGCCACATATATCATATATATGTCTTCAGAGAAGGAAGCAGGCTTAGACCTACCTCAACTAGGTTTGGGGTTCCTTGCTGACAGCAACGGTTGGAGTGTGAATGGAAAACTTCAGAACTGTAAGGCAGATGCTCAAGAACACTGAGCCAGCTCGCTTCTGACAATGTTCTTGCACAGTCTAGCGTAACATTTTCAGTTGGGTTATTAAGAACCGAATTGTAAGTAAAAAATTTTCTGTTTTCAAATCTACGACAACATGGTACAGGAAAATATAATGTACTAACAGCTACAGAAAGTCTGTAAGGAGAAAGTTTGTTGCATGAAAGTTTTTTGGGCATATTTGAGGAAATTTCTGGCAAAATATCCTTTGCATCCCCAAAACATTCCTGCTCCTGAACCTATGTGGCGAATAATGGCGAAAAGTAACCCGTGGTGGAAGCAGGAGGTGCTATTTGAGCAAGGAGAGTATAGTCTACACTGCAAAGCTTAGCGGCAGAACAAAGCCGAATTTTCTTTTCATTGGCAATACGCTGAGGCGCGGAAGTCCACAGACCTCCTGGTGGAAAAGTTCAATATGCTATCTTAGGAGATTTTCGGACATAGACTGCAGGATTCCAATTACTGGCAAACGATTCAGTGTCTCCGCGGCAAAAGATCTAATATTGCTAGATTGAGCAAAGATGAAAATGTTGTCTTGCACAGCAATGAGGAGGACATCCTTGGAAAAGGGCGTCGTTGTCGTTCGAGCCAGTTCTTCAATCCACTGCTTAGCCGCACTAGATCTTGGGGCAGGTGTTGAGCAGCCATTCAATTGTCTCATCGTCCAGAACCGTCAGAACGTGCAGTCCATGAGGAGGTCGATGGAATGGACATTCGAGGACAACATGGTCGACGGTTTGTTCCTCTGAGTCACACTCACAGGCCGCAGAGCGGGCCTTACCCCATTTGTGCAAGCAGGAGCGGAAGCGTCCGACATCGGTGAGGAGACGGTTGAGCCAGACCCACGCTGTTCCCGGAAGGGTGATTCCAGGAGGGTAGTACTGGTGTCGGAGATTAAAGTACGGAGTCTCATAGTGTTGTTCAACCATTCCGCATTCCATTGGGAGATGGCGAGAGTATTTCAAAGATGTTGTGAAACCAGTTATTATCACACCATCGGACACACTGCAGGTGCATTGACGGATGAAAAATACCATCACAGTGACATAAGTCTTCCTAGCTGTGAAAACACTGCAGACTTTGAGTGTTGCAGGTTATGATGAAATCCGACCTGAAATGCTCAAAGCCTTGAATCGAGTTCTTTGGCTATCTCTTATGTGTCAACTGGCCTGGTTTTCTGGAAGAGAATTGAAAAATTGGCAAAATGGCGTGATCATCCAAAGCACAAAAAGGGAGACAGGACGAAGTGCAGGAACTAATGTACATTCTCAGTTTTCCTGAAAAAGTGAATGCTAGTCGCTTTGAAAAAAGATGTCGCGAAATAAATGAACCAAAGCTGAAGGATACCCAGAGGGGTTTTCGTCTTGGCCGTAGCACTGCAGACCAAAGTTTCGCTCTCCAAATTTTCGGTCCCGTCTTGGTGCGGAGCCAGCAGAACTTTCAGAGATTACTGAAAACCGTGACGTAATTCGAGTCCCCTTTAGATGCTCCCCTAGCTAACCACCCCAAATGAGACTAATTGTAAAAATGAATAAATGAATGAAATTTCTTCTGGTGACTCTTGCTGACGTTGGTTACTTGTAAGCTACAATTGAAGTTAGTTTCTTCAAGTGTGGGCGAGACATCTTCAGGAAAACGAGGTGCTGTTGGAGGAAACCAAAATATATTTTAAACAATAGCAAATATCCGAAGCAAGCGCGAAACGTGGAAGACGAGGGAAAGTCCATGCCAACATTAGAAGTCAACGATATTCAAAAATATGCTCTGTTACAATTTACTTTTCCCGATTACAGTACACTCATTTTAGTTCTAGCATTCTATTAAAACAATTAACTTACGTAATATTATCCAGCAAGCTATTTGATTTGAGGCAAAGTTTATATAACCTGCTTCCTTCGTTTAGAATATCCGTCTCTCCGCCTCGCAGAATACGTCTTGCATTTTACGGTCTCAATCTTACTGGCTCCATGAGGAACTGCTTCACTCAGTACATGGAGATATACGAAGTACACACGAGACAGAGCTTGGTGAGAATTTTCTTCTTCACGTGTTTACTTAAGAGCGGGTGCAAAATCACTTTGTTTGTGGATGACTTGCAATCAAAACAAGACCATAATTTTTAGAGCACCTATAAAGATGCGCCTGTTTTCAAAAAATGTACGCAGTTTCGTCGTTGGCAATCGTGTCGGTTCCAAATAATAGTGAGTTACTGACAACACTCTTTGAGTTACGTCATTGACCGGTCACAAGTCAAGAACATGCCGTGTAAACGATTGTAGCGGTTGTAGCAAATCGTCACAAATCGTTCACTCAGTTTAATAAATTTTCGCCAAAGCGCATTAAATTCCGAAAAATTGAACTTTTGTAAGTCCGTCGTGAGTCAGGTAAAAGCTTATAGGGGTTTAGTGCTGTGGTAAGAGCTCGACACTGCGACTCATCTTTAAAACCTGGCGAAACAGGTTCAGTTAATTCATTTAACATCAAGCCAGACTCGATTCGAAGGTAATGGTTTATTCATATATATTTGTGACTCAAATCACGAAGTAACACGAATGCAGCAAGAGGAAAAACAATAACATCAAAGAGCAGAAATTAATTTCATGTTGATGAGAATATAAAAGCATCAGAACCTTAAGGTTTCGCAAATTAATGATCGTGTTCTAACACGTTAAATCACAAAGGGTTGGCGTCTTGGCGAAAGAATATATGGGTCAAGTTCTCAGCCAGCCCTGTTGCCAGCATAAATCAAATCAACCTAAAGCACCACCCGCGTCTCACACGAACTAAGGCATGAGTTCCAGTCTTATGGCATCTCTGGCATTATCAGCGACAGGGCAGATCCAGCCAGCAGCAAGTTTAAGGGGGGCGATTTCAGTAATATTTGGCAGCCAAGTCTCATCACCGGTTCGCTTCTGTAAGAGAGATGAAGTATAGTTCACAACACTGTTGTGAAAAAACGATAGACCGCAAAATGTCTTTAAATCACGAATGCTATTTGCCGAATTGTACAAAATCATGATGAATAAAGCTACTTCCGTAGGTTTTAGGGGGGGGGGCGATAGGCCCCTAATATGGAGTATTTTCACCAGATATATAGATAAATGGAGTATTTTCACCAGACCATAAATTAAGTCGTGGGAACGAAAGTACGTGAAAAAAATATGAATTACTACTTTTAATATATCGTTATGAGGTGTTCCGAAGCTAGATATACAGCACAGTTAGTTCAAAAAAATGAAAACAAAATTGTTGCCGCCTAAACTGCACAGACTTTCATCATCTTTGCAGGCAGAGTTCGTGATTATTCATCTCTGTAACACTTTTCAAATCTTTAGGGATTTGCTTTCAGTTGCATGTACAGAATATGGAGTTTCAATAAGCAAGGCCTTTCAACAACCTTACATTTTTGAAAAAGTTAGCCACAAACCATCTAATACTATTCTACATCCGTAGAAATCCCTTTTCTGCTTCTCAACTAACGCATAAGTGCCTTAGTGTTGTTGGCCTTTTAAGCTGTTTTTTCCTCTAAAAACAAGTTTCTGATTAAATGTCTCTTGCTGTCTGGTCATTACTTGCGGCAGATGATTTTGCTTTTTTCTCCATGTTTAAATCACGGAACGCTGTAAATTCCGACCGTACGAAATAAAAAAGTTATTACTAAGTATTTTCAGAAATCTTATATATTGGGGTCAACCACTTATCAACAAGAACCCGAATACAACGGAGGTATGTGGATGTCCGAATCTGAAAAATATCGACATACATGATGCACAACGAATTTGGAAGCTACTTGAAATGCATCGCAGATGATACCAAATAACCTCACCTGACTGAGATAGCTCAAGAAGTGTTTTTTTGTTTTCATTCAGTTTCTAAATTTGGACAATGTTGGGGATTTGGTTGATTAATACTTCGTCAGAACAGAAGAGTGTTTCGGAAAGAAACGCTTATAACTTTCGCAAAAACAGTCTTAAACCTTAAAGCAACACTGTTTTAAAGCCTGATTTTATGCGTTGCATGCAAAAAAAGCATTACTCAACCCCATCTGAAGCTAAACATTTTCAACAGAACATGCCTATATCATCAAAACTAAAAAAAGACTCCAGCAACTGCAGTGTGCTAAAGAATAAAACAGAAGAGTCAGAGCCGGATGAAAGGGTAGGGGGACCGGGTCAATTTTTACTGGAGGGTCCCTATGACGTAATACATGACGTCATCGTTTGTAAAAGTTATATTTTCGCTGTTTCGCAAAGTTCCCGTTTGTTTTTTTTCCGGTAGTCGAGAATGTGTTTACTCAAATGCACATACAATTAGCTGGGAGATGTAAATACTAGAGCAGGGGTCGGCAACCTACGGCACGCGTGCCGCACTTGGCACGCCAAGCAATTTCCAATGGCACAGAGACGCTCCACGTTTTACATATCACTTTTATTACAATTCACACAGAAGGTAGATTGACCTTGACTTGTACAAATATACGTATGTTGTTGGCACACTGAACAATTT
>JGI24159J19872_10009427_pt1 | contig 12792 bp, 10 predicted proteins | sample Ectturendosymbi4_FD_19872 | JGI IMG/M metagenome (IMG submission 19872)
CAGGTGGCGTGACAACATCCCCGACCATGCTTGGTCCCGTCTTGGTGTGGAGCCAACAGAACTATATGAGATTGATGTTGATCGTGAGGTATTTGGGATCTTCCTAGGGCTACTGCCCCCGCGACTCTACCCTAAGAAAAAGCGGGCACGAAAATGAGTAAATAAATATGTGTGGGCTACATTGAACCTTTCTGTTTATGAAATTGTCTTCAGTTTGTTTGCCAAAAGTAAATGTCGTATTCGTATATAAACGTATTTGGACGGAAACTTGCGTTTTTGTGAAAATGAGTTAAAAGTATCAGACAGAGAAGGGAAAATGGTGTTGACACCCTAAAGCTCCACCACGACACCCTTTTGATAACCTTAAAAAAACACTGAGCTAAAGATTCACTGCGTAAAGGCTATTATTTTCCTCGCAATTCCAAAGAAATTGGAGGGAAGATTGCACTCGACTATTCTACATCTCGAATTCTGAAATGAAACCACTGCCTGCAATGCACACTACAAAGTTGTTGCTCTAACTCTTCGGCACTTGAGTCAAAAGACATAAAGATAAAAACGTGATTCCCATAAGTTTAAGTAATGTTACGAGCCGACAAAATTCTCAAACTGCTCACAAAAATAAACCATCTCTCACTGTGTCCTCTCTGCCAGAAACATAATTTCATCAATTTTGTCTCAATCAAGTCTGTCAACTTGTTCTTTATGGACATGTAAAGTCATAAAATATTTCAATCGTTCTTAAGTTATGGTTGTACGCAGGGTCTCTGAAAGAAACTTTACCAGGGTACGAAGACCAATGCCGCGAAACCTAGTTTCAGGAGCCCTCGTCAAAACTTGTACAATATAGAAAAAACAGCTAGCATGCGACTTTTGTCGTCATAGTGCTACCTGGAAGTGATTACCTTCAGTAAGCCGCACCATTCAACTGCGATCCTGCATACCATGTGGTCCACAGTGACATTTTTAATGCGCATTGCAGTAGCCTACAGACAGCATCGGGATCTCACGTCTGCACTCTCCTATCCAGTATCCAATATCGACGTATGGTCGATGAATTGGTGGAGTACACTAAAGACCAGTCAATTCGGGCTTTACGATTTCCATCAGCATTTTACGGGCACGTTTTTAAAACTAAAACGTATTGTTGAGCCCGAAAACTGGTACGGCCTTGGCCGTACCGGACGAATAGGTTGCGCCGGCCTTGCAGTTATTGTACAGCCGAAACAAATTAACTCTGAGACATAACAATGGCGACTACCTTTAAAATTCTAAAAACCAAAAAGTTCTATTAAAAATTCAGTGGATTGTGGTTATTTTACTCAGCCTTTTTGTCATAAGAAACTTCAAGGGTTCATGCTCATCTGTCGAAATGCTGAAGGGGTATATGGTCAGAAAAGGGTAGGAAACCCCTGGCCTAAATCATATCCAGACACTCTATAACGACAATTTCACCAAGTATTTACTTTTCAGCTAAAAAGAAGGCCGGAGCTATGTTTGTCGACCTCACAGCAGCCTACGACACTGTATGGCATCGCGGACTCACCTGCAAGCTGCTGCAATTGCTGCCTGATAGACACATGGTCCGCNTGATCATGGAGATGGTTGGCAATCGCAGCTTCACCCTCACCACCGGAAACGGTAAAAGAAGCAGGTTACGACGCCTCAAGAACGGCGTTCCACAACGATCTGTCTTGGTGTCCCTTCTATTCAACACCTACATCTCTGGCCTGCCAACCACCATCTCCAGAAAGTATGCATACGCTGACGATCTAGCAATGATGCATGCTGATGGAGACTGGCAGGCAGTGGAAGTGGTGCTGACCAAGGACATGGCAACGCTAGGTGTATACCCCCAGACTTGGAAGTTAAAGCTCAGCACTACAAAAACGGTGTCGGCAGCCTTCCATCTTTACAACAAGGAAGCTAAACGTGAGCTAAAAGTCAAATACAACAACGAAACCCTGCCCTTCTGCTCCGAGCCCAAATACCTCGGAGTAACGTTGGACAGGTTGCTCACGTATCGCCGACACCTTGAGTCACTTCACAAGAAGCTGACATCACGCGTCGCGCTCCTGAGGCGGCTTGCTGGCTCCAGCTGGGGTGCTGGACAACCACAGAGCCACAGAGTACTGCACGGCTGCATGGTGTCGCAGTGCTCATACCCACCTCATCGACCCCGCCATCAACGACGCCTTGCGAATTGTGACTGGATGCCTGCGTCCTGCACCAGCGGACAACCTTACAATCCTCGCAGGCATCCAACCTGCTGAGCTTCGTCGCAGTGGAGCCACACTGTCTCTAGCGCGCCGAGTCATGGAGCCTAGACATCTGCTCCACTCAGCGCTCACCCGTCCATCGAGTGCAAACGCACGGCGCCTTAAATCGAGATACCCATTTTTACCCGCCGAACAACAGCTCATCAGTTCATCGACAACAACAACATACGTGCGGCGCAGTGGGCGGATCACCAATGGAATGTGGAGTGGGAAGACAATCCCACAAGACTCCGCATTTTCATCCCAGACACCAGCACCCACGCACCCGGAATGACCCTCCCAAGAAGAGCTTGGGTCCGGCTTAAGCGCCTCCGCACCGGTGTTGGACGTTTCCGCTCCTGCTTGTACAAATGGGGTATGGCCTCCTCTGCGGCCTGTGAGTGTGGCGCAGAAGAGCAAACCGTCGACAAACCGTCGACTATGTTGTTCTCCAATGTCCAATCCATCGGCCTTCATATGGACTGCATGGCCTGACGGTTCTGGACGATGAGACAACCGAATGGCTGCTCAACACCTGCCCTGAGATCTAGTGCGGCCAAGGAGTGGTTTGAACAACTAGCTCAAAAGAAGAACCAAGTATTTTGTCAGAGGTTCATTGCCTTCGATACAACAAACTAGAGTGCACACAAAGCAGTGGTACAACCGGTAACGACGATCATCAGCAGAAGGGAAATACTTCATCTCTACATTTTTAGCACACACATTAAATGCGCCCGGCCTGGGTTCACTTTGGTCCAGAACCGTCGCCAGAAAGTTTTCAATAGGGGGGATTTGCATTTCTGCGGGGGGGCTTGACATTAAAAAATTAACCAAAACTCCACTGATTTATAATGTTTCACTTTTCAATTTGGGGGGACTTCGAGCTTTGTTTGGGGGTTCTAAGCCCACCAAATCCCACCCGTGGCGACGGGACTGCTTTGGTCAAGGACCCCACATCCCCTAAGCATATAGCAAGGGTGGCCAGACGCGGTTTGTGAGCCGCAAGCGGCTCTTTGCCTGGTTCCATGCGGCTCTGACGTAATCAACAAAAGTCCCACTAAATAACATGCATTACAATAAATGGCTTGTAAAGTTCTGTCATTGTCATGTTGGTGTGTGATATTTACAACAAATCAGCTGATCAAAGGTATGTGTGTGAGTGAGGATGAGATGGTGGTGATGTTCACGTGTGCCATATGTGCATGATGTGGCTCTTTGCGGTAACACAGTAAGAAATATGGCTATTGGTCTCTGACTGGTTCTCCACCCCTGGCATATAGCATTCGAAAAAATTTTTCTGAAACTACTCCAAACTATTGAGTTTTTCAGATTTTTACAAGTGCGTAGAACATGAAACCAGCTACTTTCGCTCTTCGCCCTTGAACTCGCTTGCTTTCCCTACAGGCCTACGGCTTTATCACGGGAAGTCGTTGTAATTTTGAGGGTTAAGCATGTCGAAGCGACCCTCTGTTTCAGTCGTCTTAATAAACAACATGCTTTCTAGGCCGTTGTCGTGAAGTCTTGTGACGATGGTGCATATACGCCGCCTTAGGTAACCTCGATTTACTGTGAGACAGATATTGATATCTACAGCAAAAAATAAAGACCATCACACGGAAAATAGAATACCTGGATATAGTGAGGAAGCAAGCATGGTGGGTATACTGAAGTGCACACCCACACGTGGGCTTTTGAGGCAGGGGTCTGTCAATGAAAAATTGTCATAATCAGGTCAGTGTTTGTGAATTTTCAGGGCTAAGCAAAACAGGGCAGCGACAGTTGTATTTGTACATTAATGACTGCAAGTGGAAGATAATTTTGGGCGGATTGGAGAGTGGAAAACCTGCGAGAATCACGATTTTCAGTGATATGGTCCCGAAAAAACAAATGACCTTTCTTTTGCTCGTTGTTTCTTTGTTGGGAAAGATTACGGAAAACAAAAATTCCCAGTTTAGGAATGTGATGCAAAAATGATCCAATTGGACAACCGGAGTCGGACAAAAAATTCAGACTCCGAGTGTTGTCAGGAATCCGACTACACACAAAAACCTCCGACTCCGCAACACTGATATGTAGTGCAAACGACTGGTGTCCATCAATATTAGCAGTTGCGACGGCCAACGACGCTGTACACCGCTTCATGAAGTGTTGGTACCCACGCTAGGGCTGTCGCCAGGGTGGAGGGCCAGTTGTGCCCGGCACCCCCGTTTAAAATCTGTGCCCCCACTTCATGTTTGTCCCCCCGGTTGCAGCATACACCTAATGTTGTGTTTAACATGTGCCCACGTGTGGTTTTTGTACCCCATCTGTTGTGAAGTCCTGGCGACGAGCCTGACCCACGCCAATCACGCATCGAACAAAGTGATTCTTGCAAACACTGTTTGATGTCTTAAAACATACCTGATTTACCGTAGTTTTCTTGTTAGCGTATATTTATTAGCATTTTGGCACATACCCAGCTTACTCGGGCTGAAACAACTCGATCACGGGCGTCGGAAGGATTTATTCCAGAGGGGCAAAAAGTGAATTTTTTTCCCCACTCAAAACTAAGAAAGCCTTTTTTGCCACAAATATCAAAATCCAGGGGGTACCTTGGCCCCGCACTTCCGACGCCCATGTACTCAATGTTCCAGCTTTCCGTTCAGACTCCTGATTAAGCCACGCTACATGCATTGATCTCACAAATGTTTTAAGTACAAAAACGCACTTGCCTTGGATTGTATTTCAAAGAACATCTGAACAGCTCGAGTGACAGCCGGTTCTTCGTTCTATCCTACAAATAACTTCGGGTGAGAGGAGCATCCAGCGAAGAATTCATGAGCGGCCCACCCAGGTATATTTTTCCAAGTGAAGAGCAAAAAGCGTCGGTCACAAACACCGCATCATTCCCGCTCGTGATTGTGGGCATCAAACAACGTAAGTTGGTGAAAATTTTTTCACTTGCGAAAAAATTCGTTCAAAAATTTGGGAGGCCCGTGTACACGCAAGCCGCCACTGAATAGAAGTCACGCAACACCGATGACTCTTTGCAGTTTTCATGTCAAGGGTCCGATGTTCATAGAATAAGAAACGTCGCAGCTGATGACGCTCAAAGAAAATGAAAATTTTTGGACAGGCACAGCTCTTTGCAGCAGTCGATAGCAGTGATTCTCAACCTTTCATGGTTTGTGGCCCCCTGCTCATCATAGTCATCAATAGGGTTTGTAATATCACGGTAGAGCTATTTAGTAAAGGCCTCTGCTCGTGGCCCGCGGAGAACCGCCCCGTGGCCACCAAGGGGGGCGATGGCTCTGGTTGAGAAACCCCGGTCTAAAGACTAGCTGATCCTAGCCTGCCATCTCCTGTCGCACAAGATTTGTTTAATTGCGGAAGCTGCAAACATCCAATCCCTCACTGTCTTCGATTACCGAGTCTCTCTATACTGGGAATGGAATTGCACAGTTAGTCCGATAAACACTTTCTGCACTGCAGCCACTGTTTCACACAATACGGTGTAAGCACCAACTGCCTTTAACAGCTTGTGATCTATCGTGGTTGCAGGGCAGCTCAATATTTGTGGAAGTTAAATCTTAAAGAAGTGTAAGACTACATCACCAGCATTAAAAAGTTATTAAAGAGTGCTGTTTTTTTCCAAGATACATATTAGGTTTCAGTAGAAAACCAAATTCTTCACACAATACAAATGAAAAGCACAGACAAGAAACAAACAACACGTAAACAACAAATGGATATAAAACACGAATGTTCGAAAGTGCTTAAAAAGGGAAACAACAGTTATTGCGGTAAACGCGTTGCTGGACCTGTTGCAATAAACCGATGAAGTGAGCGGGAAGGACCGACGAGAAACGTACAAGGAGTGATGACAGGAGCAAACGTCATCACAGACCACGGTCATCGAGCGAATGCACGCCAAGGAAGACATCGTAAATGAGCAAGCAGTATCCAATACAAGGTTCACATTTCACTCAGCCCTGGATTCACATTGCAATGTTGCAGGTGGCGCTGTGTTGGCAGCACTCAAATGACGTTTCTGTTCACTCAACTGAAAACCACTATGCCAAGATCTAGAAGAAAAACTTCCTTTAAAACTGTGGCGTTCAGCACACACGTCAACATTTTTTTCGGTAGGTCGCGGAAAAAATCGACCTGCAACGTTCCTAACGCGATGCTGGCATACCACGCTACCTTTATTACACTATAGTTCGCTTTCAAACACATAGAACTGAATTAGAAGAACCACAATTACTTCAGTTGCTCTTAGCGCGGCACACGTTATGTTGCGAACTTGGTATAAAGCGAGAAACATGCCAGTTATTGGATGAATTTTCAAGGAGACAAAAGGACACCTTAAACTTAGTGATACACCATACGTGGTTGCTTCATAATTCAACAAAATTCGTTGCATGCGAGAGATCTTGAAGAATAAAATTAAAACTCTTCAAATAAAAAAATGCTGCTTTAAGAGTGGATAGGGAGGTGGATTTTCTGCAACAGCGCAAATAGAAATTGCATGAAATTGTGAGCAAAAGCTGTAGACAAAACCCACACGACTGAGGATGGTTTGTGCGACAGAAACAAATGTATTTTTCCGCAGAAAAGTGTTTACGATAAACTTTGACTTTTTGTTAACAGAATTTGTAGCAATAAGTGCAAGAATTTCGGCAACGCGAGTTTTTCTAGTAGAATAAGAGAGCATACCTGATCGAATGGTCGAAGACGAATACAGGTGACGCGATCCATTCGCAATTTTAGTACCACTGCGCGATACAAGATGCGTGACTTTCTTCTTAACGGGAGATACCGCTATAATCTCTTCGGGCAACAGGAGTTGAAGACGTAGCGTGGACTTGTGATTGTACAAATCAAAGCAATGCCGAAAAGGTGTTTGAACTCGGACGCAATACAGTTACAGAGAGGGTGCTTAGTTGCGGGCGTTTTTCGTTGAACAAAAATTTTCAAAACACGGACGCACTGATGCTGCGTGTTTGTGTCAGCATCACTGGAAGAACGAGGTCACAAAACTTAACTTCTTTTACCATTTTTTGGTTGCAAGTACTGCAAACCGATACTACAGCTGAATTTGTTCTCCTCTGAAGTAGACACCTTTAAATGGAAATTCGCAAACGAGCAATAAGCCCCACCTCACACAAACACAAAATGAAACAGAATGTCGCCAATGACTAACACTTACAAAGACGGGTTTGCAAAGTATTCTTCAAAAAAGCTTCGAAGTCGAAACAAGGAAAAACAAAAAATAACCAGCAAACAATACTAAGCGAATGTAGACGGCGCAAAGATAGACACGCTTTAAACCGATGTGCAAAGTCGTGGAAGATCGTAGTTGACAACTTGAAGCATAGAGCGGAAAGTCGGGAAGGTCTCGGCGACGTTCTGAAAACTGGCCACGCTGTTTCGGAGCCTGGATAATAGAGACAACACAGCTGTAGCGTTACGCGCACACCGCTCATCAGTCGGAGTTGATAAAATCGTTCACGATTTCGAGCCATGCGGACCAGCGTGGCACCTTCACAAAAGCGAGTATTTTCTTTATTGGCACAAAACATAGCAATTACCGTTTTATAATATGACCTTTTTGTGCACTCTTCAAACACTTTATTTCCCACATTTAACCAACAGCATGCCAAAGTACATACAAAACGACTTTTTTTCACATCAATGACGACAGCTTGTCAGTTGCAATTGTCAAACAAAGTAGGAAAAGTCAGCCCGAGTCGTCAAAAACGTCAGGAAGCCATTTAAAATATCACAAAATACCTTGCGATCGAACAAACACATTTCTTAAATGATTAAAGCGGATACGATATGCAACATACCATAGGCAGGAAAAAAAACTTGGAATGAGTGAAAATAATTTCTATAGCTTATAAACAAAGTCAACTATGACTTGAAAACAAGTCATTATGACTTCACAACATGCCACTGCAAAGCATCAGTGACCGATAGCATCGAAAAAGAAAGCGTTGGCATAGAAATGAAAAAAATAAAAGACGCGTTTTCATCGCATCCAATACATTGCTAATGTTCGCAATTGTGCAGTGAGTTTAAAAAGCACTGAACTGCACGCAAGGCACACCAATTTAAGTTTGCACGCAAGGCAAATCAATTTAAGGCCAACGAATCAAAGCACACGCCTGCTTTATCTTTTTGCGAGCGATGATTGCGAAGCAAGTATAGATATGACCGATCTGTTGCACAAAGGGGCAGATCCATTGCAGTAAGAGCCGGAGGAGAAGTTGCTTATATTTAAACCGTACGAGCTACAGAATAATATCTATGAAACGAACGCTACTTTCCAAAGAAATTGGGTGCTTTTTGTATGAGAAGCAAAGGCTGAGCCTAACGAGTCGCACAAAGCCGCTGTGACGTACACGCGATCTAAAGCGCGTAATTGTGAAATGCACTGAGCGAGCAGCTGGATAAAAAAACATCTAATCGAAACCGTCTGGAAGCTGCAGTCACAGAAACCGAGTTTTGCGGTACCGTCTCCACGGCAGCCGAACCTCGCGCACGACAATAACAAATCAAGCATCGTTTATCAACGAAATCAATGATCATTGGAAAGCGCGCCGAGAGCAGATCGTGTTTCCGCGCGCCATTTATTTCTTGTCACGTGGTTCCTATAGACTTCAATCTCGTCGAACGACGCAGCACTAATTTCGCGACATATGTTCTGTCGAAACGGAGCAACGTAGAGCCACTGAGCCAGCAGAATCAACTGATGAACAGCAAACAAAGAAAATGCCGTTCCAAACGTGTTACCACAAAGGACTTTGAAAACAGACAAAAGCCCAGGAAAAAGTGAAAAAAAAACAGTAGCAGCAGTTTCAAAAGCTTTTTTCCCACCATAATTGTACATGCATCTAAACAGAAGCTTAGGAAAAACCTACAAATATGTCTAGTATACAGTTGGCGAAGAGTTCGAGCAATGGCGCCAACTTCATCACGGACTTAACCAGTTCAAAAAAAATCAACCAAATCTTTCGCGAGCGTATTTACGCTGAAAGACCCAAGTGGAATCCCCAGCCGCAAATAACGCTCCTCACGCTTTTGTCGTGGCACTCGTTTGAAAGGTTTGCACATCACACAAGGAAACTTTCTGTTTCTGCTCACAACAGGCGACAAAACATCAGCAGACGCAACTAAGCACTGATCAAGGAAATCGACGACTGCTTTCGCGTTCAAAGCAGGAATGCAGATCACTGATATGGAGAAAACCGGTGGGGAGAGCATGGTTGAAGTAGGAAGTTTACTGAATGTGTCGCGCAGTGAGGGCCAAATAGTAACAATCGCATCGGTTGGCAAAACAACACTTGCACGTTGAATATTAGTTCGCGGGAACGTAAAAATAGATCACCTTGAACGAGATCTGACCTTTTGATCACGACGCAGCTAAAAAACTACGCATAGCGAACGACTACAACTTTTTGGTCAAAAAGTTCTACACGCACAAATACACTATGCATCGACCTTGGCCTCAACGCCCGTGATTATGCTGCTCGACCCTTCAACTGAAAAGACGGGAAAAAGTGGATTTGTCGTGGTAGCTGAAAATGACCGCACATCTTGATATCAATTTAAAAAGGTCGACTGGTAACTCGTTTACAGCAGCGGTGATATGTACCGGATTACAAACTACAACTTCGTTGACATGGGTGGGAAGCATTTTCGCAACAGTTCTCAAATTTATGCTTTTCGGCAAAAAAATGTATCGATTACTCGCACATTTTTGCTATGCATGAGTAAACGGCAATCGAGCTCCTAAAACACAGAAAGCAAACACATTGCGCCGCGAAGAAGCTGCGTTTATGTCTGGCACAAACATCAAGCCGGAAACGTTACGGAAAGTGGAGCCACATTCGGTGCAAGATCCGAAGACCAGTATGAAAATACAGGATGACATCATGCTTTAGCCGCTTCGGCGCGCCTTGCAAACGAATAATTGACATAAAATCCACGGGCTGCTCGCGAGGCGATGAGACGTTTCCGCGTGATGTCGCAGCGGAGTGATTTGTCAAAATGACAGGCGGGCCGCGCGGAAATCAACAACATATGCTGCGCGTGGCTGACATTCTTTCGAAGCGGCACATGATGGGCAATAACAGGTTGCCGCTACCATAAAATACTGTCTGTCCGAAGGGCAAAGCACCAGTGGTTAAAAAGTCACTTCCACGGAACTGCATTCGGTTAAAAGTTTCCCAATTCTTCCTCCGGATGCCTAAATCGCAAGTGAGTTTATCGACACAAAGAGTTTATCTCTAAAAACAGCAGCGTCAGTGATGTTGACGACTTTTCTGGTTATCATGGTCATGACATGATTTTCAACTCACACGCCAAATTTGGAATCTACCTACAATTTTATTATTGTGCAATTGTGTTGGTTTGTCAAATCCTTGAGATTTATTTGCAGCAACCTTTTTCGATAAAACAACTGGCTTTGAAACTTCTCGCAGGTTCGTTTAATATAAAAAAACGATAAATCTACGCAAAATCGGAGACAACTCCCAATTACTTTTTAATGTTGCCACGTCTAGGTAGCAAAACGTAAGTCCAGAAAATTAAACTTTTACTTATAAACGCAGTTTTAATTTACAACCCGGTGCAACGAGCAAAGGAAGAGGAAAACGCAGGCGTCGAAATTACGATCGGCACCGAGTCTTACGCTTAAAGGCGGGGGTGATCGCTCACTTCGAAAAGAGCTTATCAACCGCAATGGCATTGAAGAACAGCGGCGCGACAAGGATCGATATCGCCACCGCGTGGCTGCAGAAACCAGATCTGGCGTGGCCGGGGAGACATGGAGCGGTTGACTCATTAAAAGGGCACTAGCAAGGCGTCACACCAGGTCAAAGCGATATATCAAGTCGCATCATGCGCAGTTAACCGTGCCCGGTGACCGCAACCTTTTTAGAAAAACCTATCAAGAGTTCGGATGACACGCCGCGGATGGGTGCTTGAGGCGTCATCACTCAGGAGGGGGAAATTAGCGCTAACCACAAGCGATGGGGTGTCAGACAGCCAGAGTTTAAGTTAAACTGATTGTGCGCTATTGCCTTTGTGCGGCTCGCTATGACGCGCGTTGATCAAGTACGGGGAAGACCGGTGGTTTTCACAGCCGGGCGCCGGCGCTGCCTCGAGCTCGCGACATATCCGCAAAAAGCTTAATTGACCCAAGCCCAAATTCCAATTAACGAGCAGGCATCGATAATAATTAACGGCCGATAACGAAGTGGAAGCGCAGACCGTTTTCGCTAAAACTCTTTGTGTTTAATCTGCCAGCGTCGAGGCATCGGCCCTTGTTTCCTTGTATAAGTTGGAAATTCACAGAGTGAGTTTTCATTACAAGTACCCAGAGTAACTTAGAAAAACAGATCACGAGAAAAAACAGCAACGCTCCTCCAAAATGCTGACAAGATTAAGATATGCCAAGCAGTCCGTTTTGGGCCACAGCAAAATTTAGAGAAAATCTGCTGGGTCGTAGAACTAGGAAGTAACTGTGAAGTAATAAGTCTGTCTTTTTGCGGAAATCAGATTTCACAAATACAGTTACTGCAGCTAAAGCACCTACTTTACAGCGTAATCGAATCCTCTTAAATCTGCAAACAACGCCTGTCTGGAAACGTCTTGTTGCTGGTTAGACAACTTTTTTGCTCGGAAAGATTTGTTACAAGCCAGAAACAGCAGAACTTTTGGAGAAAATGTTTGGGTCTAAACCAGTGATTCTCAACGTGGTCCACAATTTCTCGCGGTCCACAGAGAGCTCCATCAATCTTTAATGAAACGTTCACTGACCTTAGCGCAATGCAGTCTGGACTAGCTGTTTATGAGGTGCCAGCACAGAACAGTGGTCCATAAGCCAAACAAGGTTGAGAGTCACTGGTCTAGACAGGTAAAATTTACCAAACAGGCTAAATATGCGTGGATTCAATATTCAAGGTGTTACTCTTCCGACGCAAAAATATCTCCTCAAGCACAGCGGAAGGAAATAATAGCTTTGCTGGACACAGTGTTTTGGAATAGACTCCCCCTCAGCAAATGTGCTAAACAAAAATATAATACTGACCACTGTTGTCCCTTGCATTTTGGTAAACACGTGAATATATGAATCATGCAGAAAAATACGAGTGCAACTTGGGGTATACTAGAGCAGTTTCTCTCAACCGGTACCAGTGCGTGTTAATTTTTGTGCCGTAGTACTGCATCGCCCTATATACCAACATGACGTAATAATTCAAATTCGTTTTTGTTTGCTCATTGCCATAAGACTTTCATTGGCGTTAGCTTGTACGTAACTCCCACGTTGATGTTCGGCGTAGATACGTGTAATTCTACTGAAACGTCCTCTCCTGACTACTGCCTTGTCGCGGCGGAGGGGCTTGCGTACCTCTGTGACTCCTAGAGCTATGCTGGCGCGGGCGCAAGCTCCCAGCAGGGCCACCCATGCCAGACAGGTCAAAGGATAGAGGTCTGACTAAAGTAGTCGCAGGTAGGCAGGTTCGCCAACCTGTCTTCTATG
>JGI24159J19872_10009428_pt1 | contig 12791 bp, 8 predicted proteins | sample Ectturendosymbi4_FD_19872 | JGI IMG/M metagenome (IMG submission 19872)
TAGGCCGTTGTTGCGCCATGAATCAAACTTGCCGCCAGTGCAGAGCCATTTATTCGCTATGCGGACAAACTTTCACGCGTTATTCATATTAATGACAGGTGGCTGGCTGCTGGTGTGCTTAGCAATATGAATGGCGTCCGCATAGAACCGGACGATTTTAACGGCTGACAAAAACAGCAGTACGTAAAAACTGCTTCCGAACATTCATTAAAATCTTTTTGCAAGTGCTTTTAAAGGGAACATGCCATAACGACCAGGAGTTAGCAATACAGCGTCTCTACCTAACCGCGACAAAGCATTACAAAACATAAATTATGTTTTATCAGTACCTTTACAAGTATTTTGCAAGAAAAAGAAAGTCACAAGTATTTTGATGCACAGAAAATNAGACATCAAACCTTTAAATTTGCAGCTTGAAACAACAACCAATAATTTAAAANGCGAACAGAGCAGCCGAAAAACCAGAGTCATCTCAACTGTTAACATCACGACACTTGCGAACGCACAGCTTTTGCGAATTTACGAATACTACAATGCGTCTATGCAGGTGAACTCAACTTACCCGACTGCAACCGTTCTGCCGCAAACAGAAAAGCAACAGCGAAAACCGCTTTTGTTCAGCTGTGTTTCTAGGACTACGTCGTTCGTATCGTCCCACAACTTCCAAACGCGCAATCTGCAAAGTGCCGCTGAACATCAAACACAACACGAAGCGTCGTTCTTCAACAAGAAATAATATACCAGATAAACGCTTACATTTGCGTCATTAACTAAACATGCGAAATGCGCTCGTTTGATTCATTTAACTCGCAGTGTTTTAGCTACACATTTTGCACACAAAACAACTTACGTTACGATTGCAAATAACGCCACGCACACGACAAAAGAGTAACATTTGAAAAAAAAACTTACCAAAATATACAACAGGTATTAAATAGCAGTACCTGACCATGTCATTGAACTAATCTTCACCGAGATAGTCGTTCTGTGAGAGCACGAATTTAGTTTTTCTAACAGGCCTAGCATGCAACGTCAGTATCACACAAGTAAAAAAACGCTCAAGCCTCGAATTGTTTGCAAGCACTTGAACTATACTGTATTTAAGATTCACAGACAGTATTTACAACCTTGATAAAATAACTGGTCAAGCCAATAGCAGGGCAATCAGGAAAACTTGAAGAGCAACAAATGCGAAACAATGTATAGGATAAACTCTTGCTGATACAGAACAACCTGAGAAGTGAGGTGGAACCATTTACCAGCAGAATACCTCACAAAAGTTATAAGGACTTCCTATGTGGACCAGACTTGGACAACTAGAATCACAGCTTTTCACAAATTTGAATTCTAGTTGTTTAATTTGACGAATCAGAGCGAAATACCGGTAATTCCAATTTGTGAAGAGTTTGTGTGCTCTACTTTTACTTCCAACCTAATTTCCAGTTTTGCCAAAAATTCTACTTCGTCCAACGACGTTTTTCAGCAAGTGATACAAGAACACACCTCGCACAAGGAACACGAAACGAAAACATCCAAGTGCCCAAAGTTAGCATTCAAAATTTTTGTTTTCCCCACATTCACCATCCACAAAAAACCTTACACGTCCTACAGCTTTTTTATGAACTTTTTCACTCCCACAATAGGATTACTTTGTTTAGCAGAACTCACTAATACAATTATATTCTTACAAGTGTCAAAAATTAAAGACAGATGTTCTAAAAATGCAAAAGAAGCAAAAACCACGAATTGTATCACACAACATGTGCTGTAAGTATGAAAACAATGGCCCTGTCTGGTAGTTTGTGATAACGTGCCACAAAGCGTTGAAGTTAACGTTACCCACACTCATCAGTAGGTAGATAATGCAATCAGAGTTACCAAATACCATTATTTTTATTGGAAAGATCAAGGTTACGACATGGTAAGGTAGAACAATCTAAACTGCCCCTACAAACTACACTGGGCCTCAGAAATTTCCCCTACAAATTATGAAAAATCTTTCCACCCTACAAAAGTTCAAAAATGTCTACCGCAGGGACAAATCTTTAAGAGTGGCAACCTTAGAAGTGCCATGCCACCATCACGTCACATCACATCACTTGAACCTGCTTTAAATGAAGTCACAGTGGGAATTGCGTCGAACAGTAGCTAGTATGCACTAGCTAGTAGCATCACAACGACATCGGCCCGTTCGGAATGAGTTTATTTAGAGCGACGCAGACGATTGTACACCGCGAATCGCGGCAATCTCGGCATGAGAACTTTTGCCATTCTCATTCTTGTGAGAATGAATTCCGATTTGGTATGAATGATTAAATGTAATACCTGGCTCATATCTTAGTTGAAGTTATTGTTTCGCGAATTCAGTAATTCTGATTTGAAAAAACTGATTAGCTCTAATTTTAATTATAATCTAATTTAGAAAAGCTGTTAAATTCTAGTTGTCCAAGTCTGGTGTGGACCTATATGTAAAATAAAGATGTGCAACGACTACTGCTTCAAGTGGTTTTAGGCGTAAAAAGCAGGTTTAAATTAAATTAACAAAAATCTGGGGGTGGAGGCAGTGAAAACTGAGAAGTAACACAACCATTGGGAACAATATCGCTGCGACTTTCTATAGTGAGTGTGACTAACGTTTTTATGTGAATACGGAAACGCAGTGCGTGTTGGTTCTTCCAGCCCAGCCACAGTCAAGTTGCGGAAACACAGAAACAATGTTCGGATAATAACAGCCAAGACATATTGATGGGGCCACCTACGTAACAGAGTGGCGAGCAGCTCTTATCCAGCAATTCCTTTTCGTCCATAACATTTTCCCCAAAATAAATCCATTCTATTCAACTGTTCCATCAACAAATAAGTTTTTTCACTCGCGCGCAGACTACCTGAGGTGCCGGAAATCTGTAGAGTGGGTGAAGAGTTCTGTTTTCACCAGACCAGCAGTCAATACGCAATTCCACGAATTGATAACCGAACAGCGTTTGTCTTTTTTTTCAATTTTTCTATTATTTTTCCCCAAGCTAATACCAGATAAAAGAGCAAAAAGTTTCACGTAACTGAGGTGCGGAAGACTTCAAAGTTTCAACCGCTTGAACATCAAACGTATAAGCCGGTGTTGACGATGGCAATTTATGCAATCGCTGTGCCGAAATACGCGGATAGAAAAGCAACCAAGAGTCTCGCTAATGAATTATCGCTGGTTTCATAACCATCTGGAGGCTGTTACGTTATTGCAGACCGGGTGTGCTTCTCGTTACTAATTCGCCAGAAACTGCATTTACGTACGTCGAGAACACTGCCGCAACGTGTTGTTTTCGGCTGTTCGTCCACAAAAATTAATTTACAGCAGCACAATCAGCACCATTGGTTAGAAAATGAGTTGCTTACCTATCATCTTCGCAAACGGTTGCAAGTTTTGTGCCGTCGTTAGAAAAGCACACGGATGTGACCCACGAGCCATTGGCTCCGCCAGCAAAGATAGGACATGGAAGAGGATACTGGTGCCTGTAAATGTTATATGAGCAAACTTCAGTTAACTCAGAAGCATGCATTCCAACTTAAAGCGTTTTACTTCATCAGCAAACGAAGACATTGCATACGATAGGAATAATATTTTCAACGGTCAATCGTTTAGTTATGAAACTGAGGTAGGTGTCTTCAACTATATCTACTTACGAGCGATAGCTTCAGATTAACAATGTCACTTACCCCAAGGCTAGTATCTTTTCTTGTGTAAAAGGATCCCAAATCAAAACAAGCGTATCGTGCGAAGCAGTTGCTAGAAGTGCACCGTCCGGTGACCATGCGCAAGCCATAACATCGTTATTGTGACCACGTAGCCTTGCTTTTAACGAGTATGCGCGCTTGTGTATCAGATTCCACAAAATGACCTAAAACAAAATGAGGGAAAAATAACAGCGCAACTAACTCAGTCTAGCTTCCACACGCGACAAGTTCTGTTCAACATTCGCGTTGAGGTCAGCCCGTTACGCGCTTGTTGCATCAGACTGAATGAAATAGACCGCGCGTTGAAAAGCGTGCGGTGATGACGTGATCGCAAACGCACACTTGTGGTCATCAAGCAAGCTCTACCAGCGTGCCCGAGGCATACGCGGCGCACGCCAATCGATTGAACGTTTTATTTTGACAATAAGAAGCTTTAAGTTCGTAGGTCCTTGCGAACAATGAGATGGACTACGCCGCAGCAAAAATCACGAAGGATAAACTAGTCGGTGAAAGACACGCACATTTGAAACGAAATGTTACTGTAACGGAGCCCGCTGGGCTAAACTTTCTGTTCATCAATTCTCATCGTGCCAAGTTCGATTAAGTTTCGCTGACTGGTGTCTCATTTAACTGTGTACAAAAGTACGCTCACCCAGAAGAGCTCAAATACAAGCAAACTATTTTTAATAAGCACTTTCTTTCTTCAGATTGTAGATTAACGAAAGATGCTCAGACAGCTCTAAAACCTTTAAACCATTTTGAGTGAGTCGATGACAGGATGCAGTAGTGTCTGGCGCGCTGTTTTAGTGTTCGTTCCTCTTCAGTACCGATTATTTGTACAACTAGCACCTTCCCTGTGATGCGCTATGTATAAGCATCTTTGTACTGTTGTGTGCGTCTAACTAGTGTGATATTGATCTTGTGTCTGAGCCAAACACGTAAATAGAATAAATAGCGCAAGTGAAAAAGCATCAAGGACGCCATAACAATACACGCGTCACAAAAACGGAAGTCCATACGGATTTTCCCTGTCCGACTGATGCCACGGTATGCTCATCAGCAGGTGAGAATGCGCAGCCAAGCACAGGAGACGTATGACCTTTTATGGTCAGTGACATGTTGCCATCATCACCGAGGTCCCATACCTGCGTAATCGGAAGGTTGACGTGACTCAGCAGAACGAACAGTCATCGCACGGTCAACCCGCGGCAAGAGGTACCGGAGTATGCACAACGGAATTTAGCCAGATTCGATAAAAGACAAACATTTTTCGCAGCAACTATTTTCAACATCTTTGTAAGATCTTTCTCAGATCTTTGAAGAACTTTCTTACAAAGCGGGATGAAAAGAACCAGCAAAAGACTAAATTGTTTAAAACTCTTGGACTGGCTTACTAGAGTTTAGAAAAGCCTTCGATTCAGTGAACCACACCATATTGCTGAAAAAACTTCAGCACCACGGAGTAAGAGGAAACGCTCTAAGAAATACAGCTATATTTTTCCAAAAGAAAACAGTACGGTCAGGGGAAAAACACTAAACCATCTGTAATAACTATTGTGTGTGAGGTCCCGAGCCTTAATTTTAGGCCCAGTGTTCTTTTTGCTATTTGTACATGACTTACCCCAATTCCAGTGTTATGAAAACAATAGTTTTTGCTGATGATGCAGTTTTAGTTCAGAGTGGCAATAATTTGGTAAAATGACAAAACCGGGTTAACCGTGAAGTGGCAGAAGTAACTGATTGGTTAATCGCAAACACGCCCTCACTAAATATTTCTAAAACAAAACATATTTTGATCACCAAAAAACACGTTAACACAGATTCCTTTAAAATAAATGTAAACGACAATCGTACTGAAAGAATTTCCATTACAAGTAACTTGGTGTAATTGTATAGGCGAGAAACTGAAATCGACGTGGAAAGACAATTGTTTATGTTTATGTTATACTATATCCAAATATGTTGATTAAACATTATGTGAGTAACGAAGCACTTCGTATCTTGTATTATAGTCCAATAAATTCCGAGTACGATGCGAAATTATTGCCGAGGGAAGAGCAGCTTCATATCATCTATAGCCAACAACCATTCTAAATCACGCGATGAGATGCTTCAACACATTTGAAATTGCGACTCTTAAACGTACTAGTATTTTCGTGTTTATAAACCGCGGAAAATTCTGCAACTTAAGGACATTCACAGTCTTGAAGTGGGCAATTTTCATGTAAATATGCAATAAATCTCAGCTACCGCCCTTCATTTAACGGTAATTTCAAGCTCATAACAGATGTCCCATCCATGTAATACGAGGCAAACTAAAACTCGGCAATATGCGCTACCGAATACGTTCAAACTCACGTACGACAATGCTGAAGTACAGTGAACTAGAAATGGGGTCACAAACTCTTTTAGAAATAAAAAAATAAGCCGCAGTTCGCACTTTTTATAGCCAAATATGAAGAAAATGTGCAATTCGGTTATTGAACACATTGTTAACATGTTTCCTTTCTTTTGTTGATGTGCATTAAACAACTGCACTGATTCAATAACGCTGTTACTAAGTAGTTTCATGGGGTATTGGTGTCATCTCTTAATTTGTTTTTTTGTTGTGCTCATTACATATTTATCGCATTAGACTATCGTATAATGTAGCGGGATGCCTTTTAATCTCCAACCGCATTGCGAACCCTGTATCTACCGAACTGTAAACGAATTTCCCTTCCCATGTATCGACTGCAATGCATTTCCCGAACGCCAGATTACATGCCTCGTTCTCAGCCTGCTTAAATTTTGTTACACACTGCAGCGCTGTACTGGTCCATAACTGTCGTGGCTCATTTCCTCTTGGGCTATCACGAATATTTACAATATATTTGGGAACTGCAAAAATGTTGTGGCAAATTTAACCAATTTCGTCCGGCGGTTTTAAATTGCCTTCACCTCATTTTGCTTCCATTAATCGTATAAACGCATTTAAAACCTTATACTCCGAGCAATAGACTTTCACTTACTTCTATTAACCAACTGTTCCCTTTACACTGCAAGTAGCTTCCGCCTCGGGAGGTATGGCGCCCAAATTACCCTGTAACTTCGCAGCCTCCCACTCCCCCATATACAATTTATGAATCGGTCTGCTTTGAACTATCACAGCACTATGCAGCTGTGCTAAACATCATACTAACCACGTTGGAACCATCTAAGCGTGTGCTCTTTGCTAATGCCACATGTTATCGCGTATGTTCCTTCAAAGTAACCGTGTCCGCTCCGTCGTTCACATATCTATGTTCGTGTTCTTTCATATTCCCTGCGTGTGGATGTGTAGACGTTATACAATTTGTCATCGTCGTATGGACTGCCCTAATATACGGCAGGGCTTTCTTTCGTTCTTTCACGCTTTATGTCTTATCTCCATTTTGACGAAGTGCTTTAAATTCTATTGGAGCAGACTTACGGCTGCGTGAACAAAGGTGCAACATGTGGGCAATGATGGTGTGAGTGAAAACCTCCCATTGCCAATATCATAGCATTTCACCGTTTTTTCAAAGTATCAAAGCATTAATACATTAATACCAAGCGCCCTACAAGACGAAACCACCAACGGGATGGACCGAGTGGTCTTGCCCTTGCGGTGATCCACGAAACCAAACGCCACGCACCCAAATTTGTCAAAATCACACCCAAAGCTTCACTTCCTTCAATACGGTGCCTTCGACGACAGGAACACGCGCGTTTGCATGAAGAATTAGTTCAATTTTTGATATTTTAACACTGATAGCGTGAAAGTCTCCGAAATCGACTAATGAGCTTTAATTACAGAAATGTAGAATATTTCCCGTGAACATCAATGTCAAGTTGAACAGTCAACATACCTTGAGCGTTTTGTCGGACGAACACGATAAAAGAAGTGGGACTCCATTCGGTGCGAACGTCAAGCCATTGACGCTGGCTTGGTGATCAGCCAAAGTAAACACCATTTCTCCTGCATTTACGATCACAAACCAAATGCAACATCATTTCCATGACCAAACGATTGCGAAACGTCCCAGCAATTACTTGCCAGCGCCACGACAGCATGCAATCAGCGCGAAACACGTCCTTCAAAACTGGACACAGGACTAAGATTTCCATAAACGATTCTGAGAAACGGAATTGCGTCTAATATTCACCTTTGATTTCACTTTGAATTTGTCACAGGATTTTGATTACCTTCTATAAATCCTACTACTTGTTAAGAAATATGACGTACTTTGACAGACAGCCTTCTTTCCACAGAAAATACAAGCTTTTACAAAAAGTTCGTCAAACGGAGCCCTAGTAGTTTTAAAGCAACATTTTCATTGGCTTAAACAGTACCTTCTATAAATCCTACTACTTGCTAAGAAACATGACGTACTTTGACAGACAGCCTTCTTTCTACAGAAAATAGAAGCTTTTACAAAAAGTTCGTCAAACGGAGCCCTCGTAGTTTTAGAGCAACATTTTCATTTGCTTAAACAGTATGTAGTCTGACAAACACAGATGATGACTATCAACACAAACGTTTGCAAGCGTTTAGAAATCAATGCGTTTGTGAAAAAAAATAGCTAGGCATGGGGTGTTTCACAGAGCAAAGACACAATTGATTGTAGAAATTATAAGGATCACTGACTGCAGTGAAAAAGAGATATAAAATACACATGAAAGTAGGTATACCCCAACAAAGTCAAAACTAAGATGTAACCAATGTTCCCTCTAAGGTGCGCAACTGCGCAGTACCACCATATCATTTGCGCAGTGAAATCTTTCTCGCGCACTTGCAACATTCCAAAACATTGGAAAAGCATGAAAACAAGAAGCTATTTGAATTAAATGTGTGTACTTTGGTGGTATTTTGATAAGATTTTGTCCTTGTTCTAATACAGCAACACACAAAGTTGGTAATTCATTTAGAGCACTGCTAACCCAGCCTTAAAATGTTCATGCTCAGTAGAGCAAACATTTGCTCAGTGTAACATTTTCTTAGAGGGAACACTGGGTATGATACAGGCTTACAGGGTGACCAAAAAAAACAAACCACAAATCTTTGAATAAATTTTTTAATTTTAATTACTCCTTTTTTCTTTTTCAGGTTGTAGTAGTAGACTTAGTGCATGAAATATTGCAACAATAGTTTTTCCCACCGTGTCTTGATCAACTAAAAAGAAGATATTTTGCGTGGAGGCCTATTTCGCTAATAATTCATATGAAGTGGTGCAAGCAAGTTTTCGGAGAAAGTTTCAGTGCCTTCATGCTCCATCAAAAACCAGAATTTTTGACTGGATTCAGAAGTGTAGAGTATGGGACTGTGCAAAATCTTAATTCAAAATGTCTGAGGGATACCTATTCTGGTTGGATGGTGAGTGCTAGGATGCAAAGAAACATTGACGATGTATGTGACTCCAACGCTGTGGAGGCCATTTGGAGCATATTGTGGAGAGAACATGACTTTTATGTGAAAGGACTTCAATTACCGAAACTTTGGGAAATGATTGTACACAGACTGAAGTTTAAAACTTGCAAAATGCTTGAAGTTTACTGGATCTTTGTAGGATTTAATACAATTTTTATGGGTTCTGTTTTTTTGTGTCACCCTGTATTTATCATATCATGATCACAGACGCAGCACAAAACAACAAAAGTTCATCAAAAAGTAGTTTTTGCTTTTAACGATTGTTATCCAACAAAACTACTCAATAATGCAGTCTAAACAAGCAGAACCAAACCAGCACCAGGTGTTGTTAAAATACAAGGCCTTGCAAGGCCCTTGACGCAAGAACATATTCAAGAAATACTGACTGCATGTGAACATTTTCTCCAACCTACTAACATCTTTCCAAAAACATCTTTAAAAATTCAGACCTTACACATGTGAATAATCGTTCATTTTTTCTAAGTTATCCATTTTGCTCATTACAGCGCACACAAAACTTCCCAATATAAAACTAATATGAAAAATGATTGCAGCAGTAGGATACATTGTGGAACAAAACCAAACAACAATGGTTTATTCAAACTTTCACATACAAGAAGCTGATTATGCCATCAACATACCAGTTGATGAGTTCCAAATTTGGATCTGACCATTCTCTAAACCAATTGCCAGCAGAGAAGTTGAATGCACTCTGTGTCTGATGCATGGCACATCAGGAGCAAATTCCATTGAAACAACAGCTGATGAACAATCAATCATTTTGCTTGTTCTGCAAATAAAACAAAAGGCGTAAACATGAAAATCCTTAAGCATGCAGATTCAGCAAGGATTACAAACAATGGTTACACAGCTTCTAAATTTTTGAGGTATACACTCATCCTGTAGATTGAATTGCAAGAAACACATCTGCCATTGCAAACAGAAATCCACAGTGTTTTAAATGCAGCCCATGACTGATGGGTAATTTAAAAAATCAGCAATCATATTAAACTAATGTGGTTAACATCATTAAAGTAAAGAAAAAGATTTGCCATGACAGTTTCTTTACAAAAACAACAGAAACATATGCACTATGGTATTTTACATTCTACATTTTTAGCATTTGACTCAGTAGTGAAATAGTACTATTAGTGAATAAAGAGCATCAGCTCAATTTAACTTGCAAAACATTGCTACCATCTTTAACACAACCACCAAAAGTATGTTAATAGATTGCACAGCTCAGGTACCTTGTGGTAGTAATTATATCACCAGTTTCATGAATACAAGATGAACTGCATGTTTCCAGTTTGACATGGCAATAACCTGATGACCAAGCAAACTTATCACCATTTTTTGAAAATGCACAACATTTTGACTCCCGTCCAGGCTTCCATCTTGAGTGTCCATAAATGCTTGGGATTGTTCTAATGCCACATAATGGCTCTGTTCAACAAACATACCAAGTACATAGCTTTCAGGAAGATTAAACTACAATTTTGCAACATATAGTGATTTAATTCACAAAATACTTGCCTTTACAACCAAGTTCATCAACTAACTAGACGAGACTATACCTTACTTAGCGAAGTATCTAAAGATTTGGAATATCACACCATGTAGAGGTCCAAATACGCTGTGAAAAGGCATGGTCAAACAAAGTATTCCACCATTCAAATGAGTCTCACTAAGAATCTCAGTTATGCTAAAAACGAAATCACAGTACAAGGAATTAAACTCTGGGTATTTATTCCACATGAACTTATAAGACATGTGTTTAAAAAATCAAATTTACACTGATTCCATGAAAACTTAAGATGAACCAATAACCTGTAAATTGTTATGGTGCATGACAGATAACTTTCAAATAGACAAAAATTTTACTGGGGAGCCAGCTTCAATTTTTTCTCTGGGAGCATGCTTGTATTAATGAGTAAATGTTGCACCATGCCTTTCAACACGTTTGCTGTAACAGACATACGAATATATCATAGTTGGAAATCGGCCTAAAATCAAGCATATTTCATGTGTTTTAGGAATGGCATAACTCCTTAACCGATTGTGCTAAAGAGCTGTTCAAGCCCACAAAAGACTCGGCAAGTCTTCGAGTCTGCAACGAAAAAAAATTTTTGGTCGTGGGTTTCGGATTTTTTGTGAGTGACATCAGAAGTGAGTTTTTCGCTATTTTGGCTCATGTTACCTGGCCTAGGGCCCAACTGATAGACAAAAGTATTATGCTCAAGTTTTTATTGGAAACCAGGCAAAAATCTTAATCTTTTAAGCCTTTGATCGACCTTCTAGCATTTCTAGTTCAAATGTTATGGCCTAAAATAAACAAAATAATTAATTATCTAATTACTAAGTTAATTGGATTAATTACTAATTGGATTGAAAATGGATTAATTACTTATTTTGTTGTTTTCGGTCATAACTTTTGAACCCGAAACCACAGCAAGTCATCCAAAGTATCAAAAGACTCAGATTTTAACCTAGTTTCCAATGATAATTTTAAGAGCGAAATACTACCATCTAGCAGTTTGAGCCTAGGGCCAGATGAAGTGGGCCACAAAGGCCTAAAACTATTCCACAAACAATAACGTCACTCACAAAAAATCCAAAACCAAACCCAAAAAATTTTTTTTCATTGCAGACTCAAAGACTTGCCAAGTCTTTTGAGGGTTTGAACAGCTCTCTAGCACAATCAGCAACAGAGTTATGCCCATGGAAAAACACGTGCAAACTGCTGGATTTAGGCTGAAATTATACAGGCTTCAATGGTATTGAGTATAACTCTTCTTAGCAACATCACAGCTAACCACTGGCTAGTGGCTGCAAGTTGAAACTAACTGTGCTGTAATCAACATATCTAGGTGTTCATTGCTATTATAGTGCTCCTTAAAGCAGTAGAAAAGCATATCAGGTTGTAATCTATCTGTGTACAACCTTTCCTACATTGCAAAAAGAAATTTCTAACAAAACCAACTGCATGCTTTGGCATTTTAAAGCACTGTATTTAGAAAACTTTGGCATCACAATGCTTGTATACATTAAATTGTTGCTGTATATGCCTAAGAACATATTTTGATTACAAGCTGCTTATACTTATGAAATATTGCAAGATGTTTCAACGCTCACCTGTCTTTTATGCACCATGTGGTATATGTGTAAGTCTACAAAATGCAAATATTTACAGTATGTGTTTGTGTCAGTTGACAAGAGCATTGTTAATGCACCTTTGTATAAGCATGCAAAAAATGTGTGCATGTGGTTGACTACACATGAATATAAAACATGCTTCAGAGTGTGTATGGGTAAATATTGATATTGAACATATATAATTTTTTACCATACAANCTCGTATATGAGCCGACCCTTAAAAAACTGCCCCAAAATGAGGAATTTTGCAAAAACTTGCATATAAACCGACCCCCAAAATACCATGGTGTGTTGTTTGTGCTAATAACAAGAGTATCATTCTATTTGAATAAGACAGGGGGATAGTGTTGTAATAATGTGTGTAATAACCTAACTTAATACTGTATAAAACAATATGCAACTTACTGCTGAATACTGATATTGGATACAAAGAAACCAAGCAGGATGTCAAGTTCGAAAAATTTCAATCAACTCTGGCAAG
>JGI24159J19872_10009429_pt1 | contig 12791 bp, 5 predicted proteins | sample Ectturendosymbi4_FD_19872 | JGI IMG/M metagenome (IMG submission 19872)
GCCACAGCAGTTGACCACCACATCTCCTTTGCTAATTCCAAGCTTGTTCAAAGCACTTGCGCATAGAATTATGTTGTCGTGAATTTCTTTGTAAGTGAAAGATCGATCGTTGTTGCTCGCTTCAATCTGTAAAGTTTAGATATACAGAAACCTTGGAATACAGCTTTTCGTTATGCTCATGAATGAAATCAAAAATCAACTGAGGCCAATTTAAAAGTTAAAAGGATGTCAGCGGTAGCTTTGGCAAAGCCAACTGTTTGTTATCGGCGAAGCAAATACTGTAGGAAATTCTGATAAAACTTACAATCGCTTCATCATCTCCAAAATTGTTTAAGCAATCCAAAACATAGTCCGGAAACACCACATTTGGAATAGTGAGGTCTGGAATACAGCTTCTCAAAACCATTTTTCTTCGTATAGAACTTTAAATCAATGTGGCTGCCTGCTACCCTTGAGTTATAAACTGTTCTGCGTGCTTTAAAAAAGCTTTGTTGCTACTGATCGTTGACTGCCACATAGTCAACAGTCTGCGTTTGCAGGTGCTCGGCTGTGGACAGGAGAAGAAAGCTCATAGTTAATCATTAACTCATGCTTCTGAATTACCGGCACGACTTAAAATATCACCAAAGCGCGCACTCTTGGTGCCAGTCTGGACGTACTGTGAATGTTCATTAGCACTGGTGCAACGCCATGTGATTTTTCACTGGAATGTAGTGATTTTTTGGAAAGTATGCTTGTGAAGAAGATTGGTTCTTTTTTTCTCATTTTTCAGCCCATTTAACTCGTAAACAATTGATTACGTGAATCATTGTTTAAGTATTTGCACCAAAAGAACGAAAAGTGTTTCTAATTTGAGTTTCTTATTGTTTTCACGTCCGTCCTGTTTATTGCTGCAATGTTGGCCATGAGAGTATATTCATTTCCCTGCAGGAACACTGCAGTGGAGCAATTTATTTTATAATAGGTTGATTGGTCTAAAATACTGAATGCGTGGTGTCGTTTTCAGCTTTCGAAAACAGCCTGAAGATTGTTGGTATTATGTTTTCCAGGTTTCAGCATCACCTGTTTTAAGAAACCTGCAAATGATGTAAAAGTTTTTGGGTGATGAAGTAAATGACATTTCAAGCAAAACTGCGAACTTCGACGCAAAAATTTAAAATCTAGTGATTTTTTTTGAAATGTAATGATTTTTTTGCGAATCTAGTGATTTTTGCAGAGAAACCTGTGGCAGCGCTTTTCATCAGAGTTCAGTTAAAAGCACTAGGTTTTCTGTATGCTTTGAAGTAATCAGCCGACTGTGCTCTGCTTTCACTATTTTTGCGGTGATTCGAACTTGCACATGTTTATATTCAAGCAGGGGCGAAGCTAGAGGGGTGCCAGGGGGGGCCACTGCCCCCCCAAATTTTTGCCTGGCCCCCCAAAAATTTTTCAGGTTTCATTCTGAAAGTCCTACACAGACCAATGACAGCCCCCTTGTTGCAAAACTGGCCCCTCCAGTGGCCCCCCCAAACAAAAATGTCTGGCTCCGCCCCTGTATTCAAGTATGTACTCTCCGCAATGGGGTAAGCAAGGAATCGATCAGCAAATTTTTAATAAGAAATCGACTTCACGTAAACGTACATATCCTCACTTCTGAAAATTGTAAGAAAGCTTACGGGTGACAAGTTGAAAGGCTAAAGCAGTGGTTCCCAACCTTTTTCATCTCACGACCCCATTCGAAAATATGGCATAAGCGCTTGGCCCCAGCTATTAACTTTAACTCTAAAGGTGTTCAAGTAACAACCGACGAGATAAAAAACACACCACCAAACATGGTACGTTGAGTGTATTTGCATTCATATGCATAGCAAACAGCACCCATGCTCATTAGTGGGGCGGCTGAGGTTGCAGCTGTGCAACCAGTCTTGAAATTCTTGGGTGTATGTTGGTGAGAACTAATATCATGTCATTCTATACGTCCAGTCTATTCCTTCTCTTTTGTTTTACTGTAATGTGGACAGCTGGTGAAAATCCAGTCTCACAGACAGGGGTGGATATTAGAATTTAGGGGTCTGAGGTAAACTCTTAGAAAGATGCCCCAAAATCGTTGTTGAGGAGCCCCATTTGGCACAATTGCAAATAATTGTTTCTTCATTTTGAAAAACATATGACTTGCTTCAGATCTTACTAAAATGTGGCTTTAGAGTGGTTCATAAGTTTTTTAACAGAATAGCGCAAAAAACAGTTTTTTTGTTGAGACATTTCGGTTGTTTGTTATGCAATAGTATCGAAACTTGTTGAAACAGTATCTGTTACTTTTTTGGACATTATGACCGAATTCACTTAATTTGTTTGGTCATTTCAAAATAAATTCAGTCGTTGACTGGAAAAAGCCAGGCAAAAACTAAGTGTAAAACTCTCAAAGGGTACCCGCGGAGTCTCTGAAAAAAGGGAGACCCGAGATGACTGTTTCTCGTTCACCTCCCCTAACATACACCACTGCTCACAGAGGTAGGTGGAAACGAATGGAAGCAGACAACGAAAAAGGGGCATAGTTGGTTTGGGTATGATTGCTGCATAGCGCACCAGGACTGCGTCAGGGATTTTTCAGAGAACAAGTCATGTGTTTAGGAATTATTTCGCAGTTGCAAATACGCTCAATCGTGAATAACAACCATTTCATTCAAAAAGTGAACATAAGATCGTTGCGTCGAGTTTCCATTGCAGGAAATGCAAGAACATTGTTTTATTTAGGATGCAACCATTTGCTTTAACCGTAAATTGCACTATGTTTGAAATTTACCTTGAACTTTTATGCACATTACTATAACTTGTTAGACCTACTGGTAAGATCCCGCCATCTGTCAACTACGCGCTGTTTTGTGCTGGTATCGTGACCTTGAACCATAACGAATACAAAATAGTGAAATTAATAGGGTATGGAACTATAATCATAAAAATATCGGTTGAGCTTAGTTGGAATTTCGACTGGAAAGCATTCTTAGCAGGACAAATGTTTACGCGGCTGACATAATTACATCATCACTGGCCAGCGCTTCCTATTTCTAGTGCTGCCATGTTTCTACAACAGACTGCTGGGCGGGTTGAAATTTTTTGTCTGCACCCGGAAAATTTAAACCCGCCCTGCACCCGCAGGACTATGAGAAATCTTGCCCGCTCCTGCTCCGCAGACCATCCCAACTCGCGCCCACCCGCACTTTTTCTGTACCAAACCCGCACCTGTCTGAAAACTACTGAAAATTCATTACGGCTGAAGAGAAGTCTAACAAGTAACAAAATCATGCTGCTCATACTTTTCATTGGCAAACAAACCAAAACTTTTGCACACTTCTGATCTTCTGCAGTCAAGAGATTTGAGGTGATAAAAACCACGTTTCAGTCGCGTTGTGACCAGCTGTGCGTTAAGCGCTGTCTATTCCATTTAGAAGGACTGCTGGACTGAATTATTCCTCACCAAGTACGACGGTAACATTAGAAAAGGGAAATGTTAATGGTCACTTTCCCACTTACACTTGCCTACCACATGGCAAGAGTCTGAAGTAATGTTTCGCAACAATGGGTTTTACATCATAATGGAATAATTGCTGATTATGATTAGTCTGCTTAATGATGAGATTGAGCCATCACGTATCTCGGTGGCTGTTTTGCGCAGTGGATGATTTTCTTAAGTCTTGCAATAGATTTTGACAATATCCGCGTGACCTTGTGCATCGTTTATGGGAGATTCGCGCTTTTCTGTTGTATTTTTTGTTCATGCCGATCTGTAGCCATTATATCTATATGGTGTGCCCAGTGGCGTAGCGAGGATAAGTGACGCTCGGGGCCGACCATAAAACCCCCCCTTTCGCCCCTCAAATTTGCTTACAAAAATTTAAAATGAAACATGATCATATTTCCTGCTTATTTAAAGATATAAGGATTAATAAAGTATCTTGAAAATCACAATCAAACACTCACAAACTGATATGGGTCTTGTTTTCCAGTGCCGATTACGACTTTGCTTTTTCTGCTTGTCGCCACCTTTCTCATCAGTACTCTTCCTATTTGTTCTGCTTCCTTTTCATGTGCGTATATGATCCCCCTGTTGGTTTTAAATCTCCGGTAAGCCCACCGCTTGACATTTTAATAGTTTACTCATTCCAGGAACCAAACGAAAAAGCAAAGGGATGCGATAGTGGCATAACTACTTTACAGATGAAAACATTTATGTGTGCTAAAATTTCGTGTAGTATCCCCGTCTTCAACTAAAAAGTATTTATACTGCATAAAGCAGGCTATAATAACAGATAGTATCCTCGTCTTCAACTAAAAAGTATTTATACTGCATAAAGCAGGCTATAATAATAAATCTGATAATATGATCTCAGTGATGTAAAGAACGTTTCATTGTTCCCTTCACGTTTCAGTAGTGGTTTAATTCTCTTAAAACATATAAAGGGCTTCAAACTTTAATTCTGTCGGCACTTGCGTGGGGCCCTCTATAGGTGCTGGGATCCATTATCAAAAAATATCTTAGACAGGTATAAAACCGCCTATGGTTGAGAGGCACTGGCTTGCAGTCTTCATCGTAACGTGCGCACTTGTTTTAGTTGTTGGACCTCTTCCAACTACACGTGCATAAGTGTTATTTCTTGACTTTGTTCGTTACCAACAAAACCATTGCCAGAAAGTCTTCAATTGGGGGACCTTACATTTGTGCAGGGAGGATTGACATTCTAAAATGTGACAAAAAATCCACTGATTTATAGTGTTTCACATTTCACATTGGGGGGATTGAAGCTTTGTTTGGGGGGAGATAAGCCCACCACAGCCCCCCGTGGCGACAGGACTGGTTAACAACAGAGGTCTATTTCGAAAATTGCATTACCAAACCATGCTGTGTAGGTGGGACATAAGCCTTTTGGATGCTCAGCAGTGATAACAACGTCTTACGTTCGACTGTAATTGCGTTGATCAACTTAATTCAGTACCTGGCGGATCCAGACCAGGCGTTTGGGGGGTGCAGTCAAATTGGGGGGCGCCAAGAAGATCTTCACTTGCTTCAATACCAAAGTTTGTCTGCGACAATCGTTGGGTGTAACACTAAAGTGGTTACCTTTTGTAGGCCAAAAAGTGGCTATTTTTGTTGGTCGAACTATGCGATTTTTCAGAGCAAAACCACAGTTTGAAAGCGCTTTAAATGATTAATTCAGATAAGGTTTTGAAACAGGTCCCAAACAGTGGGCCTCATTTTTCACAAGCTACACGTATATCTACAAAATGTATTTAAAATGAATAAAAGCATGCTGCGCACAAGCGTATGTCACTGTTTTGGCTATTCGTAGCGAAATCAGTGACGAACAGTGTCTGAAACGCATTTCCGACCTGTCTAGAAGCAGAACGGTTCTTCTTACACTTGGAAGTGACAACTCGTGTCCCACTATAGGACTCAAATAAAAAGCTGAATGACAATCACGTTTCCACGCGAAGCTTGTGCATCTGCATGTACATGAAAGACTTGTTTATTGCTGAAGCGAAAATCCAAAAACGTGAATAAAAGGTATTTTCCAGGACACTACTCCCATTTTAGGTACCTTTGCTGGCTATCTTTAAAAGCAATCGCATAATCGCATGATAGATTCACACTGGGCCTTAAGCAGATTGCCCTAAAATACATATAACGCCACTTATAAAGGTAAGTCTTCAATCAAGTCTTTAATACCGTTTCACATTTTTCGACATTGTATTTCTGATATGAAGAAAAAAACATCAATCTCACTAGACCAGGTTATTAAAAAAAGTTGTGACACTGTGTTCAACAGAAGTGGAAGCAAGCGGGCTGAGCCCCCAAATTCACAATCAATACCTCCAAAGTCAACCTCTAGTCTCCCCGTGAAGTCATTTTTATTTCAATTCGTTGTATACTATTACGAAGCCCCCGAACAAGCTGAAAACCACCCAACGCTGTTGATCTGGCGATGGATCTGCTGCTATCTACCCAGGCCTGAAAACAGAGAATCATCCTATCACCAGTTTAAAACCATGAACCTTCGCCAACACCACAGTCACAATAAAAAAAGTTAAAGATTTCGTCATGAAATTGCCTTTCCGCTCAAATTTATATGATGTAAGCGGAATGATCTAACAATCAATAAGCTAAGCATTTTGTTGTCGGTTGCAGATTTCGCTAACCATGCCAAATTTGTCTTCGTGGCCAGCGTGGGTTGTCTACGGGTTTCCAATTGCAACAAAACAGAGCCGCGTGAAAGGCTGTTGGGGCCCCTACAACAAAATCCAGATGGGGCCCTTTAATATCATCTTTAATATCACGTAACCACAACTTTACAAAAATTGCTATAGTGTCCAACGTCCGCAATTCTTTTTCCAAATCAACGAATCATGATATTACATGCGTAATCTACCGGCTCTGCATTGAGGGCAAAAACCAGAAGAGTAAAAGTCAAGAGTAGAGAGACGGCTCTAACTTACTAATACAATATACATTGTTGGGCCCCTCCGACCGGGGGGTACGGGGTTGCCACGGCACTGCAACAAAAGGATCAAAACCACACAGCCATCAGTAACTGTTGCCTGACGTGTAGCCAGGTGGGGGCAAAAGGCGCCATCATTCAACCAATTTGGGACTGCAAATATTCAATTGTTGAGCAAAAATTGTTATGACCACGTAAAACCAATTAATCAATCCACTAAGCTGTAGATAGCTAGCATTTTGCCAAAGTTTCTGCGTTAGAGTTCTAGGCGTACGAAGTGGGGGAGGAGATTTGGACAAGATTTAAAAAATTCAGAAAAAACTTCCCGATATATTTGAGCAAGTTGCTTAAGCAGAACCATCGCCCCGCACAGCTTTCTTATTCGTTTTCCTCAAAGTGGCGCAAAAATTCGGGCAAATTGAAAAATCCCCCCCCCCCACTAAGCCCAAGGTTCCTGCATGCCTTTGGTTAGAGCTGTGTACCATGTTTTTTTGGAAGCGCGTCGCTGCGCGCGGTAATCACGGTCATAATGACGGGGGGCAAGGGGCCCAATTACCCGGGCGCCGAATCGCTATGAGGGCGCAGAATGACTGCGGGGCGTCGAAAAGTCTAACAATCTCACAAGTACTTCAGTACAGTATACTTGCTTCCAAAATACCTCAGGTTCGAACATGGGGCGCCAAAGTTGATTCTTGCCCCGGGCGCCATCTAACCTCGTTACGCCCCTAGCAGTAATTCAATGCTCCTCTGCGTTGTCCATGTATATGAAGTGAGGAGTTGCACAATTACATAGTTACAGTAGGTCATAATTATTTGAGCTAATCAAGCATGCATTTTTGTCACATAGCGGCAAGTTGTTTGCTAACGTATACATCTGTAGCTTTTCACACTGCATTATGGTTCAATCAGCAGGGGCGTAACAGGGGGGACAAGGGGGGCGCAATTCCACCGGCGCCGGATCACTCTGTGGGCACTGAAATACTGCGGGGGCGCCGAATGATTGTTGGGGTGCCAAAAAGTCCCCAACAATGTCACAAGCATTTTCTTCAATACAGTACATTTTCTTCCGAAAGACCTCAGGTTCGAACATGGGGGTGCCAGACTTGCTTCTTGCCTGGGGCGCTATTTGTCCTCGTTACGCTCCTATCTCAGGAGATTAGTTCCGTCAAGAAACTCATCCACTCTTATGTTGCAAGACTACGATGCAGACAAACTGCGGACTCACGAACAGCACTGGCAACAGCCCTGAAACTGGTTTCACGTTTTCATTTTAAATGCTTCTAAAATCTTGAGTCTGTTACACGTTTTCCATATTGCAATCCTATTTATCTTGTTGCCTTTCTTTTCCTTTCAAGGCGGTCATCAGGCATTAAAGAAAAAACTTGTGGAAAATGGTTGCATCGCCAACTTCTGCAAATGGTTGCATCTTTACCAAAAACATTAATTTTTCACTGGAAATTAGTCGTTTAAAGATCGTTTGTCTTTATCTTTCGCCTTGTATTTTACCAGAAAGCGTATGGGTTTTCAACATTTTGCAAATATTTCTAAATAATCAGTTTCAACATTTTGAGAACATATTTCATAAGTGTTTAATGACATGCTCTACTTTCAAAAATTCCACACTTTCATTTGATGTCATGAATTTTCAAACCATTAGCAAGTTTGAAAAGAGTAAATCTACGTATTAATATGTAAGCAAATGCGTGCAAATATACAGGTCGCACATTTCGCCAAACCAAAACATTAGGAGCCAAATGCTATCACAACATCGCCAGCAATTCGCCAAATTGCCAAACCAAAATATTTGTAGCCAAACGCTTCCAAAATTCGCCAGATTTCCGGGATCTCCCGATAAATTCGCCAATATGACAAACCTGCGCGGCAAAGAAATAACGAAACAGTGGTACTCCTACAAAACAATAGCATTGTTCACGCTATTCGATGAGGTTGAGTAAAGTCCGGCACGTAAATCCTGACGTGTAACTAAGCGAACAAATTGTTCAATTAAGTATTTTTGATCTCTGTTTCTACTTCCATGGGCACCAAAAAGGGGCGCATTTATGGCAAAAGGGCGCCATTCAAGGGGGCACCACAGGCATTTGGGTGGCAGTTGCCCCAAACTGCCCATCCCCCTGGATCCGCCATTGNTCAGTACAGCCATTGCAAATTGTGCAACCATTTCGATTAATGCCCTTTTCAANAAAAGCCCTNATCACAATCGTATCTAAACATATCGTTTACTCCTTGCGTTAGATTTCTAAAATAAGATTCTTTCTTCAAATTCATCAAAATGAGAGCAAGCTTTTCTTGTTGAAATAAATCTTTCTATGATTGCAAATGTTAACTATACCGTTGAACAAAGGAGACTTATGAAATGACGCTGCCTGTCGGCTTCCTCTGATTCACTCTACTTTTCAAACCTCTAATATAAGCTCAAAGTTACCCACGTAAACACACCAACTGCACTATATCGTTTCAAGAAGGTCATTTTCCGACACCATTACGTCATGCAAAAAAACAGCCGTTGTATTGAAACTGAGCAACGTTACCTTTGCAGAGTTCTTCACTTCAACTACCAAATCTAATTTTGATTAGAGCATCTAATTACTAAGCCACAGCTTATGGCCCTTATTGAATAGATTCCACTGAACAGTAAAAAATTTGCTCACTCCACAGCGACATGTCGTGTTTTTCTAGGCTGCCCTACCAGCCTTGACTTCTAAACACAAAGATTGAAAAGAGTTCGAACGTTTAAAACTTTTAAAAATTGATGAAAAAATAGTAACAAAAAGTTAGAACTTTCAAACTCCTTTCAAAAATTAATTTTTAATCAGCAAAGTGCCCCCCCAAAAGGTGCCGCGCGTGGTCCCCAGGGACCCCCTTGCTACGCCAATGGGTGTGCCTGATGTGTCGACCTTCGTTTCAGATGCTGTATTTGATACTGTTGATGAAGTTTTGAAATGCTGTATTGGATTCTAATGATACAGTGTATTCGTTTTTGCATTTCCTTTTTGTTTTTTAGAGTTTTTCTTGCGTTGTGTTTTGAAATCTCGACGTGACACGACAAGATTGCACCAGTCAAGCTACCGCCTGTAGCAAGATTGTCGTCAAATAGATGAAGAAATAAATTGAAAATGATGTTCATAATAATTGCTGTAGGTCTGCTGTCCTAAGCGCGATGCTGGTAAATAGCTTTAGTACATCCACGTGTTTTGCGATTTTTGACCTGAATAAGTTGCTTTGCCTCAACATTCAGCTACCTGCACAAAGAATTTCTCAACCCGCGCCCTCACCGCACCTGCACCAAGTACAACCCGCTCCCGCCCGCGCTAAGTTCAGCCTGCTCCGCGCAGGACTCTAATCTACAATCAGGTCGATTGAAACTGTATAGGAGAAATCAAATAGGAATTATAATGGACATAATGTGAAGTTCACAAAGATCTGTCTGAGTTTCGATTTTGCTTATGTCACAAAATGTTGATAAACGAAGTTCTAAAAATTGGAGACTTCAGAAAACTATTGAGGCTGCTGTTTCGCCACCCAGTTTGGGGTCCCGTAGTACTGCAAACCCGCCCCATTGATTATGTCATCAACGACGCCTTGTGAATTGTGACTGGATGCCTACGTCCTACACCAGCGAACAAGCTTCCTATCCTCGCAGGCATCCAACCTACTAAGCTTCGTCGCAAAGGTNCCACACTGTCCCTAGCACGCCGTTCTATGGAACCTGGACATCAGATCTGCTCTACTCAGCTCTCACCCTAGCACTAANTAGGTTGAGAACAGGGGTCGGCAGCTAGGCACATGCCTGTACGGACGGGGCATGTTACATTAGATCAGGGTCTCAAACACGCGCCCACGAGGACCTTTTGTGCGGCCCGCAATGCTTTTTGGGAATTTTCAAATAATTAACATTTACGTTGCTAAGTGCCTTGAAAAAAATCCCACAAAATAATTGAATTAAAGCTGAAAGCTGAATGATATCCAATGCGGTTTTTGTCCCGGCCGTAGCACTACAGACCACATTTAACTCTCCAGCAAAATTTTGAGAAATGTTGGGAGTATGCTAAAGACGTCTTCACATGCTTTGTCGACCTCGAGAAAGCACACGACCGGGTTCTTTGTGACAAGATTTGTGGAGTGTTGCGTGATTACGGTGTTGATGGCCGCCTGTTACTGGCCGTCAAGTCACTGCATTCCTGCTCAGACGTTTGTGTCCGTGTCGGGAGGGTTAAATTACGACCGTTCACCGTCATTGTTGGACTCCGACAAGGGTATGTGCTGTCACCGCTACTTTTCATAGTCTACATCAGTGGTTATCAACCTTTTCGCTGAAGAGAGCCAAATCCATACCAACGATTTTGTCAGAGAGCCTCACTAAATTTTTTAACACAATTAAATTGACACGTTTTGTTTTACAGCAAAACGAAGTCTGTTAAACCAATGATTACTACAAGATAGTAATCACTGGTTAAACAAAATATTAGACGTTTTATTGAAAGACTGCTGAGGGCCGCACAAAGGGTGCCTGGGACCCGAATGCGGCCCTCAGAATCGGGGTTGAGAACCACTGGTATACATGAATTGGATAGACAGTCTCAGCGGAGTCGATGAGGGTGTCACAGTTGGAAGCTGCAGGATCAATCGTTTACTTTTTGCAGACGATTTGGTACTGCTAGCGTCTTCTCAACAGTCTTCAGCATGCACTCGATCGGTTTTCTGCTGCGTGCGACCGAGCCGGAATGAAAATCGGCACTAAATATATAGAGGTAGTATGTCTCTCTACAAACCCAAAGCAGTGTATGCNGCAAGCAGGCGCGGATTTANCATTAGGCTAAAAAGGCTTNAGCCTAGAGCCCNGGATTTCGGGGGAAGCCCAAATTTTGGGAGTAAGGACAATTTCCAGCGTTTCTGTAAGCAATTATATATGTAGTTTTGCTTTGGTTCAACGCACGTTTTTTCTACTATGCCGCTAACAAAAGATCTCTAGAACAGGTCTGTACAACACAGAAAGTTCCAAGGGCTAAATTAGCAACATAAATTTTCCGCGGGCCGCAGATGTATATTTCATTTCGATGTGGAGATTTCGTTGTAGTATGGAAGAAATTCTGGAACAACAATTAGTTATTCAAGGTCGAGCGTTTGCAACATTTTCTACAATTGAGAAAGCTCTCGCAAGCACAACAAAGGCTTTCACGGGCCATATGTTGTGCAGGCCTGCTATAGAAGAATGAGCGCGAAGGATTGAAGTGAACCAATGTTGCCAATTATTCTTACAACAGATATACCAAATCTTGTCTAAAAATATGCAAAATATATACCAATTTTTTCCGAAACAAAAAAACTTAAAATGTAACGCTGTTTTACTCCACACTTGATATTTCTTCACTTAGAATATGATCAACAGTTGCTGTTGTGCGGTGGCATCATAAAGAAGCTGCAACCTCAACTTCTATTTTCTTAACTTTANGATTGTGACAGCTTTATTAACCACTGGAGCATAAGCGCAATTTTGCTGCAAAATGTGAGAGGGACAGCTTGGTGTGACACCANTATATTAAGAAACCTAAAGAGAAAAATATGGGGGACACGGCATATTATATCTCTACTGTCTGAAAAAGTGGGGAGGCGCGTCAACTTTCCAACACCTGTAACTGCTTTTTCAGTTTTTTAATTATTTTTTGCACTGTTTGCAAAAGGGATACACAGCACCAGCAGAAACCTGCTTTGCAAGCCATGCAAACTCTATAAATCACTCTTCTCTAAATCTTATGACACTCTCATGCGCAACTTTCCAACCTTAGGATGCATTGGCTGACTAAAAACGCGTACCAAGAGATAGGTTCAGTTTTTTTTTCGGAACCTTCCAGCTCTCCTCCAGTTTCATACTCGGCTTTCCGAAACTCGCATGGTATGCAAATTCCCATAACTTTTTTGTATAGCTTTAACACCACTATGTTTCTCTGTTTGCACTTTGCATGCAAAATAACAAATAATTTGGTTTAAAGTCTTAACTACGGCCTCCAACAAAAATCTACCAACTTTTTACATATACCAAATCTAGGTTTTTTTTTAAGGAAAATGTTAGGTACCCGGAATGGACCTGTAGGGACCCGATTTCTCTGATTCTAGGGACCCGATGATAATTTTCTCTGATTCTAGGGACTCGATTTTAAATTCTAGGGACCCGAATCGGGTCCCTAAAACACCTTAAATAACCCTGACCAAATAAAAATTTATATACCAGGCACTTTCAAAATATATCAAAATTTTCAAATTCGCTTGTGTATATACCAGTTGGCAACATTGAAGTGAATGACG
>JGI24159J19872_10009432_pt1 | contig 12787 bp, 8 predicted proteins | sample Ectturendosymbi4_FD_19872 | JGI IMG/M metagenome (IMG submission 19872)
TATATTGGGTTCTGATTTCAGTAAACCCATTTTTTTCTGTTATATTGGGTTCTGATTTCAGTAAACCCATTTTTTCTGTTATATTGGGTTCTGATTTCAGTAAACCCATTTTTTTCTGTTATATACCATCTCAGGGGTTCGACGAAGTTCATCTGATTTCAGTAAACCCATGTTTTTTCTGTTATATTGGGTTAACATGGGGTTCGACGAAAACTTGGAAAACTACGTAAGAGTTCGGCCTGTTTGTGAAGGTTAAGAACCACTGCCCTAAATAATTGGCCATCAGGTGTAGTTTTTGTATTGCAGGAAACTAAATTAGAACGAGATCGACAAGTGGTAGAAACTTTAATGATGACGGCACTGAAGTGCATGACGTCAACAAGAGAAATGACACCAGATCGTTGTAAAGTTGTATTACAAGAGTACAAGACTCGGGTAATCATGTGTGTAATAAGGTACAAAATAAGTGAACACCGGTGCTCCATTTTCAGATTTTCGACCTAAGCTGATGTCCTACGTACGGTTCAAGAGAATTCTTTTTCTTTTGTTTGTTTTTTCGCTTAAGTTTAACTCCAACACCAATTCAGGTACAAATATATGACAACTCTGATCTTTCATAGTTCGGTGCTGACCGCGAGATTCAACGTTAAGCCGAGTTGTACTGTTGCTTTCCCATCAATTTTAAATTATCAGTAGAATGTATTCACCAGCTAGTAGGGAAACTGTCAATGTGTTTAATATGATTTTCTAACAGACAGAAGCCACCCAACAGAGATTTTCAGCGGAGTTGAAGCGTCAGGAAGAAATCTTGAAAAGGAAAGCAGAGCGGTCTGTTAAACTTAAAAACAACTTGATGGTTAGTACTGTGAGGCTATGTAGAAAAAATCTTTGGCCAATTACACAATGAAACGTTGCTTTGCATTGCTCTAACTTTATTCTGTTTTGTGCAACGCGTTGTCCAGTGCTGCAGACAGGGAGGCAAAGTGATTGTAACTTGTTACTGTACTATTTTCGAGGGAGCAAAATGATTGTAAATTGTTGTACCTAACAACTAAACATGTTCTTGAACATTTTGATGAGGTGGCAATCGCCCGGTTGCCCTCCTCCCCTTGTTGCGGGCCTGGTTGTATTCACTTGCTCAAATCATTTTCATTAGTGAAAATACAATGCGCCGTACAGTAACATTACCTCATGAGCGTATGTAACCTGTTTATCAAAAATATCAGTACGAAGCTCGGACGGAAATGATGCTAAAAACAACCCCCCGATTTGTTGGAAAGACGGAAATTTGTTGGCACCCCAACTGCATTGTACTTCTTGGTTATGTTCATCAAAACCGTCTTTGTACACCCTCCTTAAAAATGCAGAGCATTAAATATACGTGAAACAACACAAAGAATGATTTTTATTTTAGCAAAATTATCTGACGGGTTATTTCGCACTCTCTAAATTCTCGCATTAAAAAAACATGATAGTGATGATGACATTTACCTTTTGTTTACATTTTTTTGATTTATTATCTCATTGCCTCTGTGCGCTTTTCTTTGGTGCAGGTGTGCCACAATCATCTTTGCCCTAAATACTTACACACTTTAAAATGTTAATTTGCTCTATATGCAAATGAATAAGTAATCCACGTCAATTACTTTATACCATTAGCACACTGTTTGCTTCAATAATCGTGTGTTAAGTTGTATAATCATCTTGAATTTCCAGAACTTTCGCAAAACATCTGATGCCATCTTTTAATTTGGAAAGTTTTGAAAAAGCAACCGGAATTTTTTTGCACAGAATTTGTTATATGTAAATTTTTGACGTCCTTTATAAGAAACCAACGACTTTCATATTCAGCACATTTGCATAAAGTGAGGCCCCTACAATATACGTACAAATGTTGTGAATGTCTGGAAAGACTGTCAAAAGATTAGGCCACTCATATCTTGTATCTTTTGATGTTTTCAAATTCTACAGGACAAAATGCAGAACGAAGGTTTTACATCGCAGAAAAGTTTATTGGAGGCAGCAAATACTAGCATCAAAATTTTACGTGATGCGAATATCCGCATGAATGAAGAACGTGAAACTTTGCAAGAACTGTTTTCTACAAGATGTGATGTTATGATAAATCGAAATAAAACCCTAATGGAACAGGTACGTATTCAATCAATGGTTTTCAAAAGCAATGTCTCATAGACTTCTTTGCAACTCATTGACTGCTAAATTTACACGAAAGCATTTACACTTACTACCACCATTAAATTATCCGAATATCATTGCAAATAACATAATACAAATCACGCAATAAGGTGGATTAATTACTTTCTTAGAAAACACTACATATTCTTTAGTTAATTCACATAAACAAACCACTACAAATGTAAGGATGTTGGTTCTTGGAACGTGAAGTTTCCTTCTACAGAATGCAGCGACGTTTAACTCTTGCCAAACAGATTCAGCGTTTTGTGCAGGAGATATTGTTTGTGCGAGAATTGATCACAGCAGCTGGAATAAACGGTCAAGATGTTCAGACGGCTGTACAGCTTTTGATGCCTGAAAAGTCAAGCGAGTACATTTCCAAACTGAGCATCATGCTTTGCAGCAACAGAGATAAAGAAAATATAAGCGAACGAAAATCGCCTCAGTAAGTTTTACCTTATTTTGCAAACTTGTTTGACTTTCACGACACATGATTGTTTTTTCCCTCACAGATTGTTTCTGCCGTTTATCCAAAAGCTAACCAAATCAGAAAAACGCCAAGTCGAGCAAGAAGACTCAGTTTTGAATCAAAGGTGGGTTTGAAAGTGACTGATCTACGTTTAACTGCATCCTGCGCCATAAACTAGGTTTACTTGAAAGTCAGCTACTTTTGTTACCTAACGCAAAGATGTCAATTTTGCCTTTTGTTCATGTCCATATAAATGACTAAGCTATCTACGGTTTATTGTAAAGTTGCCAGGTTTAAAGTTGAAACTTTGTTATCTATCGGGTTTCAGCAAAAAATGTGCACGGGCAATACTTCAAAAATTGTGAAATGATAAATATCTTTACAAGCACTGATTGTGTATACAATACTGACAAAGTTTAGTTTCAGCGATGAAGCACAAAATTTTATACTACGCTAATTTATGTTCAGAACCATAATTTGCTTTTGAACTTGATGAATGAGAAGAACTGCATAAAACAAAAGCTCAACGAATCGATAGTTAGTAATCAAACATTAGTGTTACAGAATGTGGATCCTCTCTAAATCTGAGAATATAACATCATTTTCTGGCGACAGTCACTCTATTCAAATTCACGTTTTACTTCATTGCAATTTTCAATTTCGATTTTTAATCTAAGGTCTCAAAAAGTAGAGCGGGGCACAGTTTAGCTTTGCAGGGTGGAATCGAATAAATGGTTTATATACGCCTCTGCGAAGTGTACGCCTCAGGTAAAACAGGGGACGATGTTCCTAAAATTTCACACTCTGTGCCGCTCTGGGTATGAAGCTGAGGTCAGAAAATACGTATTCACACAACCACGTAAACGCAAGGGTGCACTTCGGTCTATATTTTTTGCAGTAGTAAAATAATTTTGTAGGTGATATAGCCTTTCACGATCATTGTTGAGTCACTTCCTGTTTATTTCGAACAGCTATCCGACTGTACAGGTTTACACCTCATTTGATGCTACTTATGATACGACATTGTACTCTTAACGTCGCGATATAAAGTTTACAAATTATTAAACCCTGCATATTTATCAGGAAATGTAGGTAAAAATTACTTTCCTGGGTCATTCTACCTGTAAAAAACCTTCAGTCAAAAATACTTTTTTTATTTTCGTGTATGTGATGAATGACAAGCCTAATGCTGTTTGCCAATCCTGTGCAAAAAAACACGTTTTCTCATAAGTGGGTGCAGATTTTAGGTGGGGCTCAGGGTCGAATTAATCCTGGTGTTTCCGGACCGCGAAGCGGCGAAGACCCATTAAAATCCGAGACCCTCGAGGGTCTGGAGTCCTCCCTCAGAAAATAAAAAAGCAGAATTGATTTGTGCATTCTGATATTTACCTGGAGGAATTTTCTGAAGAAATGCTAACAAAATTAATCAGAAAAACTATAGAAATTATCGGCTATAATACCCGATTTTGACATTGGAATGAAATTTACTGTCTGGTCCCACTATTTGGCTACTCTCATTGCATGGACAAATTTTATTGATCCGGGCAAACGCCAGGGCTGAGCTATGTTGAGTGTATTCAGCATAAAGCTATTTTCTTGTAAATTGGCGATTGCGACTGCAGTCATCATCGATAACTTTAAAAGTGAAATAGTTGCAATGATTGAAATCCATATTCCCCGTAAAGATCGCTATTGAACTGAACAGCATGAGTACTAAGCGGCGATAGAGAAGCTTTGCAAATTTGTCCACCACGAAGTTTAAATCTATTTTTACTTTTCTGTGTATACAGTGTATGGAGTGAAGCTAGTCCACTTAAACCAGCTATGTCCAACCCGCAGCCCTCCCGGCCGTATGTGGCCCAGTCGAAGGTTTTGTGCGGCCCAGTTTAGGTTTTCGCCATGGTATGAATAGCCTACATACCGATAACCTGTCCTTCATCGGCACTAAACTTCCCTATGGAATCACACTTACGGAGTGCTTAAAGATGCCAAGCTGTCGTTGCCATTGCATTTAGGATTCGAAGGGTTTCGGTACATTAGCTTAAACTAAATTTAGTTTACTAAGATCAAAGTAAGTCGTACAATGTGCGGCCCTGGTTAAGATATTGACATAATTTTTGGCTTCGTAAGTAATTTCGGTTGGACATAGTTGACTTAAACGGTCGAATCCAGTTGTGGTGTGGAGAACCGTTTTCAAACGACGCAAGGTCGAGAAACTTCGTTCAGCCTCACATGTTGTCACTGGTAGTGTAACCACAAATTTCAGGGGCGCGGTGATGTTAGGAAATACTTGTTCATCACAGTGGATTAAAAGCTTGTAGCGCAGTGCTGTCAGCTTCGACTGGTCGCAGTTGGTGAAATTGCAAGATCACATGTGAACCTCTGAAAATACTAACAGGGGCGAGGGAGATCTTCTTTGAACAGCGCAACCAGAGACTCCCCAAAAAGTCACTTCAATGCACATTTGCGCGGGGAATCGCCGATCAAAGAAGTAAATTAAAATGTAGGGTGCTTGATCCTCTTAGTCCCTCCTCTGGATCCGCCTATGTTTCCAATTCCATTTATAGCACAGAACAGTTAAGTGTGTCTGTAAAAATTGTGTCAATGCAAAACTGGTGAAGACCTGGAAGCATTCACGACATTCAAACTACCCTGATGATGGAATCAGAGACAATTTTATTCGCTCCCTTAGCTGGAACATTTTTACCTGAAATTTTAACTTTGACACCGACGATTCTGGAAGTTCTTCGACCCTTCTGCAGAAAATTAATCCCGAAGTCTATAAAAATCCAAGGATGAAAGATTCAGATCAAAGTTTTTCAAAATGTCTTCAAACACTCAAAATAATATTCTGAAAACAAAGCAAATTTTATTGCTTAGAGGATGGAATTTTGTTGTATTTAATGATTATAGTTGCAACGATAAGTTCACCGTCTCTTCTCTTTATATTTCATTTGTAATCCCAAATACCTCAAACACATTGCTTTCACTCTGCAGGTTTCCTGCTGCAAGACCGCGGCGAAGAGATGCCAACACACCCATTGATGCCTATGATTCTAACTGGTGCTTGGGCGTGAGACCCGAACCACTGGGCAGAACAGCGACACCAGAAAATGAGAAACATTGGCACAAAAATTGGACGCAATAGTCGTTACTTATATTTTGAAACCTCAAAGACAAGACTTATTGTTCTTTCAAAGAGACTAGTTTTATTAAAAGGCTGCATAAATTTAGAGCGTTTAAGACAATTCGCACTTTGTGTGGTTGCGTTACAGCTGAGAATGTTATTTGTTCGAAAGCTAAAACCTTGAAGGTTTGTTAAGTTGACCTACTGCAAATGTATACCCTGAATCACAGTTCTGCGTAAGAACTGCATGATGATAGACGTCAGAATACAATAAGTTGGATTCCAGTTTTATGTGAAACTGCTCAATATTGCAAGTATTTCACTGATAAAGATGTTTTCTTAGTGTTGGCTAAAATTCACTACGAAACTACATCTACGTACTCTATCTTTTTGATATTACAAGCTTAATTTGATATCACCGACAAACCAGTGTAATGTAGCAATCTTACCTCTTACGCAGGATGACGGACGATGAATAAACGGTTGGCCTCAAAATAGCAAGATCATGCGGTTGAAAAGAACTCGTTCACAAACACATTTCTTAGCAAATAGCTGATGCCATGCAACAATTATGTGTGGAAAACTTCAAAGAAAGACAGCATTGTCCAATTTACTTTCTGTTGTGTTCCTGTACTCTCTTTGACCATTCTCATAGATTTAAAGAAAATCGTTGAATTGATGCTTATTGTATTGGGGGGGAATGTGAATATGTTCGACGTAAACTTGTGTTTTTGAAAGCATACATCTTGCCTTTTTTCGTTGTGCACGAAATGGGTTGTGGCAACCCTTTTTCCAGACCTTGCGAGAAGCCAACATATGGTTGTTTGACCGTTGTGCATATATTGCAAACAGAGATAACACACGTAGGAAATCAAGTGGTGCAGTGCATTTTATTAAAACAAGCTAAGAAACAAGTGGGCGAACCGGAATGTGAAATAGGTGACCACGTATCAGGCCTTGCATGACTCCAGACAGAAATTAAGGTAATCCGCTCTAATACTGTGGGAGAATTAATGTCTCCACGACAGACCATCCGTCACTTAAATCCAGTGTAGCGTGGGACGGAATTTCCCTATTTCCCATTATACGATCGTCGGTAAATAGGCTACAATTACATCAAGACTCCGCTTTATAAATCCATTTTCAGTTCCCCAGGCAAAATGCTTTTCACTGTGAGCCACCAATGGCCTATTGTGAACGAACTAGCCACATTATCGGACTGTTTTCGAAAGTTTTGTCACTGCAACTGAAGAAGTTTTGTTATTGCAGCCGGGGTGCTTGTCTGTTCTAGCTTACAGTGCAAACTGAAAAAAACAAAGCAAGAACTTAATGCTATGAAAGCGGAAATGCATGATCATCCCAGATGGACACATCCACCTCAAAAAACTAGTCAAAGATTTTTCTATGTTGAATAAATATAGTAATTCTTTGTATTTTTATTCTCCAGGTGCGTTGCTTTCTTGCTGCTTTGGCTGCTCAAATTATTAAAACCACCGCGTATTGAATCCAAAATCAACTGGTCCCGACGGGGAGTTAACAAACGGCGTCCACTTTGCCGTAAAAGCCATATCATGCAAAGGCGTATGGGCAGAGCTGGATTTAGATCAAGGCTGTCCAACCGGCGGTCCCGCTAAGCGATATGAGAATTTAGTAGTATTTCATTGGCTAGCTAGCATGGGTGTCGGGAGGGTTTATTCTATGGGAGGTCAGTAGTGGATTTTTTCCATGGCTTGGCCAAACGTTTTTTTTTCAGGTCGGCCAACAGTGGTGAAATTTCATTTTACCAACTCCGAAATTAAGAGAAAAATATTTTTTACTAAAAAATTACTAGCAAAATATCAAATTTCAAAATACAGGGGCGTCTTGTACACCCTTCTCCCCTTCCGATACCCATGCTAGCTAGCAAAGTCAATAGCTGCGTTTCTGAGTTACGTCGACACAAGTGAACTTACCAATTAGACATGCGATGCTTTGTTGTAACGCCACATTGAGCATTATGATGGAAGAAAGCAAAAGCAACCGTTGTGACTGTGTTTTTATTAGTTCTGTTTCTGATAAGTGCAGGATTCTACCTGCCAGGATGGCTCTTTGCAAAACTCTCCAATTCGTTTCTAGATGGCCGCTAACGACGGTCTGGAAAAGTACTTGTGGGTATGTTACTACTCCCTGTATTGCAGTACCATCCATTGTGTTTAATGTGAAAAACTCAACGTAGGAAATTAATCCTCTCGTCGCTGTGTGGTTGTTATTCAAGCATATTACTTAATATCAGTTAAAAATTTAGCATAAAAGTGTTATAAGTCTCGCCTAAGATTACGTTATTGTGATGTCATCAAATATAATTCGCTTTTCAAGTTTATCTTTCTCAGGTGAAATAGAGCACTTGTTTAACTTTGTGCAATAGCTTACGCAGTCAGTGGATGATGGACTCAAATATCAGCAGAAAATGTTCTTACATTGACGAGGGACGCAGTTTCCAAGAGAGTTGGACAAACGATTTTTTCTTGATTGAAAATTATGGCAAACCTCTCTGCATAATCTGCCAGGAAACAGGGTCTGTTATGGAAGAGTACAACTTAGACGCCAATACACGAGCAAACATTCCAACTTTGAAAGCATTAGAGATCACAAACAGGAAGATAAAGTGAAGGGGTCACTGAAATCCGTGCGTTCGAAACAAGTCGCGTTTTCAGAAAAGTTGTTACAGCATGTGAAGGTGTCTTTAGGGCTAGTTACGCTACTGCTAAAAATTCGAAACCTTTCAGATGGAGATTTTGTAAAAAAAGTGCATAGCAGATGCAGCTGAGAACGTTTGCCCTAAAAGCATCGAAGACTTTAAGAAATCAGTCTTTCAAAAAATACGGTTACCAGAAGGGTGGAACAACTCGTCTGCAATATAGAAGACACTTTTAACGAACCCGAAATCAACTCATACTTTACATTTCTTTCTGATATTTCTTCACATCTGATTATCGTCAATCTGAAAATCCAACAAAGAGGACAGCTAGTTCAGTGTTCTTTTCAGTCACACAAAAGCGTTTGAAGCGAAATTAGAACTTTTCAAAAAGCAGCTCAGCGACAAGAATCTTCTCAATTTCTAGTGACAAAGCAACTGAAATGCAGTGAGTACGCACCAAATTTTGTGGTAATGCATTTCACAACTGCATTAGGAACTTGACGAACGATTCAAAGACTTCCTTTCACAAGAGCAGGAGATGACCTTCGTTGGGCAACCGTTTTCAGTTGAAGCTAAAGATGTCTAAATAGAGCTTCAAATGGAGCTGATTCAGGGACGCCGGAACAGCGGCAGGGGGGCAGTAAAAGAGTTGAGGGCAATGGAAACTTATAAAAAACAAAAAAGAATTACCAATTATGCTTGTTTTTGCGCAGCAACAATATTGATCTAAAAAATAATAGCAGAAATTATAGAAAACTATTTTGAATTTTACTTGTGCGCGAATAGCTGCAATAAATTTTTTTCAAGTCGATCTTGATAAACCATAAAATTACCTGTGATTCTGTTATGAAAAGTCACCTCCGCCCCTGTTGTCCATCTTTTCAAAGGGCAGGGGCAATATCCCCGTCATTTCACCGCTCTCGAGCGTCCCTGGAATTACTTATGATATTGTTATGTAAGGGCACTTGTGCCCCTGTTGCCCCCCTTTCGAAGGGCAGGGGGGCAGTGCCCCCGTCATGCGCCCCCGTTCCGGGGTCTCTGAGCTGATTGATTTGCAGTGCAGCGAATTTATTATTTATGAACCTTTATATCATAAGAACCGCTTATGAACCTTTATCGCAAGTACGTCGTATCCTCAAAAAACTTTCCCAACCTGAGGAAATATTCAGCACGTCTGATTTCTTTGTTTGGCAACACGTACCTACCGTATTTACTCGATTTTTGGCCGCCCTTAATTGGAAGCCGCCCTTGATTGGAAGCCGCACGAAATGGTGTTAAAAATTAATTTAAGCCGCCCTTGATTGTAAGTCGCACTTGAATATAGGTTAGCTAAGCCCCTGAGATACTTTCGTGTACTTGCACCCTTCGCGTGGCACGTTTAGAGTGGTAGGCAACCCTGGTAATGATGCTTCACCACTACAATTGCCTTATGTTCATCATAATCCTTCCTATGACAAGTGTGCATGTCAGTCCCGTCGCCACGGGGGGCATTGGTGGGCTTACCCCCCAAATAAAGCTCCAAGCCCCCCCAAATGAAATATGAAACACTATAAATTAGCGGAATTTTTGTGAAATGCGAATGTCAAGCCCCCCTGCACGAACGTAAAGCCCCCCTACTGACGACTTTTTGGCGACGGTTCTGATGCATGTGATGCTGAAGAGAAGAAAGAGAATATTTTGTCAACGAATATTTAGTAGCCAAGGAAAGGTAAGACGCATCTATCTAGACCAGTGGTTCTCAACCTGAGATAAATTTAACCTCCCAAGGGGGTAAAATTACTGAATCATAAATTACAGTCAATGTAAATAGTTATAAACCATTCCATACTGTAAGAGTTTGTTAATTTCGTATTTTCAAAAAAAGAGCACCACTGAATGTATTGGGAGTAAATCTGGTAATCGTGTTTGATAAAAGAGTAAGATAAGTAAAAAAGGTTAAGAACCACTGATCTAGACCTTTCGATAAGCTACAGAAAAAAATGTAAGCCGCCCTCGATTGTAAGCCGCCCTTCATTGTAAGCCGCACGAAATGATGAAAAGAAAACTCTGTAAGCCGCGGCTTACAATCGAATAAATTCGGTATGCGAACAATTAATTTATTGTATGAAACAAACCAAATCCAAAGTCCGATCTTCCAGCATGGATGGCCATCTTGAACAATGCTTATGCTTGGCGACAACATCTATTGAACCCGATGTCGACTATTTTTTCCGAGAAAAACAATGGCAATCCCAGGGACGCGGGAACAGGTGTGCATGACGGGGGCACTTCCCCCCTTCACTTTGAANGGGGGAGCAACGTGGGCCCAAGTGCCCGTACATAACAGTATTTTGAGTAATTTCATGATTTATCAAGATCGGCTTGAAAGTTGAAACAAATTTATTGCAGCTATTCGGGCACGCATAAAATTCAGAATGGTTTTGTATAATTTCTGTTATTATTTTTGAGGTCAACATTGTTGCTGAACATTGTAAATGCGAAGAGAATGACTATTATATCGCACTTTTACATTGAGCTCAAGCAAACAGATTTGAACTCGTGGTAGGCCTACGTCAAAACCATGGGCGTCCATAGGGGGGGCAAAACCGGCGTTTTCCTACCTGGAAATTGGGAATAAGAACCAAGATTTTCAAACCTGATGTCAGCAGCTCAATTCTGATTAAATGATTTATTTCTTGCAATGACAGTATATTTTCCGCCATTACACTCACACTGCTCAAGAGCCAGGTTTACTGTTCTGGTGTCACGCAGTGGTGAGCTTGCANTTCACTCATGTCCGCGCCTTTGCCTGCAGACGCAGGTTGCCAAACTTGCGAGCGGATGGTTCTACAGCTGGTCTTTATTGTGTAACAATAACATGGCAACAAATCTTCTAATGTTCACTTCAAGCTACGATAGTACTACTAGGCGTTTTGCCGCATGTGACTGTTGAACGCAGACATCTTGGCAAGTAATGCAGCGAGACAGTGACTGCTAATAGCGGTAAGCAGCAGGGTTGCAGAGTCGGAGGTAAAATACCGACCTTTCCAAAATTCCAGACTCCGACTACTTAACATAACTTGAGTGAAGTTCGGCTGTCAAAAATTTTGTAGCAACTAGCAATCAGTGGAAATCGTGGTCTACACAGCAAGAGTTATGTTTCAATAACAGTTTCAAAAGAAATTGTAACATTTCAACAGGAATTACCAACTTAATAGTGTGATGTAAAAATGATTCAATTGGACTTTCGGAGTCGGACAAAAAATCCGACTCCGACTTCTAGTGTTCTTAGGAATCCGACTCCGACTCCACCCACAAACCTCCGACTCCTTGCATCTCCGACACCGACTCCGCAACCCTGGTAGGCAGGGACGCCGGAGCACGGGGAATTTCCTCCTGGCCTTTCAAAAAGGGAGAAACGGGCGCGAAAGTGCCTTTGTCATAACAGCATTGTAGGTATTTTCATGGTACAACAAGATTAAATTGAAACAAATTTGCTATAGTTTCTTTTATTATTTTTGAGGTCAACATTGTTGTTGAACGGAAGCAAACATAATTGGTAAAGATTTCTTTGATTTTTATAAGTTTCCACTGCCCTCAAGTTTTTACTGCCCCCTCTGCCCTATTGCGGTTCCGGCATCCCTGGGCAATTCACTGACTGACGTATTTCTAGCATTTGTGGTTGAGTGCTAAATACTTCTTAAAATAAAACGCTCTTCAAAATGTATAGGTTTCGGTCAGAGGCAGTGGCGTATCTAGGGTATGGCAGGCATGGCACGTGCCATGGGCGCCACTTTGACGTGGGCGCTAAAACTGCTTGGCAAAAATTAAAATCCTTTTTTATAGTTTCTTTAAACTCTATTTTGCGCCCCATACATTCATAAACTGCAAAGCTGCAGCAACACAGCGCCCTTGCACCAGCACCACCAAGCATTATGACAAAACTGTTGTATTATGACATAACACGACGGTGAGACATTTTGGCAGAACAAGAACGCTCGCATGCCAAATCTACAATACCTCTTCCTTCTCACGCTATATCGTGGTTCTTAACCTTTGCAAACACGCCGAACCTTAACGTAGTTTTCCAACCTTTTGTCGAACCCCATGTTTGCCCAATATAACACAAAAAAACATGTTTGCCCAGCGTATTCTGGTTCACGAATTCACCAGACCCCACAAGTTCGCCAACTAGTTATTCGGCAATTTGGTTTGTTCCAGTACGCCCACTACTGGTCCTAAGTGAAAAGCTTGGTAAGCCCACTGCTCGATTGAACCTAGCAGTGACACAGGTATATATCAATTTTATCGTGTATTTTCATTGGTTGATTCCCGTCTC
>JGI24159J19872_10009433_pt1 | contig 12787 bp, 10 predicted proteins | sample Ectturendosymbi4_FD_19872 | JGI IMG/M metagenome (IMG submission 19872)
GGATTCAACTTTTTCACTAATTTATTGGTATTTGCAGTGAGTCAAACATGGCAACACAACTTGTCATGAAAAAAGTTAAACAAGCAACAATATGGTGCTAACGTTCACGAGTTAAACAAGTCGGGAATGGTCCGCTGGTGCATGTTATGCTCTCTTTTGCGTTTTGCTTTCAAAATCACCTGCCTTAAAGGTATAACTTATCTTTCATCTCTTAAACCTCCCGACAGACGCTCTAAAGTTTTTCTTTTTCATCTCTTCAGACATCAGATCAGAACATTGATGAATAACTTCTCGCTTCCCCCAGACCTTTCCAATAGTAGCCTCACTAGCTTTGTACTGCCGTGCGATGCTTCGTTGGCTTTGAGGAGTTGTTTGGCTCAACTTAGAGATTACTTCCAATTTCTGTGACTCGATCAAACGCTTGGCTTTACCTGATATTATATGTGAATAGTGTAGTATAAGTAAACACTATATGCCTTACTATAAAGATTAGTTAGCTTCAGTCAATGCAACAATCAGTCTCGAAACTTCAGCCCTAATGATCAGCAACATGGTTGCCAAGCTTTTTCACCAAAAAAGCCACACCTTGTACCAAAAAAAGCAGAAAAAGCCAAATACCAGTTTTAGGGCATATTCACATAAAACATGCATAATCAAACACAAAATAGATATTAAAACTCGTCAGAAACATCAATATAATTATAATACAATTCCAATCTTTAGAGGCATTTTCTTTCCCATTAATTACACTGTCTCACATGTGTTTCTTATAAATAACATCGATTTTTAGGGCAACAGTAAAATCTTTGCAATATTCTTTGTACCCTGCATGGTCATAGACTCTCGTCAGAAGAGATTTGTAATGAATATGCAGCTCAGAAAACGTTTTGCCCGAGCTAAGCCTTTTCGACTGAAAAAAAGCCAGAAAAAGCCTAATTTTGGCTGTTTTTTTTTATTTCCAAAAAAAGCCAAAAAGGTGTTCAAAAGAAGCCAGAATTTCAAAATCTGGCTTCAAAAAAGCCGAATTGCCAACCCTGATCAGCAATTCAGCGTCTTCATTTTTGCTGATACATATGCAGGCCTTCTGTATTACGTAATAATACGCTTTTTGTGTAGAGCGCAAAGCATAATTGCTAAGTTCGCACTTTCCAGCTAAGTTCGCACATATTGCTCAGATTCAAGTTGCGAACTTAACTGGGAGATTACTGTAAAGTTTACTTCTTATTGGGTTCACATTGCGGGAACATGCAACTTCATAGTAACTGTATTATTGAAATAAACTTTGATTGTACAGACGATGCCTCACTTCTGACCTTATCGCATGCAGCTTAGTACGTTCAGGATTGTCGTGGGTCGATCAGAGTTACATGTTTTTTGAAGATTGAATTACAATTTTTGAATTTGTTCTGCAAAAAGTCGTCTTTGAAGAACATGACAGTGTTTTAAAACGGATCAGCTATCTTCTTCTTTCCAGACAAGTAGCGATAAAAATTGTACCGGCACCTATTTTGTTTATCGTTTTTCATTAAGCATAGATATATCTCACATTGCGCATTGTGGTAGTGGGAATATATTCGCCACAATCAGATTTACTGGCGAACATAACATATCGGCAAAATTGTAAGCCAATGAACGAAAGTGCGCTTGAGAAAAAGTGAGTTAATCAGACATTTTGAAAAACGCGCAAATTTTTCTGCAGAGATGAGTTGAAGAAACAAGAGAAAGCGTTGGGCAGTTTCTCTCTGACATCAAATCCACATGAAAATGAAAGTAGAAGGTCCGAAAGAGAATGCGATTGTAACGTCACACCGACAAAGAGTAAGTGGACGACCTCATTGTTAAGTGTGTCTATCTTTTCTCAAGATCAACTGTGAAAAATACAGCGAGAGAAAACGTCTTGCAAATCAAGTTTAAAAATAAACATAAGACTTTTAATGAAGGAGACAAGACAAGATGCCTTACAGAAAAAACATCAAATGCTATTGGTCGCAGCTAATTGTAAAAAAATCTACGAAGCATTTTTGCTGGCTTTGAAACGTAGTAAGGCTTAATCCGTGAACACCTCTGGTAAGATCGTGCATCTTTGCATCTCTTGCCAATAAACAACGGGTGGGTGCACGCTGGCGCTTGACAAAGCAGCTATTTACACATCCCCTTGCCGACGGCATATCTGTCATCTTGATCTCTATGGAAAGTCCAGTGCGAGTGCGGAAACAGAGAACCGCAGAGACTTCTTTTTCCTGCACAGGCTGAGCAGCGTTGGGATGCTGCATTTTTGCTGGTGATGGATTGGCTGCGTTTAGGGGATCCATCAACTAAGTGTTGGTTTATTGAATATTTTTAGGCCTGGATGACAAGTCTCAACCGTCCTGGCCGGAGTCACGACATGCGACGAGAGACCAGGTAACTGATTAATGATAATAATTGCTATTCCCGCTGCTTCAGGGCAAATGCATTTGTTATTAATAGTGTGCGTCGTCGTTTTTGTTTATATTTCAACGAGAAGGACTTTTGCTATTGCGAGGGATTCTTGACAGTTAGCGGCCGGTCGCAAACGACGTTTTCAATTTGATGTATTTATAGCAAACAAAGCCTGCTTTAACGACAACAGCATCGTCTGCTTAACAGCGGGCAGGAAAACGTTACGTTTTCATATTACGCAGGCTGTGCAACAAACGTAATCGCGTGCTTCAGCCAGAGCTTTCACACATTTTCACGCTAGAACCTCTTGCGTGTATGGAAAGGTTCCCAACTTGCTTTCATACATTTCTTCTACCACCGGCAATCCAACGTTTTTGCTCAATTGCGGTATACGCGTATATTATGACGCAAAAATTAGAGATTTGCATATTCCGTGAACGAGACCTTTCATTTCAAAAACTGCGAAGTATTTTCGCTTGCTTTGAAATGTAGTATGAGCTGATGATGCCCACCTAGTAGGCGGAATATATACTCTGTGAGGTCTTAGTGTCTGATTCTTTGCTGGGAAAAGGATGCCGTACCATAGACAGTTAAATGGACCTAGTAAATGAAAAATCGTGAATGAGTAAATCATGTCCTTTAGAAAACTATTTGTCAATTAAAATTGTCGAAACGTTGAAAGTGCAAAGTCTGCATCTCCTCAGAGATGAATTTTAAGAGATATGTCTTATTACGCACACACACAAACGCACAGAAAAAATGAAATAGAATGAAAAGTAATGCATCGTTTCAGTTATGAAAGGCAAGAATTCTCAAAATGTGCCTTTCTTTGCAAAAGTCCGGTTTTACTGGAACAAATCTTTCGAACGTCTAAAAATCCACGAAATTTCGAAAACCTTCACCACCGACCTGTTTTCTTTTTGCTAAGTTTTCTGCTCACGTTGAAAGCATCATGGTAGACAAGAACTAATTTTAATCTAATCAAAATATTTACAGCATTGCATGCTCTTTGCATATTAAACTCTGCAGCATTTTGCAGCAGCTCTTTTACTTCATTCATCTCGTAGAGAAAAGACATTTATTTTTTTATGAGACATGATACATCACACATGAAGATAAAACGTAAATGAGCTTTGTCTCCATAAAAGAACAAATAAGACTGTGTAAGTGGCATGTTTGGTTGCAGAACCGTCGCCAGAAAGTCTTCAATAGGAGGGCTTTATGTTTGCGGAGGGGGGCTTGACATTATGAAAATTTGATTAAACTCCACTGATTCATAGTGTTTCATATTTCAGTTTGGGGGGACTCGGAGCTTTTTTGGAGGAGAAAGGCCCGCCAAAGCTTCCGCCGTGGCGGCGGGACGGCTTGGTTATTTATCTGGTTTCACAAAATCCAACCAAACTACATGCTTATCTCTGCAAAAATGAACACGCGCGGTCAATGCATTGCAATAAATCTAACATTTTATGTGCAGATATTATCACTTAGCGGTAAATACGAACTGCATGACTAATATGGAAATTCGGGCAGAAGACGCTGTGCAATAACAGTAGCATTTCTTTTTTGCAACAACTTTACATTCTTTGTTGTATTGAACATCAACAAATTTTTTCCAGACTGTGAGGGAAGCGTGTAGCGCTGCTTCACAGCACCACGTATCCGCTATTTACAAGCCATTTGACGACAAATAACACACACTATAGACTTAGCTAGAGCTGAATGTCACGTTGCTTTGCTACCAGTGTTGCCAATTAAGAACAATCAATGGCATCCGCGCAAACAAAGATTTTTGCTGTCACGTGTTCTTTTGCAGGCCAGCGATTGGATAGTGTTTTGTTTGGCGAAGGCAGCCGGACATTTCGCGAAATTTCACTGAAAAAACGCGTCATGTCGATATTTTTGTGAGCGTTTGAACCTACACCACACACGCCAGTCCAGTTGGCATCGGTTACAGGTTCTCTTAGCTTTAGTCGTTTTCTGCGCTAAACATGATTTTGTTGACAGATCAAGTTTGCAGGAGCTCCCGACGTCGCGTACAGACCGAAAATTCTGAGCGACAGCGTTCTAACTAATCGCTTGTCCGACATCCCCAAACCGCGAAGAACCTCAGGTACTTTTTGTAGGCTAGTGGCTTCATGAGGCAGTGGTTTTCAAACCCTTTTTCGTAGTGACACTCCTAAATGCATCAAGCATAATCCTTGTCGCAACTGATGAATATGTCATACAATGTGCGCACGGCACCGCTCATACATGCAATCACATCATGAAGGAGCAAGCACAATTACCACCTTGTTTTTGCGGAAGTTCTTGAAGCCTATTGACGCAGTCATGCTTGCTGGCGCAGCACTGGTGTTGAAACTACCTGCTTCTGTCTGTTTTTAATGGCAAGTTCTTCGAAAGCAATAAAACCAAAGGTGTTTTAATATGCTACCGAAAACTTTGTTTACTTGTGTTTTCGTACTGAGTGAGAACCTCTTAGTTAAGACTCTTTCAAGAATAGGTTTTCCTGCATTGCACATCAGCAAGCCTTGTAATAAAGCAAACAATGTAATTATTTTCGGCCAAGTCAACAAAGCATGCCCTGATATTAAGCAAATGAAAGGCCCAGTCGTGTGCTTTTACTGATGTGATGATGATCTGCGTCTTTTTATCGCATTTTGTGACATGGCACATTGAACGGACAGAAAGCATAATACAAAGTATATCACAAGAGAGATTTAGAAACCATCCCCTTTTCTGTTGTTAGACTCTTATGCAGCCCTGCATGAAGTTCGACGCGACAGCGCGATAGATGTCAACAGTCAGCGACGTCTTTCTGCCGTACCTTCCGCTGAGGCTGTGAGGATCTTGCACAATTCAACGCTACGGTCCGCGGGAATTTCAGGTACAGCCCGCATCAATCAGGCTCGTGCATTTTACGAGTATTCTCGTTTTTGGACTTTTCAAAAAGAACTCTGGTTTTGAAAGCCTTGCTGAAGATAATACTTGTTTTAGAAACTTTGAGTTAAGAAGTGGCGACATTTTTTTTATTTCAATTAAAACCAAAAATATAATTACAACCTTTTGTGGTTTAGCAACAGTAACATGATGTTTGCGAAAAAAGTTAATTACAAATAAACTTGAAATAAAAAATAGCATATGTGGTGTATTATTGTACTATTAAAAACAGTCACCGAATGTCTAGTAGCGCTAGCTCTGCTTGTAGGCCATTGTTACATCCCGCCTTAGCAGAAAATCACATTTCAGGCCTAGGCCAACTACTATTTGCTGTCGATCAAACAATAACAACAGCAAGCGATGACGTTTTACTGCTGTCATGGTGTTTGACTTTGAATGAATTTGAGACAAGAACATGTGTTGCTGTAAGATATTTGCATCTTTATTGTTTCAATTAATGTTGTTTCAATTAATTAATTTTTCGATTGATGCTGTTCGGGGAACTGCAGCACTTTTTTGCAAATTACGTACAACTGCAATTGCCATGACATTCAAAACAGGGTTCATACTAATATTGATGAAGACCAAAAAGTGAAAGTCCGCTCAAGAAAAGCACCTCATCATCTGATCAACAATTACGTAGAATTTTTTAACGACAGTTTTCTAAGATTATTCAAGACACAAAAGAAGAGTTTTTTCATTCATGTGGCCGTATATTGCTCGCAAAAACATAGAAGTTACCCCTGGTTGCAACAGCTGAAAATCAGCTCAGAGGCACACGAATCTTAATGATGAGGTCTTGATGCAGACGAGAAAAATACAGAACAAGCAATTGCGACATCGCGTTTCTCAAACGCTTTGAACGCTGTTGGTCAAGACATCGATTCGCTTCCGTGGAAAAGCAACCTGTTCAACGTACCGCGGGAAAACTGGCCTTTAGACATGAAAAATGCTGCTCTGGAAAATGGTAAGTTGAATGAAGCTAAGGATAGATGTTGCTGTTGGTCACTGAAGCGTTGAAACATTCCATGAACTACACCCATCAAGATCTTAGGGCTTCAGCTCGCAACAAATCACGCACAGCGCACTTTCTCGCAAAAAGCAAGAAAATGAGTTGTAGTTGAAGGTTAATGGAAGACTTCAATCACCCCTTTTTCTACCCTTAGTATGGTAAACAAAGGTGAAGCGCACACGTCCTAGCTTGCCCTTTGAAAATGTCAAAGGATATTTTTCCGCAATCAAAACCAGTTTAATCCGGTTCACACTTTATGCATTTGCATTTAATTGGATTTGTCTTAACACGCCACATCCTAGTGACCGAAAAGCTCTAACATTAGTTGTTTAACAATATTTTTTAATATTGCAAAATTTGTTTTTCACATTTTTGAAAGATCTTGGTTGTGAGGTCAAAAACTACCTGAATGCCGTGCCGATGCAAACAGAAGGTATATATTTTTAAAAGTGTTCCCAACGGGCAATCAAGAGTTCAACAAGGTTCCAGCGACGCATCTTTTACCCCCGTTGTACTTCCATAACGTGCCAATCTCTGACGGAGAAACACGCAAAGACTCTTCACCGAACTTGATGAAGAACTATTTCGCGTACAATTTCAATTCACACCTGCAGCAATCTCCTTTTCCGAGTGCTTTCGTTTCGACCGCGTCAATGTCCGAGTTTGGAACCGTTAAGCCTGGTACTCCGACCATGGCCCCGTTCTTGGGAAGCGGAGGCGCAAGCAGTTTGTTCAACGTGAGTCCTTAAATTTTTGCAGCCTGCGTGGTGTTTTCCGGCGCGTGTCTTATCAGCATGCTTCAATCTGTTCCACAGCTATAATGAAGAAAACGAGGGCAAGAGCTTCTTTGTAAAGCAGTTAGTGTGCTCACTGCTCAGAGGCACACGGCGAAAATCAAACTCATGTTGAACTGTTTCCTGTGCAGAATCTTTGTTCTTAGTATTATCCGACTGGACGTCGTAAAAACATTTCTAGACTCATAACGTATCGCGTTAAGTCGAATGTGCGAAAGTTCGCTGCCTTTGTGGATAAGTTGGTTGTTGTGGAAAATTGAAAATCAACGTTGCGTGGCAACTCTTATACGCCAGTAAAATACTTATTGGGATGTTTAGTTAATGCCACTCATATTGAGGACCAATGGTTACATTGACGGTTAGTTCGCATGCTTGCACAGTACGTCACGAGTTTTTCTTACGATAACTGAAAAAGCCTGTATTGCTACTCTTTCTATCGAGAATCAACAGTTTGCTTATTGGTGACCAACCTCGACACGAGAACGTCAGACTCAGAATATGTAGAACAACCCCTTTTTTAATACAAGACATATCTCGGGCATTAGTCTGCAGCAAGTGCATTTCTTTTCACAGAGCTCTTGGGCGTTTTTGCGAGAACGACTTCGAGGTCAGGAATTGCGGCAATCGGCGCTGAACCAAGAACTGCAACCATTCTTTTTACCTGGTAATGGCCTTGCGCGGGACTTCTTTTCACAGAGACATCTTTCATCACGTTTGGCCCCGGCAGACAGACTCTATTGTGAAGGCGAAGGACTCGATCAACCAGTGAGACTTAACAAGAAGCGGTAAATAGCCTGGCATTCGCGTAGCATTTTGTGCAAAGTTTTCTTCCAGTCATTTTGACGTGAAACACTGATGTTGGGAACTGATTCCTTCCAATACTTGAGAGTAGACTGTCGCAGACAACCCTTGAAAAAAGCCATTTTTAGCAAAACGTTTTGCCTTAAAACCTTTTTGTCGTTCTCTGGCATCATTTCTGAATTTTCTGCTCATTCCATTGACTTCCGTTTTTCAGAAAATCAGCTGACGATTACGATCGATCCGAAAAGAGCCTCCCAGAAACTACGAAAGCGAGGACCAAAAGTTTTCCTTCCTTATCAACATCGCAAAGGCAAGTTTTTGTGTTTCTTATTTTCTTTATGTGGCGATCAGCTGCTCACACAAGAAAAAGCAGCGAAAGGTTGTTGTGGATTTTGCTCTCGGTTTTTCATCACTACTTTACCAACCAAGAAACTTTAGATCACTCGAAAACCTTGAGTATTTTTTCCCATGCGTTCTTTTGCATGCACCAGTAGGGTTAGTGTAGAAGCTTTATTTCTGGAGGGGTTTCAGACTCTAGTTGGTTGGTTGCGTTTACTTCATGTTTACTGTTGAACCAAAGCATCTGATTGTTCGCGTATGAAGTGAGGTAAAGAATAAACTCGAAATCTTTTCAAGGACGTTGAGTTGTGCGTTACAAAGCTTATGGCATGAATAAATATCCCTGTGACCATTAGCTTTACCATTTATTTTGGATGATTATGCGTGGAATGTTAACACAACACCACTACGAGTGTTGCAAGAAAGAAATAAAACCCAATGGGAACAGTTCTTTCGAATTTGCCTTATCATCCTATGAGCCTCGTCAGCAAAAAACAGATGTAGACTGCCTACGGAAATACGGTGATATGAATCAATTAAAATGTATATCTTGCGAAATCAGCCAAGCAACAAAATTGCTGCAGACCATTAAAAACTTTCACAAATAACCTGATTTTATGTAAGATTATCATTTTATTCTTTACGTAGCGTTTGACATATCGCTGTGGTTGCACAGCATATTGTCTGTTCAACCTTTTTATCATGTACGATGGCAGGTTTTGCACAAGTTTCAGAACTTCTTTGCATGAAAATATAGCCGCGTTAATAACAACTGATCTACAGTGGTTACCTATTATACAAGGGTTGTTGATGCAGTGCGGAGTTTAGAAGTTTCAAATTTTAATCACGAAACACAACACAGAAGAATGTTTACGCAGTAAGATGCGCTTTGTGCAAACGTTATGCAAAGTTTTCGAATTCAGGAGATTAAATTGAATGCCAGAAAACAACTCGATTCCCAGAATCTAGTTGCTAAAGTCGATGTTTTTCACAAAGCTACTGTTGTCAAATTTGCTGTTCAACTGTAGACGTTTGTTTCAAGGAAAAGGGTTGACATTTGCGCAACAAAAAGTTTGGTTTTAGAAAGCTTGATTTAATCTTGCAGCGTGGAATCGCTAGGAAACGACAGGCAATCGCAAGATCATGGAAAATGTCCAGGCAGTGGAGTTGTCTCGAGTTCGCTATTGATAAAGCAATCTCGGTCGCAGCCGCTCGCCCGAAGAACAGAAACCGCCAAGCCGTACAAGTGCCCTCTCTGTGACGCGAATTTCAATCGGCCGGCCAACCTGAAGACACACATGCGCATCCACAGTGGCGAGAAGCCGTACAAGTGCGACACGTGCGGCGCGAGATTCGTGCAGGTCGCCCACTTGAGGGCGCACGTGCTCATCCACACCGGAGAGAAACCTTACCCGTGCGGTGTATGCGGGACAAGGTGAGGAGGAACTGTAACAAGCATGGGCGTCGGAAGGGGGCAGGGGGCTTTGACCCCCTTGGATTTTGAAAATTTCAGCAAAAAAAGGTTGTTTTCTTAATTCCGTCTGGGAAAAAACAAATGTCACCACTTTTGGCCTTCCCCTGGAAAAATTTTGAAAAAATCCCTGGTGGCCCCTCCTGGAAAAAATCCTTCCGACGCCCATGGCAATAAGTGATGACTTTGTTGGAAAACTGTGATGATAAAATGTGCAGAAAATAAGCTCGGCCCTAAAAGTGATCAAAAGTTAAAGTGATCTAAATCGTGAACTTATCCTTCAAAATTGAGAAAATAGATGTTTGGTAAAGAATTGAATTTTCACAGTGAGTTGTGTAAGTTTGATAACTAGGAGTGTTTCACTTTTTCACCTCATAAACTTCCTACAAATTTTTCAGCCATTAAATCATCATCTGTAATTATAAACATCCCATACATTTTAGTTCCTGAAGTTATTTTTGTAATTAAATTATGTATATATATATTTCACCTCTGGGCTTAATTGTAGATTTCAGATAAAGTTTTGCCTGATACCCTGATGAAATTAAGAGATAGGCGGGATTCAACTATTGCATTCTGAGATCAAGTTTTGGCTAGCATTCAAAACTTTTGTGAAAGGTAGTACAATTGAAACAAGAGCGCAACCTCTTTCTTGCAAAACTTCCGATGAAAAATGAATTATATTCTTATTTAAATCCAAATGGTCGTCAAGATATCCAACCAGCGTTGTTGCTGTCCTTCAACGCACCATTTAAAAACTGCTGTTGAGCTTTTGTTTGTATTGATGCTAAGGGTTATGGTAACAAGGACGGAGGTTCATTTTTGGCTGTGTTTAAACTTTCTCCATCCATCTCAGTTCTTCGCGGAACTGGTGCACCCCAACGAGTGAAACCGGTTGCGACCCAGCACACCCCTGCGCAACTGTGTGGATCATCCTGCTAACGCCCTTTGACTGCGTCGCTTATTATCTCTTTTCACGTAGCCTTTTCATTCACTGTCATGTGCTTTATTGTTCGCGTTTCTAGGGCACCTGACACGATAACCATTCTGTTTTTTTGGTGTTCTGGCAGACTGTTTATTTTGGAAATGTAGATATAATAACTCTTATCGCCAATAAACTACCAGCAATTGCTTGCTGAGAAAAGGAAAAGGCGACTCAAACTTGTCATGCAGCCTTTTCAGTATTAAACATAAGTATATAAAATACCAGAAAAGTCCTTGTGTTGTGAAGCCAGATTGCGTGCTGGTCACAAGTTTTTAAATCAAGACATATTTTCGAGATCTCAGCAACTTTTGTCTAAACATTGCAATGCTGGGGAAGTGCCGCAAGGTAAGTTGCGAGAAAGTTCTTACTTACCAACAACACTGGTTCGAACTTCTCAAACTAAATATTTTCGCGAGTACGAAGTGATGTACAAAAGTGGTCAAGTTTTGACGAACATCAAGAAATGGCATCTGCTTCAAAAATGTTTCTAAAGCTCGCTTGCCTGCGGTTCAGCCGCACAAATGCTGCTGTTGGCACCTTTATGAAATGCTGTGCTGGGTTGGCAATTTAGTGGGTCGTTAAACGAGTAATTTCTGTTTTTACAATATGATATCAAGCACTGCTATTTTTCAAGTTTCCACAAATTTTTGGCAGTACCTTTGCAGTTAGGTTAGCAAAGAGTGATTCGTCATGCTGCATCTTATGCGTTTTTAGAAACTATCACGAAAAGTTTCAATCTAGCTTTGAAATAATGAAATCGCTAGGTTTGCTGCAAGTTGAAATAACCAACTGTTCTTTTTGTTTTGTCCAGCTTCCGACACCTTCAGACTCTGAAGTCCCACCTGCGCATCCATACCGGAGAAAAACCTTACTCGTGTGATGAGTGCAACGTGCAGTTCAGACACAAAAGTCAGTTGCGGCTGCATCTGCGAACGAAACACGGCATTCAGACAAACACGAAAAAAACCTACAAACAGGTATTTGACGTGATACTCGTGCATATGTCAGAAATTGCTGGGCAGGCTATCAAATACGCAATCATGGTGTTGGCAACTGCAGCAACGTGTAGGCTGCTTGTACTTTTGACTTGACTTAGTCTTGTCTGAGTACTCAGGCGGTATCGAAATGATCATGTGGATTGGGAGTCAGATCAGGGGCGTAACGAGGTTAGATGGCGCCCGGGGCAAGAAGCAAGTTTGGCGCCCCAATGTTCGAAACTGAGGTCTTTCGGAAGCCAATGTACTGTGTTGAAGAAAGTACTTGTGACATTGTTGGGACTTTTCGGCGCCCCATAATGATTCGACGCCCAGGGAATTGTGCCCTCCTTTCCCTCTCATGTTACCTTATCGTTTGGACTGCTTGGCCATTATCTTAAAAATGCGATAGAAAAACTTAGGATGATAATTTTTCGTTATTGCTGTTATTCACCATAAAGTGATGTAGAAGAGGGGTGCACAATGTTTTCGCTGTTGGCGACAGCACAGCGTTTATTTTCATGAATTGCTGCCGCCAGTGAGTTCAATATACTTTTAGTTTTTTGCATTGTTGCCGTTCTGCTTTCACACATCTGTTTAGCCATGTTTCAACTAACTATCCTCATACAGTGGAAAAAGAGTTTTTGTCAATGAACGACCGCCATAACTTATATTTTACATTATATGTTCATGACTGCACCAATGTTTATTGAGGCCGCAGGTTGTGCACCACTGATGTAGAATATCAACGACCAAATTCTTGTGCTTCATTTACAAATTTTGCAAGTGTCTAAATGACATCCTAACCTTCTGAAAGGTGAAGCTCATAGGCGTACGAGGCGGGGGGGCGGGGGGGCGGCCGCCCCCCCGGGCTTGAAAATTTTCAGGACAAACTCTGTTTTCAGGGCAACCGCAAGTTCCTCAAAAATCCTGAATAATAAAATATATTTCAGTAGAGTGAAATATTCCAGGGCAACTCTGTTTTTCAGGGCAAGCGCAAGTTGCTCAAAAATCTTGAATAATAAAAAATATACATTCAATACAGTAAATTCA